>JACXTT010005373.1_pt1 | contig 18619 bp, 18 predicted proteins | sample 9270951 | NCBI WGS metagenome assembly JACXTT01 (sample SAMN15532306, study PRJNA645909) | rock metagenome | isolation source: weathered quartz diorite | place: Puerto Rico | collected 2017-06-21 | reverse complement strand
GTAGAAGCCAAGATCATCAGCGTTGATCGTAAGAGCCGTGTAATCCAGCTGTCGATCAAATCGAAAGACGATGCTGAAGAGAAAGAAGCCATCCAGAGCCTGAAAGCAGCTCCGGAAGGCGAAGCAGCTGACACCACTATGGCGGCACTGCTGCGTCAAGCAATGGCCAAACAGAACTGAGTTCTGTCTGATCATTAAAAAAGGGCGACTTCGGTCGCCCTTTTTTGTGTCTGCGATTTGGTGCGGCGTCATGCGGTGTGTCGTCTGGGTGAAACCATTCCCCTTGTAAGGCGGTCTGTTTCTTTAATCGGATCAATCGTCTATTCGCGTCTAGGCTTAGTCTGAGATCGCAGTAGTCGGGCGTAGTGCCTGGCATAAGGAAGTGAATGAACAAGTTTATTGTCTTGATGGGCATGCTGGCTTTGGCGGGCTGTACTACCAGTGCCAAGACTCATGCGGTGCGCGGCGTCAGTGGCATTGAGGTTGATTGCTCCGGTTTGGGGTCGGGTTGGGAGAAGTGTCAAAAACGCGCGGCGAAAGAATGCAAGGGAGCGGGTTATAAGGTGGTCACCCGATCGGATGATGCCAAGGATGAGGATTTGTTTCCCTTCGGCTTCAATCCCGCAGGCTACGTCACTCGTACCATGCTTGTGATCTGTCGGTGAGGGCGCATTGTGTGGGCAGGTGGCTGGGTGCCCTGAAAATGGGCGTTTCGATGTGGAGAAAGATATGTCAACCCCTGGGCTGTTCAAAATCTTCCGGGCGTGCTAAAACCTTTCAAGCGCTGATCTAGCTGCTTGAAAAAGAAGGGAAAAATATGACGAAGTCGGAGTTGATCGAACGAATTGTCACCCATCAAGGGCTGCTCTCATCGAAGGATGTGGAGTTGGCCATCAAGACCATGCTTGAACAAATGTCCCAATGCCTGGCTACTGGAGATCGTATCGAGATCCGTGGTTTTGGCAGCTTTTCCTTGCATTATCGCGCGCCGCGAGTCGGTCGTAACCCAAAGACCGGCCAGTCTGTCAGTCTTGACGGCAAGTTTGTTCCGCATTTCAAGCCAGGCAAAGAGCTGCGTGATCGCGTGAATGAAGAAGAGGAGGAGGGCGTTTGATCCTCGTTGCTGATTATCAGGGAGATGCTCGTGCGTAATCTCAGGCGCGTACTTCTTGGCGTTTTTATTCTGTTGCTGGTGTTGGCAGTTCTTGCGTTTGTACTTGAGAACCAGCAATCGGTTTCGTTGTTGTTTTTAGGTTGGGCAGGTCCGGAGCTCCCAGTGTCTCTGGTCGTGGTGCTGGCATTGTTGTTCGGTATGTTTGTCGGTCCTATATTCGGCCTGTTTCTGGGACGTTCGTCCAGAGCCGCACGCAAGCGTCTTGTCTGAAACCGGCAGGCGCATGGCGTCTGTCGAAATTGCGCCTCTGCCTGACTATATCCATTAGTAAAAGCTTCATTAAGCTGTAAAATGCGTCCCTTGTTTGATAGTGGCCTATTCCCACATCGATTTAGACTGACTTTGACAGAAGCTTCATTCTTAAGCTTCTGCGTTCATGGATTGACAGTGCTCGTAGTGTCACTGTCCGCAGCTCAAGGGTATGGTTTCGCGTGAAAATTCTAGTAACCGGCGGCGCCGGCTTCATCGGCTCGGCAGTCATCCGTCACATCATTTCCAATACCAACGACGCAGTGATCAACGTCGACAAGCTGACGTATGCCGGTAACCTCGAGTCGCTGGCTGAAGTCAGCGGTAATTCGCGCTATGCATTCGAACGCGTCGATATCTGCGATCGTGAGCAGATCGACCGTGTTTTGCGTGAGCATCAACCAGATGCCATCATGCACCTGGCTGCAGAATCTCATGTCGATCGCTCGATCAGTGGTCCGTCCGAGTTCATTCAGACCAACATCATCGGTACTTACACTCTGCTGGAAGCTGCTCGCCACTATTGGGCGGCATTGGATGATGTGCGTAAAGCCAACTTCCGTTTCCATCATATTTCGACCGACGAAGTTTACGGTGATCTTGAAGGCCCGGAAGACCTTTTCACCGAAACGACGCCTTATCAGCCAAGCTCGCCTTATTCGGCCAGCAAGGCCAGCTCCGATCACCTCGTTCGCGCCTGGGCTCGCACTTATGGCCTGCCGACATTGGTCACCAACTGCTCGAACAACTACGGCCCTTGCCACTTCCCTGAGAAATTGATTCCGCTGATCATTCTCAATGCGCTGGAAGGCAAACCTCTGCCGGTTTACGGCAAAGGCAATCAGGTTCGCGACTGGCTGTATGTCGAAGACCACGCTCGTGCGTTGTACAAAGTCGTGATCGAAGGCGTCGTTGGCGAGACATACAACATTGGCGGCCATAACGAAAAACAGAACATTGAAGTAGTGAACACTCTGTGCGCACTGCTCGATGAATTGCGTCCAGACTCGGCGCATCGTCCTCATGCAAGCCTGATCACTTACGTGCAGGACCGTCCTGGTCACGACCAGCGCTATGCGATCGATGCAAGCAAGATTCAGCGCGAACTGGGCTGGACTCCGGAAGAAACATTCGAAACCGGCATTCGCAAGACTGTTGAATGGTACTTGAACAATACTGACTGGGTCGCTCACGTAAAGAGCGGCAGTTACCAGCAGTGGATTGATCAAAATTATGCGGATCGTTCAAACAAGGCATGAAAATCCTCCTGCTGGGTAAGAACGGCCAGGTCGGCTGGGAGTTGCAACGCTCTCTGGCACCACTTGGCGAGCTGATTGCACTGGATCGCCATTCGGTCGATGGATTGAGTGGTGATTTATCGAATCTTGAAGGTTTGCGTTCGACGATCCGCCAGATAAAGCCTGATGTCATTGTCAACGCAGCGGCTTACACCGCCGTTGACAAGGCCGAGTCTGAAGTCGAGCTGGCAGCGCGCGTCAATGCTCAGGCGAGCGGTGTCCTGGCTGAAGAGGCTGCGGTCCTTGGCGCCTGGCTGGTTCACTACTCGACCGACTATGTCTTCAGTGGGCAAGGTGTCACGCCTTGGCAGGAATCGGACAGCGTAGCGCCGGTCAACGCATATGGTGCGAGCAAACTGGCCGGCGAACAGCTCATCACCGCGTCGGGTTGCAAGCATCTGATTTTCCGCACGAGCTGGGTATATGGTGCGCGCGGCAACAACTTTGCCAAGACCATGTTGCGTCTTGCCGCTGATCGCGAAAGCCTGAACGTGATCGCCGATCAGGTCGGTGCGCCAACCGGTGCGGACCTGATTGCGGACGTCACCGCGTTGGCCATCCGCCAGGCCTTTCAGCGCCCGGAACTATCGGGGTTGTATCACCTGGCAGCCAGCGGTGAAGTGTCCTGGCATGGCTATGCCAGCCACGTGATTGCATTTGCCAAGGCCAATGGCGAACAGCTTGCCGTACAGGCTGTGAATCCGATCGATACCACTGCTTATCCGACCCCCGCGCGTCGGCCGCTGAATTCACGTTTGAATACTCAGAAGCTGCGCGATAATTTTTCTCTACACTTGCCGGATTGGCAAAGTGGTGTAACCCGAATGCTTAGGGAAGTTTTGAACAAATGACCACGACAAATCGTAAAGGCATCATCCTCGCTGGTGGTTCGGGTACGCGCCTGCACCCGCTGACTCTGGGTGTCTCCAAGCAAATGTTGCCGATTTACGACAAGCCGATGATTTTCTATCCGCTTTCGGTGCTGATGCTGGCGGGAATGCGGGAAATCCTGATTATTTCCACTCCGGATGATCTGCCATGTTTCCGCAAGCTGCTGGGCGATGGCAGTCTGTACGGCATCAAGCTCACTTATGCCGAACAACCGAGCCCGGATGGCCTGGCGCAAGCGTTCATCATCGGTGAAGAGTTCATCGGTCAGGACCCATGTTGCCTGATTCTGGGCGACAACATCTTCTACGGTCAGCACTTCTCGGACAACTTGCGTTCTGCCAGCTCCCAGCAGCAGGGGGCTACTGTTTTCGGTTACCACGTCTCCGACCCGGAGCGCTTTGGGGTCGTCGAGTTTGACCAGAACGGGCGCGCGCTGAGCATCGAAGAAAAACCACTGAAGCCCAAATCCAACTATGCGGTAACAGGCCTGTATTTCTACGATAACGATGTTGTCGAGATCGCCAAAAACATCAAGCCTTCGGAGCGTGGTGAGCTGGAAATTACCGACGTGAATCGTGCGTATCTCGAACGCAAGACACTCAACGTCGAAATGCTGGGCCGTGGTTTTGCCTGGCTGGATACCGGTACTCACGACTCGTTGCTGGAGGCCAGTCACTTCGTTCATACCATCGAGCAGCGTCAAGGCTTGAAAGTCGCCTGCCTGGAAGAAATTGCCTATCACAACGGCTGGATCACAGCCGCCGAACTGGAAGCTCAGGCAGACGCCCTGAAAAAAACCGGTTATGGACAGTATTTGAGAAAACTTTTGGACATGAGCGCTCGCTGATCAGAGTGTTATCTGTTGCCATTAGCGTAACCATCATGCAAACAGGAAAGGCATGCCAGTCAGATCTCCCAGGGTTGCAGTTTTGCTGGCTGCCTACAATGGAATGCAGTGGATCGAAGAGCAACTTGATTCGATTCTTAACCAGTCGGGCGTCGACGTAGCTGTTTATATCAGCGTCGATCGCTCTACTGATGGTACGCAGGCCTGGTGTGCGGCTTACGCGGTCGATCATCCCTGTGTCACGCTGCTTCCTGAGGCTGGGAAGTTCGGCGGAGCATCACGCAATTTCTTTCGATTGATGCGTGATGTGGATTTCGAGCCTTATGATTTCGTAGCGTTTGCTGACCAGGACGATGTCTGGCACGTTGAAAAACTGCAGCGAGCAATCACTGCGATTCAATCTCGTCAGGTTGAAGCGTACTCAAGCAACGTTACGGCTTTTTGGCCGGACGGTAAAACTTCCCTTCTGGACAAGGCACAACCCCAGGTCGCATGGGACTTCCTGTTCGAGGCTGCCGGGCCGGGTTGCACTTATGTATTCAATAAGCAATTTTCTCAAACCCTGAAAAAATCGATGCTCAATCATTGGCAGGAATTGCAGAAGGTCAGCCTGCACGATTGGTACTTCTATGCGTATGCCCGTAGCCATGGTTTTCGTTGGCATATCGATCCGCAACCCACCATGGAATACCGCCAACATGAAAACAATCAGGTTGGCGCCAACACAGGGTTGAGCTCGTTGGTTTCACGCTACAAAACCATTCATGACGGCTGGTGGTTCGCACAGGTGCGCATGATCACCTTGTTGGTCGGGCAGGGCGATGACCCGTTTGTGAAAAGCTGGCTACAGTTACGACGCCGGCAATTGATGAAGTTGTCATTCAGTGCGTGGAAGTGTCGGCGTCGTGTCCGGGATAAAATCTTTTTCTTTTGCATCTGCTGGGCAACTGCCTTGTTGGGGAACAAGCATTCATGAGCGCTCTTCGAGTACTGGTGACGGGCGCCAATGGATTTGTCGGGGAAGCCGTGGTTTTCAGTTTATTGCTGAACAAGCGCTTTTCTCCGATTGCGGCAACGCGGGGTTCAACCCGGCTGAGCGGATTATGTCCGACTGTGTCTTTCGATCTTGCCGACTCGGCAAACTTGCCTTCGCTTGTTGCTGTCGACGTTGTAATTCATGCCGCGGCCCGCGTGCACGTCATGAAAGAAACTGCAGCAGACGCATTGGCGGAATTTCGAAAGATCAACGTTGAAGGCACTCTAAGGTTGGCACAGCACGCTGCCGACTCGGGTGTAAAGCGCTTCATCTTCATAAGCTCAATCAAGGTCAATGGCGAAAGTACTGCCGAGGGCAAACCGTTCAAGGCAGATGACACGCCGGCGCCGTCCGATGCTTATGGTGTATCCAAATACGAAGCTGAAGAACGATTGAAGCGGCTCAGTCGGGAAACCGGTATGGAAGTTGTCATCATTCGTCCACCGCTGGTCTACGGGCCGGGCGTCAAAGCCAACTTTCTCAGCATGATGCGTTGGCTGGACAGGGGCGTACCGCTGCCATTGGGTGCGATCTCCAATCAACGAAGCCTTGTCGCCATTGGCAATCTGGTGGATTTGATCATTACTTGTATCAGCCATTCGAAAGCAGCAGGCGAAATTTTTCTGGTCAGCGATGGCGAGGACTTGTCTACAACGGGGCTCTTGCAGCGCCTGGCCCGTGCGCTCGGGAAAACGCCGCGGTTGTTAAAGTTTCCGCAGTGGTTGCTGGTGACCGGGGCCTCGGTGCTGGGCAGGCGTGCGCTCGCTCAACGAATTTGCGGGTCGCTGCAAGTTGATACTCAAAAGACTCGTGAACTATTGGGCTGGAGGCCGCCCGTTAACGTCGATGAGGCCCTGCTCAAGACTGCGTGCCACTATTTTAAAGAGCAATCGAAATGATTTTTTGCTGGCAGCTGCTCGCGGTGTTCCTGGCTTCCTGGATGTTGACATTGATTTTGCGTCGATATGCATTGGCAAAAAGCCTGATGGATGTGCCGAATGAGCGCAGTTCTCATACTGTCCCAACGCCTCGCGGAGGAGGGGTGGCAATTGTTGTCACCTTCCTCGCCGCTTTACCGTTCATGACTCTGTCGGGCCTGGTGAGTCCGGCGTTGATGTATGCACTGTCAGGTGCCGGCATTTTGGTTGCGGTATTGGGTTTCGCCGATGATCACGGACATATCGCAGCGCGGTGGAGGCTGCTGGGGCATTTCGCTGCGGCCGCATGGGCGCTGTTCTGGCTTGGAGGTATGGCTCCCGTAGCATTTTTTGGGGCGGCGATTGATCTCGGTATCGCGGGTACGGTACTGGCGTTGATTTATCTGGTCTGGATGCTCAATCTTTACAATTTCATGGATGGTATCGATGGAATTGCCAGTGTCGAAGCCATCTGCGCCTGCGTCGGCGTCTGCCTGGTATATGGTTTGACGGGGCACCTCGATTTCACGTGGGTCGCGCTCGCGCTGGCCGCCGCGGTCGGTGGGTTCTTATGCTGGAATTTTCCACCTGCCCGTATTTTCATGGGGGATGCGGGAAGCGGATTCCTGGGGTTCGTGCTGGGGGTGCTCAGTCTGCATGCCACTTGGTCGGCGCCCGAGTTGCTTTGGAGCTGGGTGATTCTACTGGGCGTATTCATCGTCGATGCGACGTGGACGCTGTGCCGACGTTTGATCAACGGTGACAAGGTCTATCAGGCTCACCGTAGTCACGCCTATCAATACGCATCCCGGCAACACCAAAGCCATAAGGCTGTGGTGTTCGCCGTTATCGGCATCAACGTTGTGTGGCTGCTTCCTCTGTCGATAGCAGTGGGAATGGGCCTCGTCCCCGCATTGGTCGGCGTGGCGATCGCCTACTGTCCTTTGGTTATGCTGGCCTGTCTGTACCATGCGGGCAAGCGGGAAGAGGTATCAAAATAGTCGCCTCCTTCATGACTCCCTCTCGCGTTTGCTGGCTAAATCCCGATGATCCAGGCAGCCAATGATTAGCGCCCTTGTCGCGTGGTCCACGAGCCAGGAGATAGCGGGAGGGCGGTGAGCGGGTTCGGCAATGAAAGGTTGCAGATGATGATATGATTCGCAGCCGTCAGCGGGGGAGCGGGGCGCCAGCGCTTGAGCTTGAGCTCTGAAGGCGCCCGGCAGGTTTCATTTATAGTTTGTATACGCATGCTCTTCGATACATGCGAAGTTGATTGGCTCGGGAGCAGGAAATGCTGCATAAAGACAATAATTTAAATTTGTTACGGCTTATCGCCGCGCTGATGGTTCTTTATGCGCACTCTTTCATGTTCTACGGAAAGCCGGCCGTCGGCTTTCTGGGGCTTAGTTCCTATGGCGGCCTTGGGATCGATATATTTTTTGTAATAAGCGGTTACTTGATTACGAAAAGCTGGGGTTCCAATCCTGTCCCTCGCGATTTTCTGATGAAGCGGGCTTTAAGAATATTTCCAGCCCTGATCGTTGTCGTATTGGTCAGCATGCTTTTGCTCGGGCCGATTTTCTCGACGCTCAGTTTGAAAGAATACTTTTTGCACCCGTACTTTACCGGTTATCTGAAGAACATCATTCTGAAACCGGTATTCTCTTTACCAGGTGTATTTGAACAGTCAAAGGTCCCTGGCGCCGTGAATGGCTCGTTGTGGAGCCTGCCTGTCGAGTTCTTCATGTATCTGGTGGTCATGGGGCTGGGCATGCTGTTCAAGGGGGGGCGCCTGGTGTATGCCGCGGTCACGGCGCTGTTCGTGGCGGTGGTGGTGTTCTGGTGCTGGCAGGATGCCCCCATGGTGGTGATCTACGGAACCGATATCCGGCAAGTATTCCTGACCGGTGTCTATTTCATGATCGGTGCCTGTTTTGCAAAATTTCGCCTGGAGCGCTGGCTTAGCCTGTCAGGTGTTTTTGTAATGCTGATGGCGACCATTTTGCTTGCACCTTATCCCGAATTCACCAATGTCCTGCCATGGATTACCGTGCCCTACATCGTGTTGGCATATGGATTGTCCAGTAGTTGGCTGGGCAGTTTTGTCAATAAAGTGGGTGACTGCTCTTACGGAGTCTACATCTATGCTTTCCCGGTACAGCAGGCTGTCTTGCTTAAATATCCGGATATCTCTTTCGGTACTTATCTTTCGGTCACGATTTTGATTTCGTTGGCCCTGGGATATTGCTCCTGGCATCTGATTGAAAAAAGAGCGTTGAAATTCAAACCGAAAGCGCTGGCACCTTCGACCGATCAAGCGCTCGTGGCTCGACCGGGCGCACAGTCTGTCGATGCTGAAAGCCAGGGTGCTGCGGGCTCAAGAAATTGATACATCAGAAAGGGTCATCACGTAGGGAAGATGTTATGAGTCGTTCAGGAATTTTTATTTGTAAGGTGTTTGCTTGATGCAAAATTTTTCAGCAAGTCCCAGGGAAATGATCGCAAGCCTCTGGCGGCATAGAAACCTGATCAAGTCGTTTGTACAGCGGGATGTTCTCGGTCGCTATCGTGGCTCGTTCATGGGGATTCTTTGGTCCTTTCTGAACCCATTGTTTATGCTGGTTGTGTATACATTTGTGTTCAGCGTTATTTTCAAGGCCCGCTGGGGAACCGGCAGTGACTCCAAAACCGAGTTCGCCCTGATTCTCTTCGCCGGACTGATGGTTTTCAGCCTGTTTGCCGAATGCGTGAACCGTGCTCCCGGATTAATCCTCGGCAACCCGAACTATGTGAAAAAGGTCGTTTTTCCTCTGGAAATTCTTCCATGGGTCAATTTGGGCTCTGCACTTTTTCATGGTGCTATCAGCCTTGCTGTCTGGATGCTGGCTTATGTCATCTTTTTTGGCATCCCGCACGCGACGGCACTGTTCTTGCCACTGATCCTGCTCCCCTTGATTTTCTTCATCATGGGGTTGAGCTGGGCTTTGGCATCGTTGGGCGTTTACCTGCGTGATGCCGCGCAGTTCGTCGGTATTGTCACCAGTACGCTGATGTTCCTTTCGCCAATCTTCTATCCGGTCACTGCATTGCCTGAGCGTTATCGCGGATTGCTTTATCTGAATCCGATGACGCCCGTGATCGAGCAGACTCGGGACGCTCTCTACTGGGGCAAGGCTCCGGACTTCGCCATGCTTGGGCTTTATTTGATCGTCACTGTATTCGTTGCATGGTTAGGCTTTGCCTGGTTCCAGAAGACGCGTAAGGGGTTTGCTGATGTCCTCTGAAATTTCTATAAAAGTCGAAAATTTGAGTAAGTGCTATCAAATTTATGAACAGCCTCGTGATCGTCTCAAGCAGTTTGTGATGCCCCCTTTGCAGCGCGCCATGGGGCAAGCTGCGAAACAGTACTTCCGGGAGTTCTGGGCACTTAAAGATGTTTCGTTCGAAGTGCGAAAGGGTGAGACCGTCGGGATTATCGGCCGTAATGGCAGCGGCAAATCGACCCTTCTGCAAATGATCTGTGGCACGCTCCAACCGACCAGTGGCAGTGTGACGACTTCCGGGCGCATCGCGGCGTTGCTGGAACTCGGCTCCGGTTTCAACCCAGAGTTCAGTGGCCGCGAAAACGTCTATATGAACGCCGGCATTCTTGGTCTGAGTAAAAGTGAGATTGACGCACGATATGACGCGATTCTGGAGTTTGCAGAGATCGGCGAATTCATCGAACAGCCCGTCAAGACCTACTCAAGCGGCATGTATGTGCGCCTGGCATTCGCAGTCATCGCCAACGTTGATGCCGATATCTTGGTCATCGATGAAGCACTGGCCGTCGGAGACATATTCTTCACGCAAAAATGCATGCGTTTTCTCGCGGAATTCAAAAAACGCGGAACAATCCTGTTCGTAACTCACGACACAAATAGTGTCATGAGTCTCTGTGAGCGTGCAGTCTGGCTGCAGGCCGGAGATCGCAAAGCCTACAGCGACTCCAAGACTGTTTGTCAGTCCTATCTCGCGGAATATTACGCTTCGTCCGGTTCGACCCAGGCGGTTGCGGAAACCAAGGTCCACGCAGTCCGTGCTGTCGAGGATTACCGGGATGTTCGTCAGGATTTTATCAATGCATCGGTGATCAGAAACGACCTGGAAGTTTTCAGGTTCTCCGACACCGGGGAAAAATTCGGCCTGAGCAAGGCCCATGTTGTTGACGTCTATCTTGGCAGTGAATCCGGTGCACCGATCTCATGGTTTGTTGGCGGAGAACTGGTTGCACTTGTGGTTAAAATTCACGCGGAAATTGAGTTGGATCAACCGATTGTGGGTTTCCTGGTCAAGGATAAAAATGGTCAGCATCTGTTCGGTGACAACACCTACCTTACCTATGTCGATGACGCTGTAAGCGTCAGCAGTGGCAGTGACTTTGCGGCCACGTTCAAATTCAGAATGCCGATGATGCCCGCTGGCGATTACACAATCGGTGTGGCGATCGCAAATGGTACTCAGGACAATCACGTTATTCATAGTTGGGTTCACGACGCAATCGCCTTCAAGTCCCACAGCACTAGTGTGTCTACAGGATTGGTCGGGATTCCCATGATTGATATCGAGTTGCAGAAAAATGGATAAAAAGTACAATTTTTCGTATGAGCCTGTCAGCGTTTATGCCTGTGCAGTTGATCTTGTACGGAAATGCTCCAGTGCGGGCGCCATACATATCGACTTGGGGTGTGGCTACGCGGCGATTGCTCGTCAGATCGAAAATGGAGGTGTCAGATACATAGGTTTTGATGCCAACCAGGAAAGCGTAAGTACCCTGCAAAGCCATGGTGTTGAAGCCTATGAGTTAGACCTGAGAGATCACGATGCGGTCGTCGCTCAGCTGGCATCGCTCTGCGAAAAGTATTCGACGGTTACAATTTCCATTCTGGATGTTATTGAACATCTCGATTATGACTGTGCACTGCTGAGTCGTATCAAAGAAGCATTTTCTTCCGAACAGAAAGTGTCGCTGGTAATCTCCGTTCCAAACTCTTCCCATATCGATGTCGCCATCAAACTGTTGGCAGGCGACTACGACTATCTGGATACGGGGTTGTTGGATAAGACGCACACAGTTGTGTACACAGAGAAAAACTTGTCTGAGGTCACTCGAAAGAATGGCTGGAGAGAAGTGGCTGCTCGTGACTATCATCTCGAATTCAGTGAGCAATTCTCAAAACAGCCTTCAGTTCTCTTGAACAGAGATGTCGGGATCGGTCGCGACCTGAGAAAGTTAAAGGCCATTCTTGATCCGGCCAGTGACGTATATCAATTTGTGCGCGCTTATGTGCCAGACGATAGCCTTGCCGTCGAAGCTCAGGATGACGTCAGCTCAATGAGCGTTTCCGTTTCGCTGGTTTTTCCGGAAAGCGTCGTTGAATCTGAGGTCTCGGCGCTGTATGTCGCCCTTTCAGGGCTGGCAAGAAGTGCGGCAATCGAATGGGTGTTGCCTGAAAGGTTTGTCGGGAAATTTGATGGCGCGTTGGCCGTTTCCTTTTACAAAGAAAACGGGCTGGAAAGTTTCGTTGCGACCTCGTTGAAAACCCGTTACTGGTCCTTTGTCAAAAATCCGCAAGAAGTATGTGTCAGTGCACTGAGCGCGTTGATCGAAAACTTCGATGATGCCCGTGGAACCCCTCTCCTTGAATTGGTAGAGGTGCGGGAAGTGACAGATGCCAGCCAGTTCCAGATGTTTGCCTCGTTGAGCACCAATGCCTCATGGCACCTCATGATTCCGGCTGATTATGCTGGTCGGTTTCAGGATTTTGAATTCGCGTACGGCGATGAGGGATGGCAGGGTTTTGCAAGGCGTGCGGCCCTTGCCTGCGGAATTAGCCGTGTAGCCGTTGAATTCTCTAAGGTTCAGCCAGTCCCGCCGCTGCCGATGGAGCGAGCAGCTGTGTTCTCCCTTGTCCTCGCTGACCCGGTGGCAAGCGCCTATATCTTCCGTTCCGATGTGTGGGCAGGTGAGTTACATGCGGAGCTGCAGCAGCTCTCGGCGCGAAGCAGTGTGGTTCAGTTTGATAATCAGACGCTCGAGCGAGCTAATGCCGACCTGCAACTGCAGCTGAGTGATCTCGATCAACAGTTTCAGGAGATTGTCACCAGCAAGTCCTGGACGTTGACCCGACCGCTGCGCGGTTTTCGGCGTAAGGTTTCAAGAGCGAAAGATCTCGCCCGCGCATTTGTGCGCAGACCCAGACTGACGCTGAGAGGTGTGGCGCGTGCCATTTATCTGAGAATTCCGGGTCTGAAGTTCGTCTGGTCTTTTTATCTCTACAGAAAAATGAGACTTGCGCAGATTATTCAGGACAAGACATTCTCGGCTGATAATCTTCTGGCCTTGAATGCGCTGTCCAATAATCGCTTTGTTGAAAATGGCCGGGCTGACGTATTCAAAAAGATCGAGAATTTTCCGGAGATTGATATCTCGGTCGTTGCTTATAATAGTGCCCGGTGGGTTGCCAACTTTGTAGCCTCGCTCGAAGCGCAAAACTATCCGCTTTCAAAGATCCACCTGAGAGTGGTTGATAACGGCTCTTCCGATAATACGGTTGCGTTGTTCGAAGAATATTTGAGCAAAGAGGCAGGCAGATTTGCCAGCGCGGAAGTGATTCGGCAGCAAAACCTCGGTTTTGGTGCAGGCCATGATCGCGCCATTCGAAAAGGCACTGCGGATTATTGCCTGATCGTCAATCTCGATCTTGAGTTTCTTCCTGATTCCATCGTCAAGGCTGTTACTGCGGCGGTTAATGATCAGGGTACGTCGGCGGCAAGTTGGGAATTTCGTCAAATCCCGTATGAGCATCCAAAGTATTACGATCCGGTTACGCTTGAAACGAACTGGTCGTCCCATGCCTGTGTTTTGCTCAAGCGTGAAGCCTATTTGCGCAGCGGTGGTTATGATCATGCGATTTTCATGTATGGCGAAGATGTAGAGCTTTCTTATCGGTTACGTTCCTTTGGTTACTCGTTGAAGTATCTTCCTGGTGCGACCGTGCTTCACCATACTTATGAAGAGGCAGGAGAGGTCAAGCCGCTGCAGTTTGCCGGCAGTGTGCTGGGTAATACATACATTCGACTGCGCTACGGTTCTCTTTCCGATCGCGTCATTGCCTTCGTTCTGTATGCCGCCCTGTTTATATACCCGTCGCAATTTCCTGGTTCGAAGAAAATGCTGCGGCAGAATGTTCCCAAGCTTCTAAGGAACATTCCCCATTTCATGAAGGGTAAAGGGCCTGCTTCCGTGAAATTCCCGTTCCGGGGATATGACTATGAGCTGATAAGAGAGGGGGCGTTCTGGTCAGCCGAAGCTGTTTCTGAGGCAGCGGCAACCCCCAAAGTAACGGTTATCACGCGAACCTATAGAGGTCGTGGCATGTTCTTGAAGCAAGCCATGCAGAGTGTGTTCAATCAAACGTATCCGAACATCGAGCTGTTGGTCGCGGAAGACGGGGGAGATACTCAACGTGCCCTCGTGGAATCGCTGGCAGAAGTTGCTCCTGCACACGTTTCCGTGCGATTCCTGGCAAATGAAAAGATAGGCCGCTCGGGTGTCGGTAACGCTGCAATGGCAAATGCCAGCGGTGCTTATTTCATGTTCCTGGATGACGATGACCTATTGTTCTCCGACCATGTTGAAACGTTGATGCAATGTCTCAATGCCGATACTTCAATCGATGCCGCCTACAGTCTGGCGTTCGAGGTAACGACGCACGTCAATGAAGACAAAACGTCTTACGTGGAAGAGTTGTTCCATACCCCGGCTGTCTTTCATCAGGAGTGGGATTATGAAGTGATGCGGCGCCATAACTTCATCCCGATTCAATCCATTCTGTTCAAGAAAGAGCTGTACTCGCGCTGGGGCGGTTTTGATCTTGAACTGGATCAGCTGGAAGACTGGAGTCTGTGGTTGTGCTACGGCTTTGAAGGAAACTTCCGTTACGTAGCAAAAACGACGTCATTGTTCCGTACACCTGCTGATCAAAACGTACGTGCCGAGCGTCATGCATTGCTGCATGGCGCCTACGATATCGCTGTTGCCAGCGCTAAAGGGCGGATTGAAGCTGTTGTGGGTAAGCCGCTGCAGCCTGTCTGATATCCACGGAGAATCGCGCTTGACTCACTGTTGAGCGCGTGTCGGGAGAGTTTTCTGCGGGATGAAGCATCGGCAGCATTGATTGCGATAGGTCTGCTGGAGCCCTCACCGTCGATCTGAAGACGTAAAAAAGGAGCATGCCCTTATGGGCTGCTCCTTTTTTGTTGGTGAGGATGAGCGATCAGTTTTGCGCGTGATCGGGCCTCAGGATTCAGATCGTTTCGGTTTTGTAAAAACAAGCTTGCTTAATGTGTAGGTAAGGGGCAGTGACAGGACGATCGCAGCCAGTGGTGCCAGAAACTCCGGCAGCGATAGAATCCGAACCCAAAACCAGACTACCAATAAGCCGAATAGATACTGCGCGACGTAGATCAGCGGGAAAAAAACCACCGACTTTATGCCTTGGTGTTCTTTGAAGACGACGTATCGACTTAAAAGAAACGCCAACAAGATCCCGCATAGGTAGCTGATCGAGTAACTGGTTGTGTAGGCAAAAAAGTTTAACAGGATCAGATAAAGCCCGTAGGTGACGGCGGTGTTGAAGCCGCCGGTCAGCAGAAAACGGAAAAACTTTATCTCGCTCAGTTTTTTCAGGTTCACTTCAAGCTTGCCCGGTACGATTTTTTTCCAGCAGGAACTGGTCATAATCGCGGATATAGTCGTCGGCGTCATAATGCTCGGAGGCGAATACCAGCAATACTGCGTCAGCCGAGTATTTGTACTGGATGCCCCAGGTCATTGCAGGCAGAAACAAACCGAGAGTATGTGAGTCAAGAACGAATTCTTGTCTGTTCGTGCCGTTGTCAGCAACAACGTGAACGGTCCCTTTGACGGCGATCAGAAACTGATGGCATTCGCGATGGGCGTGTTCGCCGCGGGTTTCAGCTGTCGGGACGTTGGAAACTAGGAAGTAACGCTTCACCGAGAAGGGAATGTCTCGTTCGAACTCGCCGACACTGAGGCTGCCCCGAATATCAACGGCTTCAAGCATGCGATGCAGCGTTACGCCGCAAGGATAAACCTCGGATTTGCCAACGTTGCTCGGGCTTTCGACGGTCGTCGTGCTGGTTGCTTTCGCGTCAACATAACCAATGATCTTCGCGGGGTTTCCGACAACGATCGCGTTGGGCGGAACTGATTTGGTAACGACCGAGCCCGCGCCAACCATTGCTGCCGAGCCGATTGTTATGCCTGGCAAAATAGTGGAGTTTGCACCGAGCGAGGCACCTTTCCTGATGATAGTCCTGGCAAATTCGGTCGGGTAAACCTTGCTGCGAGGAAAAATGTCATTGGTGAACGTAACGTTCGGCCCGACAAACACATCATCCTCGATGGTAATTCCGTCCCACACCTGCACGCCGCATTTAAGCGTCACGCGCGACCCGATGACGACATCGTTCTCAACAAAAACGTGATCGCAAATGTTGCAGTCATCACCGATGTTTGCATTGGGAAGTACATGTGCAAATGCCCAGATTCGCGAACCTGCGCCGATGTTCCGGGACTCGCAGATAGCCTGCTCGTGAACAAAAAAATTACGTGAATCGGTCATTTGTTGACTCCAAACTCAAGGACTTTCATCGGAATCGCCAATGGGCGTCCTTTTGTATTTTCATAGGTTCGCCAGGCATACGAACCTACAACGCCGAGGCCTAATAAATTGAGGCTGCCAAGAAGCGTGATCATGAATAGCGTCATCGCGTAGCCCGGAACTTCAATAAGGCCCGCCAGTTTCGAGAAAATGACACTGATGCCATATAGCGACGAAAAAATCGACCCCGCTGCGCCGACCCTGATCAACAAGCGGATAGGCAGATCAGTGAAGGAAAACACGCTGTCCATCAGGTAGTTGATTTTCTTCCTGAGTGTCCATGCCGATTTTCCATGCTCCCTGGCCACGCGAGAGTAGAGGACGACTTCTCGACGGAATCCCAGCCAGAAAATTTGTGCAATCAGCGAGCTGTGCCGTTCTTCGAGTTTCAGGAGGTTGTCACGAAATGCCAGGTTGCAGCCAAACATGTCTACACCGCCAGCTGGCATTTCCGGAATGACATAGCGCTTATACAGGCCCCAGAACGTCTTCGAAGCAAGCTTGGAGAGAAATGGGTCCTCCCGGCTTTCACGAACACCCACAACGACATCGACAGGTTCATTATTCAGAACCTTATTCATTGTCAGTACGAGGCTCGGTGGCTCCTGCAGATCTGCAGCCATTACCGCAAATGTGCGACCTTTCGCATGCTGAAGCCCGGTACGAATCGCCATGAACGATCCGAAGTTCTTCGACAAAAGGACCAGCTGCGAAGAGAACTGCCGCATTGGCAGATTCTCTCGCAGCAGCTCAAATGACTTGTCAGGGCTGCCGTCTACAACAAATACTACTTCCAGTTCACCCTGTAGTTGAACATTAAGATCATCTATGGCCTGTAACAACGAAGGGATCGATTCTTCGTTGCGGTAGACTGGAATTACAAGCGATAACACACTAAACCCCCTGTTTGAAGAAGTTGCAGACAACTTCGATAACACGGTTTACCTGTTCAGTAGTCAAACCCGGGAAGCACGGGAGTGAGACGAGTTTTGAACTTGCGGTTTCAGTAACCGGAAGATCAAAAGTGCCATTCAACTTGTAGGCTGTTTGCCAGTGATCGGGAACAGGGTAGTGAATGTCGGTGCTGACGCCTTGATCTTTCAAGTACTGGATAAAGGCAGCTCTGTTTTCAACGCGCAACACGAACAGGTGTGCGACAAAATCGTCACCCAGGCTGGCAGGCAGTTTTACCGGCAGCGCTGCAAAAGCTTCGCAATATTTCTTTGCGATGTCCCGACGTTCCGCGTTCCATTGGTCGAGCAGAGGTAGCTTTACGCGCAATATTGCAGCCTGCATTTCATCCAGGCGGCTGTTGCGTCCCAAAGGTACGGTGACATGGTATTTGGTCGCCCAGCCATATTGCCGCAGCTTCAGCAAGCGTTCGGCAATTTCTGGCGATGAGGTAACAATCGCGCCGCCGTCACCCAGGGCTCCGAGGTTTTTGGTCGGGTAGAAGCTGAAGCAGGCCAGGTCTCCGAAGGCGCCGCATTGGCCTTGTTCCGAGCGAGCACCATGCGACTGGGCGCAATCTTCCAGTACCGCAGCGCCGGATTCCCGGGCGATCGATGCGAGTGTCTGGATTTCCGCCAGTTGTCCATAAAGATGGGTGACGATGACAACCTTCGCCGGTTGTGCCAATGCTTGCTTCAGCGACTCGGGGCACATGGTAAGGGAGCGGTCGTCGACGTCGACGTAAACAGGTTCGGCGCCAACCGCTCTGATTGCGGTGCTGCTATAAAAGCCTGCGTTCGCGACGGTAACGACGCGATCGCCAGGGCCCACTCCCATGCCGAGCAACGCAATTTCCAGTGCCTCGGAACCATTGGCAACCGAAATGCAGTGCTCTACGCCAACGTAATCGGCGAATTCGCGCTCGAACGCTTTAACCTCCTCACCCATGATGTACCAGTGACGGTTGACAACACGCATGAGTGGTTCGGAAAAGTCGATGCCCGCGTTGGCGGCGACGGCTGAGAAGAGAGGAATTTGTTGTTTGGCGTCCATGGTTTATCCAGAATTTTTGGCTGCGCGCATGATAAAGGGCAAAGGTTTATTACACAATTGGCTATGGGCCCGGCAGGTTCCCTGCCCGATAAGCAGGGATCGAAAAAAAGTGAATTTCCAGCTGTTTTGCGCCTCTGGGTGCCTGCTTTTTTCTCGTTTTGGCGAGGGGTAAGTATGTGCAGGGCGTAGATGGACAAGGCTCCAGGGGAACAGCGCATCTCGCTTTTTTTACACTGCTACTGTATTTTGCAAGCGCTTTTTTCCAGATTCCTAAAAATCAAGAGTTTGTCTTTGTTTATGAATGCTTTTTTCCGTTCTGACCTATTCCAGAAAAAAACATTTGCAGAATATTTTCGCAGTCTCCTGATCCTGACGGTCTTTTTTAGTTTTATTATTTTTTTTACTCCGGTCAGTAAGCCTGTTGTAAATATAGAGATGATCTCCAGTGTTTCTGGAGTGTCTCAGTTGTTTTTTA
>JACXTT010005372.1_pt1 | contig 18621 bp, 18 predicted proteins | sample 9270951 | NCBI WGS metagenome assembly JACXTT01 (sample SAMN15532306, study PRJNA645909) | rock metagenome | isolation source: weathered quartz diorite | place: Puerto Rico | collected 2017-06-21 | reverse complement strand
CAGCACCGCATGGATTCGCCGATGGCCTACTGGCTCATCGCGGGGCCGCGCAACGCGCTGCGGCCCGAGATCAAGGCCTTCTGGGACTGGCTGCAGGTGCAGGCCATCACCACGCGCGAGACCATCGGCGAGGTGCCCGACCCGGACACGGTGGACAACCTCGACTGAGCCCGGGGCTCAGCTGGTCGGCCAGACCACGCCGTTGTCGTTCAGGATGGCGTCCAGCGGCAGGTCGTGCGATTCGGGCTCGAAGTCTTCGAGGAAGCCGTTGGTGAAGCCCAGGCCGACCGTGAATGGCCGCGGCTCCAGCGCCGCCAGCGTGCGGTCGTAGAAGCCGCCGCCGTAGCCCAGCCGGTAGCCGCCGGCGCTGTAGCCCACGCAGGGCACGAACAGCAGGGTCGGCACGATGAGTTCGGTGTCCTTGGGCTTGGGAATGCCGTAGGCGTCTTCTTCCATCTGGCAGCCCGGGTACCAGGCATGGAAGGTCAGGGTCTTGTGAACTTTGTCGATCACCGGCAGTCCGATGCGGCGGCGCTGCGGCTCTTCCATGAGTTCGCCGTCCTCCTTCCAGCGGTGCAGAGCGGGCAGCGGATCGAACTCGCCCTTGATCGGCCAGTAGGCGCCGATCACGGTGTCGGGCCGGCCGACCAGCCAGATCCGCATCACGCGCTGCAGGAGATCGGCGCGCGCCAGGCGGTCGGGCATTGCCAGTCGCTGCTCGATCAGTGCTTTTCGCAGCTGATCCTTAAGAAAACTCGCGGTCGCCGAGGTGTCGGCATCCTTTGACTTGTCCATAATCCCCCGATGCAGTTCCCAAGCATTTTGGCATCCAAGCGCCGCCGCCCGCGCAGCGCACCCCCCGCACTCGTTTTTTCCGCTGTCCTGGCCCTCGCCGCGTTGCTTTCGCAGCAACCCGCCGCTGCCCAGAACAACACCAACGACGACGTGCTCATCCAGATGAAGCAGGCCTTCCAGCGCGGCGACAAGGCCCGCCTGTCGGCCCTGCTGCCGCAGGCCCGCGGGCATGCACTGGAACCTTGGGCCGCCTATTGGGAACTCAAGGCGCGATTGTCGGAAGCCTCGCCCAACGAAGTGCAGGACTTCTTCGCGCGCTACGCCGGCACCTACCAGGAAGACCGCCTGCGCAACGACTGGCTGCTGCTCACGGGCCAGCGCCGCGACTGGGACAACTTCTCCGCCTCCATCGCCGGCTTCCGCATGGGCGACGACGCACAGGTGCGCTGCTACGCCACGCTGGTCGACACGCTGCGCAGCGGCACCGCCACGCAGGCGCAGGCCGACGAGGTGCGCCGCAACTGGTTCGCGCAGAAAGACGCCGACGACGGCTGCCTCACCGCCTCCGACCGCATGGTCGCCGCCCGCCTCATGACGCCGGCCGACGCCTGGAAGAAGGCGCGCCTGGCCATGGAGGCCAACCGCCCGCAGGCCGCGCGCGGCGCCGTCACCATCGCGGCGCCCGACGCGCTGCCGCTGTTCGAGGAGCTGAACGCCAGCTCCGCCAAGTTCCTGACCGGCCGCGCCTTCGTCGCCGCCAAGTCGCGCAAGGAGCTGGTGGTGCTCGCGCTCATCAAGGTGGCCATCGCCGACCCCGACCTGGCCGCTTCGCAACTCGACAGCAAGTGGGGCCCGATGCTTTCCGCCGAGGAGCGCAACTGGCTCTGGGGCACCATCGGCCGCCAGGCGGCGGGCAAGCTGTCGCCGCAGGCCGGCGGCTACTTCGCCAACGTCACGAAGAACAGCGACCTGTCGGACGACATGCTCGGCTGGCGCGTGCGCGCCGCCCTGCGCGCCGGCCAGTGGAAAGACGTGGCGCCGGCCATCAACGCCATGAGCGAAAGCGCCCAGCTCGACCCGACCTGGGTCTACTGGAAGGCCCGCGCGCTGGCCAACAACGGCAGCGAAGAGCGCCGCGCCCAGGCCCGCGAGCTCTACCAGAGCATCGCCGGCTCGCGCGGCTTCTACGAAATGCTGGCGCTGGAAGAACTGGGCCAGCGCACCGTGGTGCCCACGCGCCCCGCCCCGCTCACGCCCGAAGAAAAAGCCACCGCGCGCGCCAACCCGTCGCTGGCGCGCGGCCTCTACGCCATCGCGATCGGCCTGCGCCCCGAAGGCACGCGCGAGTGGAACTACGCCACCAACCTGCACGACAAGGGCGGCATGGACGACCGCGCCCTGCTCGCCGCGGCCGACTTCGCCTGCCAGCGCGAGGTGTGGGACCGCTGCATCAACACCAGCGAGCGCACCAAGGGCGTGGTCGACGTCGATCAGCGCTTCCCCATGCCCTTCCACGACACGGTGCTGCGCAAGAGCCAGGACATCGGCCTGGACCCGGCCTACGTCTACGGCCTGATCCGCCAGGAAAGCCGCTTCATCATGGACGCGCGCTCGGGCGTCGGCGCCTCGGGCCTGATGCAGGTCATGCCCGCCACCGCGCGCTGGACCGCCCGCAAGATCGGCCTGACCGACTTCTCGCCCAACCAGATCAACGACCGCGAGACCAACATCACCATCGGCACCAACTACCTGAAGCTGGCGCTCGACGACTTCGACGGCTCCATGGCGCTGGCCGCCGCCGCCTACAACGCCGGCCCGGGGCGCCCGCGCAACTGGCGCAACGGCCCGGTCATCGACGCCGCTATCTGGGCCGAGAACGTGCCTTTCAGCGAGACGCGCGACTACGTGAAGAAGGTGCTGGCCAACACCACCAACTACGCCGCCATCATCAGCGGCCGGCCGCAGTCGCTGAAGGAGCGCCTGGGCCGCGTGGGCCCGCGCGACGCCGCGGAGCCCGAACCGAACAAGGACCTGCCTTGAGGCTGGCTCGATGAGCTGGCGCGACGAGGTCCTGAACACCATCGCGTCCGAGTTCTCGGACGTGACCGACGTCGCGCAACTCACGCGCATCGTGCTGCGCCTCACGCTCGCCGCCGCGCTGGGCTTCGTGCTCGGCTTCGAGCGCGAGCAGGCGGGCAAGGCGGCCGGCGTGCGCACGCACATGCTGGTGGCCATCGGCTCGGCCATGTTCGTGCTGATACCGCAGCAGACCGGCATCGTGCCGGCCGACATGAGCCGGGTGATCCAGGGGCTGGTGGCGGGCGTGGGCTTCCTGTGCGCCGGCACCATCCTCAAGCAGGGCAAGGACGAGAGCCACGTGCAGGGCCTGACCACCGCCGCCGGGCTTTGGATGACGGCCGCCATCGGCATGGCCTGCGGCCTCGGGCGCGAAGCCACCGCGTTGCTGAGCGCGCTGCTGGCACTGGCCGTGCTCTCGCTGGTGCCGCGCCTCGTGGGGTTGATCGAACGCGCGATCGGGCCGCCGAAGGGCGGGAAGGACGGCGCCGCGCCGCGCGTGATCGCATCCTCCAGCGACGACAACGGCGCACCGAGGCGCTGAAGGCCCCGGCGCATCGGCATCAATTCGCGCCGCGTTCCTCATCAATCGCCTCGCGCCACGCGGCTAGCATTTAAAACTTTGCACTCAACGCCCGGGAGGCCCTCATGCGCAAGCTCTACATCGGCAACAAGAACTACTCGTCCTGGTCCATGCGCCCCTGGGTGCTGATGAAGCAGGCCGGCATTCCCTTCGAGGAGGTGATGGTGCGCTTCGACTCCTTCGATGCCGACTCGAAGTTCAAGAACGTCATCGCCGCCATCAACCCGGTGGCCAAGGTGCCGGTGCTGGTCGATGGCGACCTCGTGGTCTGGGACACGCTGGCCATCGCCGAATACCTGGCCGAGACCTTTCCTGAGAAGCAGCTGTGGCCCCGCGATGCAGCCGACCGGGCGCGCGCCCGCAGCGTCTGCGCCGAAATGCACTCGGGCTTCAGCGGCCTGCGCGGCCATTGCGGAATGAACCTCGAAGCCTCGCTGCCCGAGGTGGGCGCACGACTCATGAAGGAAGTGCCCGAAGTCGCCAGCGACCTGGCGCGCGTCGTGCAAATGTGGACCGGCCTGCTCGAGGCGCACGGCGGCCCGTTGCTGTTCGGCGAATTCAGCATCGCCGACGCTTACTTCGCGCCCGTGGGCACGCGCATCACGACTTACGGGCTGCCGGTGCCCCCGCACATCACGGCCTACATCGAGCGCGTGCAGGCCTTGCCGGGCGTCAAGGCCTGGATCGACGGCGGACTGGCGGAGAAGGATTTCCTGCAGTTCGAGGAGCCTTACCGCACGGGGCGGTAAGGTCCTCGACGAGGATGGCGGTCAGAAGCGGTAGGTTGCCGCCAGGTAGGTGACGATCGGGTTCAGCTTCAGGCTGGCCTGGCTCGTGGCCACCGGCAGGCCGGTGATCGAGGTGGTCGTCAGCTTGGCCGTGGTCTTCAGCGGGATGTACGACACCGAGAACGAGACACCCCAGTGCTTGTCGAACTGGTAGGCCACGCCGGCGTTCAGCACGGGGGCGAACTTGCTGTCGAGCTTGGCCGTGGTGTTCACGCCGAACGGCGACACACCGAACTGCGAAGCCAGCGCGCTCTGCAGGTTCGACGTGAGCTTCACGTCGCTGTACCAGACGTAGGTTGCGCCCAGGCCCACGAACGGACGGAACGCCGAGTTGGCGTCATTGAAGAAATACTTGCCCAGGATGGTCGGGCTCCACTGGCGGGCCTCGCCCAATTGGCCGACGCGGCCCAGCGTGCCGGTGCCGTTGAGCTTGAACTTCGGCGGCACGCCGAACACGCCTTCCACGGCCCAGTTGCTGTCCAGGAAGTAGGTGGCGTTCAGGCCCAGGGTGTCGGAGTCGCTCACGCTGGCACCCGAGCCGGGCAGCACCGCCGGAACCGGGGAGGTCACCGTCAACGGCTTGCTCGAATCCTGCGGCGACAGGTGGAACCAGCCCGTGCCGATGACCCAGTCGCCCGCCTGCTGCGCCATCGCGCTGCCGGACGCCAGGGCGCCCAGAGCCGCCAACGCAAACACTGTTTTCTTCATGATGTGAAAGCTCCTTTGATTGAGAAATCCCTCTGCGAAGCGCAACCCCGGCTTGTAGCCGCCGCTGACATTTGCCCGCTGGACGAATGGTGGCCCGCTTTGCGCCGGAAATTATCGAACGACCGTTCTATTTTTGAGGTACGGAGTATCCCTACACTGCATCCATGAATATTTTTCTCGTTGGCGGCGCTGTGCGCGACCGGCTGCTGGGCCGGCCGGTGTCCGACCATGACTGGCTGGTGGTCGGCGCCACGCCCGAAGCCATGGTGGCCGGCGGCTACCTGCCCGTGGGCCGCGACTTTCCGGTGTTCCTGCACCCGGAGACGCGCGAGGAATACGCGCTCGCCCGCACCGAGCGCAAGAGCGCCCCGGGCTACCGCGGCTTCACGGTGCATGCCGCCCCCGACGTCACGCTGGAGCAAGACCTCGCGCGCCGCGACCTGACAGTCAACGCCATCGCGCTGCCGGCCGAGCGGGTGAATGCCGACGGCGGCTTCGACCCCGCGCCCGATACGCTGGCCGACCCCTTCCACGGCCAGCGCGACCTGCGCGACAAGGTGCTGCGCCACGTGACCGACGCCTTCCGCGAAGACCCGGTGCGCATCCTGCGCGTGGCGCGCTTCGCCGCGCGCTTTCACGATTTCAGCGTCGCTCCCGAGACCATGGCGCTGATGCGCGAGATGGTCGCGGCCGGCGAGGTCGATGCGCTGGTGCCAGAGCGCGTGTGGCAGGAGCTGTCGCGCGGCCTCGCCGAAGCGCGGCCCTCGCGCATGTTCGAAGTGCTGCGCGAGTGCGGCGCGCTGGCCGTGCTGCTGCCCGAAGTCGACCGGCTGTGGGGCGTGCCGCAGCGCGCCGAGCACCACCCCGAGGTCGACACCGGCGTGCACCTGATGATGGTGCTGGACACCGCCGCGCGCCTGCAGGCTTCGCTGCCGGTGCGCTTCGCCTGCCTGATGCACGACCTGGGCAAGGGCACGACGCCGGCCGAGGTGCTGCCGCGCCACACCGGCCACGAGAAACGCAGCGTCGAGCTGCTGCAGCAGGTGTGCGAACGCTGGCGCGTGCCGGTGGACATCCGCGAGCTGGCCGAGGTGGTGGCGCGCGAGCACGGCCACATCCACGGCAGCGGCGCGCTCGACGCGGTGGGGCTGGTGCGGCTGCTGGAGCGCTGCGACGCCTTCCGCAAGCCCACGCGCTTCGCCGACGCATTGCTGGCCTGCGAGTGCGACGCACGCGGCCGGCTCGGCTTCGAGGACGCCGCCTATCCGCAGCGCCCCCGGCTGCTGGCGGTATTGGCCACCGCTGCCGCCGTGCCCACCGACGTGGTGGCGCGCGCCGCCCAGCAGGCAGGCGCCACCGGCCCGAAGATCGGCGAGGCGATCCACCAGGCCCGGGTGGAAGCGGTGGCAGCGTCACCAGGCTGAAAGCGCCCAAGGCCCTGCTGCACAGCCGGCTTTGGCCGACACGGGAGGATGGCCGCCCGTGCTATGGTTTTTCCCAATGCCAAAGTCCTCCAGCAACTTGCAGTTGCCTCCTCCGTTGGGCCGGGATGCAGCCCTCTTTCTCGACTTCGACGGTACGCTGGTCGGGCTTGCGCCCACGCCTGAAGCCATCGAGATCCCGCCTGCCCTCGTTCCCCTCCTGAGCGACCTGCGCGACCAGCTCGGCGGCGCCCTCGCCGTCGTGTCGGGCCGCCAGATCGACTCCATCGACCGCTTCCTGGCGCCGCTGCGCCTGCCCGCGGCCGGCGAGCACGGCGTGCAGCGCCGCGATTCCCAAGGCCACATGCAGGAGCAGCGCCCGCCCGAGCTCACGCCCATCCTCGACATCGCCAACGAGCTCGCGCGCGTGCACGAAGGCCTGCTGGTCGAGCGCAAGCACGCCGCCATCGCCCTGCACTACCGGCTCGCGCCGCAGCTCGAGGCGGTGTGCCGCGACGCCATGTCGCGCGCCATCGCGCACGATCCGCAGCTCGAACTCATGCACGGCAAGTTCGTGTTCGAAGTGAAGCCCGCGGGCGTCAACAAGGGCATTGCCATCAATGCCTTCATGGAAGAGGCGCCGTTCAAGGGGCGCAAGCCCGTGTTCCTCGGCGACGACACCACCGACGAAAGCGGCTTCGCGGTGGTTCAGCCGCGCGGCGGCGTTGCCGTGAAGGTCGGCTCGGGCCCCAGCTTGGCGCTGCACCGCCTCGAATCGCCGCGCGCCGTCTACGAATGGCTGGTGCAGGCACGCGACCTGCTGGCAGCGCCCGCGACAAGCAAGACAACAGACACCGAATCCCCGAGGAACCCCGGATGAGCGAACAACAACTGTCGACCGCACCCGAAGCCGAAGCGCAGGTCGGTGCAGCCCCGGCACCGCGCGGCTTCGCGCCGCCGGCCGAGCCTTCGCTCGACGTCGGCGTCATCGGCAACTGCGCCTACAGCGCGCTCATCGACGCACGCGGCCGCGCCGTGTGGTGCTGCCTGCCGCGCTTCGACGGCGACCCGGTGTTCAATGCGCTGCTGCACCCCGGCGAAGACGCCGGCGCCTGGAGCATCGACATCGAGGACTTCGCCGAAGCCAAGCAGTGGTACGAGCCGAACACCGCCGTGCTGCGCACCCAGCTCTTCGACAGCGCGGGCCAGGGCATCGAGATCACCGACTTCGCGCCGCGCTTCTACAGCCGCTCGCGCTACTTCCGCCCGTTGATGCTGGTGCGCCGCGTGCGGCCCATCGCCGGCGCGCCGCGCATCCGCGTGTCGCTCGACCCGCGCTTCCAGTGGGGCGCCTCGGCGCCCGTGGAGGTCACGCGCGGCAGCAACCACATCCGCTACGTGGGTCCCGACCTCACGCTGCGGCTGAACACCGACGCGTCGATCTCGCACATCCTCTCGCGCCAGCCCTTCGTGATCTCGCGCGAATACAACTTCATGTTCGGCGTGGACGAGACGCTGCTCGACGGCATCGCCGACACCGCTCGCCGCTTCGAGCAGGAGACCATTTCCTACTGGCGCACCTGGAGCAAGCGCCTGGCGATTCCCTTCGAGTACCAGGACGCGGTGATCCGCGCGGCCATCACGCTGAAGCTCTCGCTGTACGAGGACACCGGCGCCATCGTCGCCGCCATGACCACCAGCATTCCGGAAGCGCCGGGCAGCCAGCGCAACTGGGACTACCGCTACTGCTGGCTGCGCGACGCCTTCTTCGTGGTGCGCGCGCTCAACTCGCTGAGCGAGGTGGGCACCATGGAAGACTACCTGCGCTGGCTGGGCAACGTGGTGATCGGCTCGCACGGAGAGCACATCCAGCCGCTGTACGGCATCGGGCTGGAACGCGAGCTGCCCGAGTCCTTCGTCGACGGCCTGCCGGGCTACCGCGGCATGGGCCCGGTGCGCGTGGGCAACCAGGCGCAGGAGCACTTCCAGCACGACGTGTACGGCAACATCGTGCTCGGCGCGGCGCAGTCCTTCCATGACCAGCGGCTGCTGAGCCGCGCGGGGCTGGCGGAGTTCCCGCACCTCGAGGCGGTGGGCGAGCAGGCGGTGCGCGTCTACGGCACGCCCGACGCCGGCATGTGGGAGCTGCGCACGCGCGCCCGCGTGCACACCAGTTCGGCGCTGATGAGCTGGGCCGCCTGCGACCGGCTGGCCAAGATCGCCCGCGCGCTGCACCTGCCCGAACGTGCCGCCTACTGGCACGGCCATGCCGCGCGCATGAAGGAAGAGATCCTCGCCAAGTCGTGGTGCGAAGAGCGCCAGGCCTTCGCCGAGAGTTTCGGCGGCCACGAGCTCGATGCGAGCATCCTGCTGATGGTCGAGGTGGGGCTGATCGACGCGCGCGACCCGCGCTTCATCTCCACCGTCGACGCCATGGAGAAGTCGCTGTGCGACGGGCCGTACATGCGCCGCTACGAGGCGGCCGACGACTTCGGCAAGCCCGAGACGGCCTTCAACATCTGCACCTTCTGGCGCATCGACGCGCTCGCCAAGATCGGCCGCAAGGCCGAGGCGCGGCAGATCTTCGAGACCATGCTGGCCGCGCGCAACCCGCTGGGCCTGCTGTCGGAAGACACGCACCCGGTCACCGGCGAGATGTGGGGCAACTTCCCGCAGACCTATTCGATGGTCGGCATCATCAACGCGGCCGTGCGTCTGTCCGCCCCCTGGGACTCCGCCATATGAGCCGCCTCGTCGTCATCTCGAACCGCGTGGCCGATCCGCGCAAGCCCGCCGCCGGCGGCCTGGCCGTGGCACTGGGCGAGAGCCTGCAGCAAAGCGGCGGCCTCTGGTTCGGCTGGAGCGGACAGATCGTCGAAGGCGGGCCGACCGGCGAAGGCGAGCTGCACCGTCAGCAGGCCGGCAAGGTCACGCTCGCCACCATCGACCTGAGCCGCGAGGACCACGACAGCTACTACCTCGGCTACAGCAACGACGTGCTCTGGCCGGTGTTCCACGACCGGCTCGACCTGGCGCATTTCGACGCCGGCTTCATCGGCGGCTACCGGCGCGTGAACCAGCTGTTCGCGCGCAAGCTGCTGCCGCTGCTGCAGGACGACGACATCATCTGGGTGCACGACTACCACCTCATCCCGCTGGCGGCCGAGCTGCGCGCGATGGGCTGCAAGCAGCGCATCGGCTTTTTCCTGCACATTCCGCTGCCGCCGCAGATCATCATCGCGGCCATTCCGCAGCACGAGTGGCTGATGCGCTCGCTGTTCGCCTACGACCTGATCGGCTTCCAGGCCCAGCAGGACGTGCAGCACTTCGAGCACTACGTGCGCAACGAGGCGCGCGGCCAGTACCTGGGCGACGACATGTACCGCGCCTATGGGCAGACGGTGCGCTGCAGCGCCTTCCCCATCGGCATCGACGTGGACGAGTTCGCCGCGCTCACGCATGCGAAGGAATCGCGCGACATGTACGAGACCATGAAGCGCGAGTATTCGCAGCGCCGGCTGCTGCTGGGCATCGACCGGCTGGACTACTCCAAGGGCATTCCGCAGCGGGTGCGCGCATTCCGCGAGCTGCTGGCGCACTACCCGGAGAACCGGCGCAGCGCCACGCTGATCCAGATCGCCTCGCCCACGCGCGAGACGGTCGACGCCTATGGCGACATCCGGCGCGAACTCGAGTCGCTGTGCGGCGCCATCAACGGCGACTACGGCGAGCTCGACTGGATGCCTGTGCGCTACATCCACCGCATGGTGGCGCGCAAGCGCGTGCCCGGGCTGTGCCGCGCCGCCGCCGTGGGGCTGGTGACGCCGCTGCGCGACGGCATGAACCTGGTGGCCAAGGAATACATCGCGGCGCAGGACCCGGCGGACCCCGGGGTGCTGGTGCTGTCGCGCTTCGCCGGCGCGGCCGAGCAGCTGAAAGAAGCGCTGCTGGTGAACCCGTACGACACGCACGGCACGGCGGAAACCGTGCAGCAGGCGCTGCACATGCCGCTGGAAGAGCGGCGCGAGCGGCACCAGAAGCTGCTCTCGCGCATCCGCGACCAAGACATCCACTGGTGGCGCCGCACTTTCCTCGACGCGCTGCGCGAAGCGGACAGCGAACGCTAGCCGCCCGCCTCGCCTGCCGGGTGTTTCAGCCCATCAGCAGGCGCATGAGCCGCATCACGGGGCGCAGCTCGGGATCGGCCGGTGCCGGCACATGCGGCCGATACGGCGCGTGGATGCGCAACGACACCGGCGTGTGCAGCGCCGACACCTCGATCCAGCCGCCGCGCTCCAGCCGGTGGACATCGCCTTCGGCCAGCATGGTCTCGGTCATGAACAGCGTCTCGCCGAACCAGCTCGGCGGCGACAGCATGCGCGCGCGCCCCTCGACCAACTGCAGCCACGCGCCGGCGTCGACAGCGGTGCGCACGGACTGGCCCGGCTCCAGGGTGACGGTATCGGGTGCGGGGTCGATGGTGAGGGTCATGGCGTGCCTTCGAAAAAAGCGGTGATCGGGCACTGATCGTAGAAATTCGGCTGCCTCGAAAACAGGCACACGCACAGGCTATTGCAGCCATAACAGCCGCCGCGCAGGCGCATCTGTTATGGTGGTTTTCCCGAGCAACTGCATCTGTTTTCGAATGCCCGAACGCGGGAACATCGGCCTCATGGACTCGCTACCGCTCTACCGCCAGCTCGCCGCGCACTACGTGGATGCGATCCACACCGGCTCGCTCAAGCAGGGCGACAAGCTGCCGTCGCTGCGCAGCCTGATGCGGCTGCACGACATCAGCCTGTCGACCGCGTTGCAGGTCTGCCGCGCGATGGAAAGCGACGGCTGGGTCGAAGCGCGCGACCGCTCGGGCTACTTCGTGCGGCGGCCGCAGCGCATGGCCATCGCACCCATGGAAGAGCCGGCGGCCGACGTGCCGCCCGATCCGGCGCAGTTCGTCAGCATGCGCGAGCGCATGGCCAACTTCATGGCGCGCGGGCGGCACACGGGCGTCAAGCTCAACTTCGCCATCGCCCGCGCGGCCCCCGAGCTGTATCCGGCCGAAGCACTGCGCAACTCGATGACGCGCGCGCTGCGCCAGCGCCCGGAACTGCTGACCACCGCCTCCTCGCAGAAGGGCCACCTGCAGTTTCGCGAAGCGGTGGCGCAGCGCAACCTGCGCATCGGCATGACGGTGGCGCCCGACGAGGTGCTGGTCACCAACGGCTGCATCGAGGCGCTGAACCTCGCGCTGCGCGCCATCGCCAGGCCCGGCGACACGGTGGCCGTGGAGTCCCCCACCTTCTACGGCCTGCTGCAGGTGCTCGAGAGCCTGGGCATGCGCGCGCTCGAGATACCGACCAGCCCGCAGACCGGCATTTCCATCGAGGCGCTGGAGCTGGCCATCCAGACCTACGACGACATCAAGGCCGTGGTGGTGGTACCGCACCTGCAGAACCCCATCGGCAGCGTGATGCCCGACGCCCACAAGCAGCGGCTGGTGCACCTGTGCGAGAGCCACGGCATCGCGCTGGTCGAGGACGACACCTACAGCGACCTGGTCGAGAGCGACACGCCGCTGCGCGCGCTGAAGTCATGGGACCGCACCGGCAACGTGATCTATTGCGCCTCGCTGCACAAGGTGCTGGCGCCGGGGCTTCGGCTGGGCTGGATCACCGCCGGGCGCTGGCATGCGCAGGTGGAAATGCTCAAGTACGCCCAGACCCGCAACAACGAGGCGCTGGCGCAGATCGCGGCCGGCGAGTTCATCGCGGGTGGTGCCTACGACCGCCACCTGCGCCGCCTGCGCGAGCGGCTGCATGTGCAACGCGACCAGACGGCGGACGCCATCGCCCGGTATTTTCCGCAGGGCACGCGGCTGAACCTGCCGCGCGGCGGGCTGCAGCTGTGGGTGGAGCTGCCGCAGCGGCTGTCGTCGGTGTCGGTGTTCGACGCGGCACTGCGCGAGCACATGCTGGTGGCGCCGGGCGCGCAGTTCTCGAACTCGCCCCGCTTCGACCACTACCTGCGCATCAACTGCGGCTGGCCGTATTCCGATGCGGTCGACGCCGGGCTGCGCCGGCTGGGCGCCATCGTGAGCGAAGGCTGCGGCGTGGCGCCACCGGCCACGGCCGAGCGGCGCAAGGCGACTTCCTCAGTTCAGTCGAGCAGCGCCAGGGCGGCGTAGTCGCCGACCTTGTCGCCGAGGCCGGCGGGCACCAGGAGCACGCCTTGCGTGAGCGGCGGCAGCTTGCCGTCGATGTGCGCCTGCAGCTTCGGCAGCAGGAAGTCGCGGTGGTTCCAGAACACGCTGCCGCCGAGGCTGATGCGCTGCAGATCGAGCGTGGCGATCAGGTTGTAGAGCATGCGGCCCATGACGCGGCATAGCGCGTCGACCACCTCCAGCGAATGCCGCTCGCCGTCGGCCGCGCCCGTAAAGAGTTCGGCCGCGGGCTGGCCGAAGCGCCTGGCGATGGAGTTGCCGGCGATCAGTCCCTCGACATCGCCGACGTTGCCGCAGCCGCACAGGGCGCCGCTGGTGTCGTCGACCACGAAGCTGTGGCCGGCGTGGCCCGCGTTGCCGTTCTTGCCGCGCAGCGCCTTGCCGCCCACGCACAGGCCCACGCCCACGCCGGTGCTCCAGGTCACGTAGGCGCAATCGTCCAGCCCCTTGAGCGCGCCCCAGTGGCGCTCGGCTTCCAGGCCGGCCACCGCGTCGTTCTCGACGCGCACGCTGGCGAAGCGCTTGGCCAGCGGCGCCTCGACCAAGGCCGTCATCCAGGTGTTGGGCAGGCCGCGCGCTGGGCCGGCAATGCCACCGCAGATGTTGGGCGTGGCCAGCTCGACCTTGCCGTCATGCAGCTCGAAGGGCCCCGCGGACGACACGCCCACCCGGTCGACCGTGGCCGGATCGACCCCCTGCTCCGCGCAAACCTCTTCGATCATGCGAATGATCTGCACCGCCACCGCGTCGTTGTCGCCCGTCTTGGCGGTCGGCTCGCTGCGGCGGCCGACCAGCGGCGCCTCGCTCGAGGGGGAAAGGCTCACGGCCACCTTGGTGCCACCGATGTCTACGCAGGCTCTCATTGCGGGGGTCTTCTCTCTCAGGTCAGGGGCGCCGCTACAGCAGCCGCGCGACCAGCGCCGCGATCATGCTGAGCACCACGGTGCTGGCGATCGGCAACTGCCACTCGCGGCCGAAGGCGCGAAACTCGAAATCGCCGGGCAGTCGTCCGAAGCCGAAGCGGCGCAGCCAGGCGGTCAGACCGCTCATGAGCACCAGGGCAAGGACGACGACGATCAACCAGCGGAACATGCCCGACAGTCTAGGCCGAGAGCAGGGCCATGGCTTGTCGGTGAAGTTCGGGCGTTGCGGCGGCAATCACCCTTCCGTCGGACTTCAGGCCCAGCGGCTGGCCCTGCCAGTCGGTGATGACGCCGCCGGCCGCCTCGATCAGCCCGGCCGGGCCGAGGTAGTCGTAGGGCTGCAGGCCGGTCTCGACCACCAGGTCGATGGTGCCGCCGGCCAGCTGCGCGTAGCCATAGCAATCGCCGCCGAAGCGGCGCATCGCGCACTGGCGGCTGAGCTTGTCGAAGGCGGCCCAGTCGGCGGGCGCGAAGATGTCGGGCGAGGTGGTGACGATGCGGGCCTTGGCCACCTCGGTGCAGTTGCTCACGCGCACCGGCTGGCCGTCGCGCGTGGCGCCCTTGCCGGCCTGGCCGATCCAGCGCTCCTTGAGCACCGGCATGTCGACCATGCCGAGCACCACGCGGCTGCCTTCCAGCACGCCGATCAGCGTGCCCCACAGCGGCGAGCCGGTGATGAAGCTGCGGGTGCCGTCGATGGGGTCGAGCACCCAGACGCGGCCGGCGTCGAGCCGCTCGGGGCCGTGCTCTTCGCCGTAGATACCGTCGGCCGGCACGCGGGCGCCGAGGATCTGGCGCATCGCCGTCTCGGCGGCGCGGTCGGCCAGCGTGACGGGGCTTTCGTCGGCCTTGGTGATGATGTCCAGCGGCGTGCGGAAGTAATGCATCGACTGGGCGGCGGCGGCATCGGCCAGTGCCTCGGCGATCGGCGAGAGGTCGGGAGAGGAAGAACTCATGGGAAAGGAGGAAACGCGTGCCAAAACCTGCGATTAGACCCGAGCCGAAGCGGGTTTGGCACGCCGGGGCGACCGAGGCCCATATCAGGGACGGTGGCGGCTAGCGCTGCTGGCCCCAACGGCGTACCGTGAGCCGCTCCAGCGTCTTGAAGCCCAGGCTTTCGACCAGCAGGCCGATCAGCACCACCATCGCCAGGCCGGCGAACACGCGGTCGGTGTACAGCTCGTTGCGGTTCTGGAAGATGTACCAGCCCAGCCCGCCCTTGCCCGACGAGGCGCCGAACACCAGTTCGGCCGCGATCAGCGTGCGCCAAGCAAAAGCCCAGCCGATCTTCAGCCCCGAGAGAATCGACGGCAGCGCGGCCGGCACCAGGATCTGCAGCACGTAGCGCAGGCCCTTGAGCCCGTAGTTGCGCCCGGCCATGCGCAGGGTTTCGGGCACACCCTGGAAGCCCGCATAGGTATTGAGCGCCAGCGGCCACAGCACCGAATGGATCAGCACGAACACCAGGCTGCCCCGGCCCAGCCCGAACCACAGCAGCGCCAGCGGCAGCAGCGCGATGGCGGGCAGCGGGTTGAACATGGAGGTGAGCGTGTCCAGCAGGTCACGGCCGATCTGCGTGGACACGGCGAGCGTGGTGAGCGCGAAGGCCAGCAGCACGCCGGCCAGATAGCCCTGCAGCAGCACCGCGAGCGAGATGCGCACCTTCTCGATCAGCTCGCCGCTGGCCAGCCCCTCGACCAGCGCGCGCGCCGTGGCGGTGAAGGTGGGCAGCAGCAGGTCGTTGTCCTGCCAGCGGGCCGCCAGCTCCCACAGCACCGCAATGACGACGAGGATCAGGCCCTTGCGCAGCCAGGCTTGCGACCAGATGCGCGTGCCCAGCGGCAGCGTGCGTTCGACCGGCAGCTCGGTGAAGGGCTCGAGCGTGCGCTCGTATTCGGGGCGGATGGGAGGCGTGAGGGTGCTCATGGGGTGTTGCTCCTTCCCCCTCTGGGGGAAGGTCGGGATGGGGGCAGGCGGCGCGCCCGATGGACGCGCCGCTTGCCCCCACCCCTGCCCTCCCCCGGAAGGGGAGGGAGAAAGGCCGGGCTCATGGCGCAGTCACTGCTTGCTGCTCTTCCTCGAACAGCATGTCGTGGATGCGCCGCGCCGTGCCCTGGAATTCGGCGCCGCCCAGGCTGTCGAGCGAGAAGCCGTGGCTGTTGATCTCCGCGCGCATGCGCCCCGGATGCGGCGACAGCAGCGCGATGCGGTTGCCCACCACCAACGCCTCTTCGATCGAGTGCGTGACGAACAGCAGCGTGAAGCGCACCTCGTCCCACAGCTCGAGCAGCTCCTGCTGCATCCTGCGGCGGGTGAGCGCGTCGAGCGCGGCGAAGGGCTCGTCCATCAGCAGCACGCGCGGCTGCATCGCCAGCGCGCGGGCAATCGCCACGCGCTGCTTCATGCCGCCCGAAAGTTGATGCGGATGCACGTCGGCGAATTTGGACAGCCCCACCTTGTCGAGGTAATGCAGCGCGCGTTCTGCCGCTTCCTTCTTGCCGAGCGTGCGCGAGGCGAGCAGCGGGAACATCACGTTCTGCTTCACCGTCTTCCACGGCGGCAGCTGGTCGAACTCCTGGAACACCACGATGCGGTCGGGGCCGGGCTGCGTCACGCGCCGGCCTTCGAGGCGGACCTCGCCTTCGACCGGCGCGATGAAGCCGGCCACGGCCTTCAGCAGCGTGGACTTGCCGCAGCCCGAAGGGCCGAGCAGCACGAAGCGGTCGGCGGCATGGACGTCGAAGCTCACGCGGTGCGTGGCACGGACCACGCGCTCGGGGGTGCGGTATTCGAGGCTGACGTTGTCGACTTGCAGCAGCGGTGCTTCTTGCCCCCTCTCCCGCTCGCGGGAGAGGGTTGGGGTGAGGGCTGGTGACGATGCCAGAGGCTCCCCCCTCACCCCCGCCCTCTCCCGATGGGAGAGGGAGTCACCCCTCGAATCCAGAACCGCCGCTGTACTCACTCAATTCCCCGAAACATTCTGCGCATCGTCGAAGAAATAGTCCTTCACCGAAGCCGGCTTGTTCTTGATCGCGCCCACGCGGTGCATGAACTCCGCCAGCGGATAGGTGTTCTGCGGCGTGGTCTTGAACTGCACCTCGGGGTTCCTGATGATCTTCAGCAGCAGATCGCGGTCGAGCTTGGCGTTGCTCACCTTCAGGTAGATGTCCGCCGCCTTCTCCGGATTGGCAGTGACGAACTTCGCCGCCTCGTCGAGCGCATCGACGAAAGCCTTGTAAGTCTTCGGGTTCTCGCTGCGGAATTTCTCGGTCGCGTAGAGCACAGTGGCCGACGACGGCCCGCCCAGCACCTGGTACGAGTTGAGCACGATGCGCGCATTCGGGTTGCCCGCCAGCTCCTGCTCCTGGAACGGCGGATTGCCGAAGTGGCCGGTGATCTCGGTGCCGCCCTTGATGATGGCCGCGGCCGCGTCGGGGTGCGGCACCGCGACGCTGATCTTGTCGAGTTTGTTGAACTCCTTGTCGCCCCACAGCTTGGCCGAGGCGAACTGCAGCACCCGCGACTGCACCGACACGCCCACGGCGGGCAGCGCGATGCGGTCCTTGTCGGTGAAGTCGGCGATCGACTTCACGTTCGGGTTGTTGGTCACCAGGTAATACGGGAAGTTGCCCAGCGAGGCCACGCCCTTCACGTTCTGCTTGCCCTTGGTGCGGTCCCACAGCGTGAGCAGTGGCCCCACGCCGGCGCCGGCGATCTCGATGTTGCCGGACAGCAGCGCGTCGTTCACCGCCGAGCCGCCCGAGAGCTTGACCCACTCGACCTTGGCATCCACGCCCGCGGCCTTCGCATGCTTCTCGATGAGCTTCTGCTCCTGCGCCACGTTGAGCAGCAGGTAGACGATACCGAACTGCTCGGCAATGCGGATCTGGCCTTCGGCGTGCGCGGCCAGGCTGCCGGCCAGGAGACTGAGGCCGGCGGCGAGCGCGGCGGCTTTGCGGGTGAAGCGGTTCATTGCAATGGGTCTGGAAAAAGAGCGGTCAGAAAGGCGTGTCGCCGACGATGGTGGTGCGGTTGAGGCGCCTGCGCAGGTGGTCCGGCGTGCCCGCCGCCAGGTGCATCAGCGAGCGGTTGTCCCAGAACACGAGGTCGTGCGGCGCCCATTGGTGGCGGTACACGAACTCCGGCTTCACGCTGTGCGCGAACAGCTCGGCCAGCAGCGCATCGCTTTCAGCCTGCGGCAGGCCGACGATGCGCGTCGTGAAATGCTCGCTGACGAACAGCGCCTTGCGGCCCGTCTCCGGATGCGTGCGCACCACCGGCTGAACGGCGGGGGCAACCTGGTCGATCTGCGCTTGCGAGAGCTTGGGCCGCCACGGATTCTTGGCGCGCAGCTCTTCGTACTTGGCGAGATAGCTGTGCTCGGCCTTCAGCGGCAGGATGCGCTGCTGCAGCTCGGGGCTCAGCGATTCCCATGCGAGATGCTGGTCGGCGAACAGCGTGTCGCCGCCTTCGCTGGGCAGCTCCTGCGCGTGCAGCAGCGAACCGAGGCTGGGATTGGGCTTGTACGAGATGTCCGAATGCCAGTACACGCCCGCGTCGCCCAGGCCGATGGGCTCGCCGTTCTCCTTGATGTTGGAGACGATCAGGATCTCTGGGTGGTTGTTCAGCTGGAACTGGTGCAGCACGTGGATTTCGAGCGGGCCGAAGCGGCGGCTGAAATCGATGTGTTGCTGCGGGGTGATCTGCTGGTCGCGGAATACCAGGACGTGGTGGTCGAGGTGGGCGCGGTGGATGCGGGCGAAGTCTTCGGCGTTGATCGACTTTGCGATGTCGAGACCGACGATTTCGGCGCCTACAGGGGCGGCGAAGGGGCGTACTTCGAAATGCTGTGCGGCGGCGGTTTCGGCCACGCTGCTGGTAGGAACGGCAGTCATGGCGGGCAATGTAGGTCGCGACGAGCTGTTCGCCAACGAACTCTTCGTTGCTAGCTTATGACTTTGTAATTTTGGTGGTGATTGTTTTTTTGCTTCCCGGGGCCGGGTCTCGGCCCGGCGGCCGACCTACTTTTCTTTGCTTCGCCAAAGAAACGTAGGCAAAAGAAAGGCGACCCTGCTGTCTGCGTCCCTTCGCTTCGCTACGGGCAACC
>JACXTT010005371.1_pt1 | contig 18622 bp, 17 predicted proteins | sample 9270951 | NCBI WGS metagenome assembly JACXTT01 (sample SAMN15532306, study PRJNA645909) | rock metagenome | isolation source: weathered quartz diorite | place: Puerto Rico | collected 2017-06-21 | reverse complement strand
AAGGCCACCAACCAGGTGATCTACCGCATCCTGATCTTCTACGTGGGCGCGCTGGCAGTGCTGCTGTCGCTGTACCCGTGGGAGAACGTGGTCACCGGCGGCAGCCCGTTCGTGCTGATCTTCCACGCACTGAACAGCAACTGGGTGGCCAATGTGCTGAACGTGGTGGTGCTGACCGCGGCGCTGTCGGTCTACAACAGCGGCGTGTACTGCAACAGCCGCATGCTGTACGGCCTGGCCCAGCAAGGCAATGCCCCCAAGGCGCTGCTCAAGGTCAACCAGCGCGGCATTCCGCTGACGGCACTGGCGTTCTCGGCCGTGGCCACCGCGGCCTGCGTGGTGATCAACTACTTCATGCCCGGCAAGGCGTTTGAGATGCTGATGGGCCTGGTGGTGTCGGCGCTCATCATCAACTGGGCAATGATCAGCCTGATCCACCTGAAGTTCCGCGCCGACAAGCGCCGCGCCGGCCAGGCCACGAAGTTCCAGAGCTGGGGCTATCCGCTGACCAACTACCTGTGCCTGGTGTTCCTGGCCGGCATCCTGGTGGTGATGTACCTGACGCCTGGCCTGCGCCTCTCGGTCTACCTGATCCCGGTGTGGCTGGTGGTTCTCGGCGTGAGCTACCTGGTGCGCCAGAAGAACGCGGCCGCCGCGCTGCAAAACGGCGTGGCCGCCCAGCAACTGCGCTGAAGCGGCAAGGCGGCGCCTGCAGGCTGCGGGCGCCGCCGGTTAGAATTCAGGCTGCGCGACGCCCCCTGCGCCGCGGCAGCTGCCCCCCGACCCAATTCCATCGCATCCCATGTTTGCACACATCGAGGCATTTCCCGGCGATCCGATCCTCTCGCTCAACGAGGACTTCCAGCGCGACCCGCGTACCGACAAGGTCAACCTGAGTATCGGCATCTACTTTGACGACGAGGGCCGCCTGCCGGTGATGCAGGCCGTGGCCAAGGCCGAAGCCGCGCTGCTGGCCGACATGGGCCCGCGCCCCTACCTGCCGATGTCGGGCCTGGCGGCCTACCGCAACGCGGTGCAGGCGCTGGTGTTCGGCGAAGACTCGCCGGCGCGCGCCGCCGGCCGCATCGCTACGCTGCAGACGCTGGGCGGCTCGGGCGCGCTGCGCGTGGGCGCCGACTTCCTCAAGCGCTACTACCCGCAGGCGCAGGTGTGGATCAGCGATCCCAGCTGGGAAAACCACCGCGTGGTGTTCGAGCGCGCCGGCTTCACCGTCAATACCTACCCGTACTATGACGACGCCACCGGCGGCCTGAAGTTCGACGCGATGATGGACGCGCTGCGCGCCATCCCCGCGGGCAGCATCGTGCTGCTGCACGCCTGCTGCCACAACCCGACCGGCGTGGACCTGAACCAGGACCAGTGGCGCCAGCTGATCGCGCTGCTCAAGGCCAACCAGCTGCTGCCGTTTGTCGACATGGCCTACCAGGGCTTCGGCGCCGGCCTGGAAGACGACGCCTTCGCCATCCGCGAGCTGGTGGCGCAGGATGTGCCCTGCCTGGTGGCCAACTCGTTCTCGAAGAACTTCTCGCTGTACGGCGAGCGCTGCGGCGGCCTGAGTGTGTTCTGCAACACCGCCGGCGAAGCCGCCAACGTGCTGGGCCAGCTGACCGGCGCGGTGCGCGCCAACTACAGCAACCCGCCCACGCACGGCGCGCGCGTGGTGGCCAAGGTGCTGACCACGCCCGAGCTTCGCCAGCTGTGGGAAGAAGAACTGGCCCAGATGTGCAACCGCATCGCGCGCATGCGCGAGGCAATCCACCACAACCTGCGCGACCATGTCAGCGGCGAGGCCCTGTCGCGCTACCTGACCCAGCGCGGCATGTTCACCTACACCGGCCTCACCGCCGACCAGGCCGAGCGCCTGCGCGAGCAGCACGGCGTGTACCTGCTGCGCTCTGGCCGCATGTGCGTGGCCGGGCTGAACGAGCGCAACGTCGGTATCGTGGCCAAGGCCATCGGCAGCGTGCTGGCAGGCTGATCCGGTCCATGCAACTGCCCGCCATTGCGGGCGGATCGGGGCAAAGCGGCGCCAGATGGCGTCGCTTTTCTTTTGTCCCGACGGCTTGCGCGCGCCGCCATCCAATGAAAAGATGTCGCCCACGGGCCTCATGCCCGCAACCTGACTGCCCGCCTGGCGGGCGTGGAGGCTGCCGTGACCGAGCTCTACCCCAAGCGTCCGTCCTCGTGCATTGCCCTGCTGCTGGCCGCCGGCGCCGTCCTGGCCCCGGGCCTGACCAGCGCCCAGACCCCGGCACCGCTGGCGGAATGGCAGTTCTCTGCCGGCATCCCGCTACAGAAGCTGTTTGAAGACACCATCCCCGACTGGCAAGTCCGACTCGGCGCCGCGGCCATGGTGCGGCCGCGCTACGACGGCTCGTCGGAATACATCGTCATCGGCGGGCCCAGCATCGATATCCGCTACCGGGACCTGGCCTTTGCCTCGATCGGCGAAGGGCTGGGCGTGAACCTGCTGCGCGGCAAGAACTGGCGCGCGGGGATCGCGCTGTCCTACAACCTTGGGCGCCGCGCAAAGGAGGATTCGCCGCATCTGGACGGCATGGGCAATATCAACCCGGCGCCGGAAGGCAAGCTGTTCGCGGAATACGCGGTCTCGAAGGAATTCCCGCTGGTGCTGCGCATCGACGCGCGCCGCAGCCTGGGCGGCAGCGACGGCTGGGTCGGCGATATCGGCGCCTATATGCCGCTGCCGGGCAGCTCCGAAAAATTCTTCTGGTTTGCCGGCCCCACCGTGACACTGGCCGACTCGCGCTACATGAACGCCTGGTACGGCGTCAGCGACTCGCAGGCCCGTGCCGGACGGCCCGCCTACCATGCGCGCGGCGGCATCAAGTCCTATGGCTTTGGCGTTAGCGCGGTGTGGTATTTCAACAAGCACTGGTTTGCCACCAGCGACATCGCGATCTCGCAGCTGGCCGGTGATGCGGTGGACAGCCCGATCACGCGCAAGTCGACCAACGGGGTCTTCGACCTCTCGATCAACTACGAATTCTGAGCCGGATCATCGGCCGCGCCGTGCGGCTATCGCACAGTGGATGGCTGGCGTCCGCGATTTGGGCGGTATTGCCACGGCACCTCAATATTGCGTCCCGCATAATTGGCCGACCGGAATATCCGGCCGCAGCATCCCCGCCAGGGGATAGTCGAAGAAGCCAAGGAAGGAGATGTAGTTGAAGTCCAGCATCAAGCATCGCGTATCGCGCAGCGCGCGTTTCGCCGCCATGGCCATGGCCGGCCTGGCCGCCGCTCACACCGCCCCCACTGCCCTCGCTGCCGAAGCGTGGCCGGCCAAGCCGATCAAGGTAATCGTGCCGTACACGCCGGGCGGTTCCACCGACACCGTCTCACGCGTCGTGTTCGAAAGGGTCTCGCAGCGGCTGGGCCAGCCGATCATCATCGAGAACAAACCCGGCGCCAACAGCACCCTGGGAGTCGGCGTGGCCGCGCGCTCGGCGCCGGATGGCTACACCTTCGTGTCGGTACTGGCCGCCTACAGCGCGAACATGTCGCTGTACTCGAAGCTCAGCTACAAGCCCACGGACCTGGTGCCGGTGGCGGAAATGGCCGAGCTGCCGCTGTTCCTGTTCTCCAGCAAGAAGCTGCCGGTCAAGACTGTGGCCGATCTGGTCGACTACGGCAAGAAGCACCCTGACACGCTGACCTTTGGCTCCAGCGGCGTCGGCAGCTCCGCGCACCTGACGGGCGAACGCCTGGCGATGGAATCGAAGCTCAAGCTAACCCACGTGCCGTACAACGGTAGCGCGCCGATCCTGCCCGCGCTGGTGTCCGGCGAAGTCTCCGTGGCCTTCGACCCGCTGCTGGTGCCGATGCCGCATGTGAAGTCTGGCAAGATCAATGTGCTGGCCGTGGCTTCCGCCAAGCGCTGGCCCGGCGAGCCCAACATCCCGACCATGGAAGAAGCAGGTTTCCCCGGCTTCGTGATGAGTTCGTGGACCGGGCTGATGGCGCCTGCCGGCACGCCGCAACCGATCGTCGCACGCATGGCCAAGGAAATCGCCGCGGCCACGCGCAGCCCGGAGGTCACGAAGAAGCTGACGGACCTCGGTTTTGTGCCGGTGGGCGGTACGCCTGAAGAGTTCCGCAAGCTGATTGAGCGTGATACCGCGCGCTATGCGGAGATTGTGAAGGCGGGGAAAATTACGCTGGATTGAGGTTGCAGACCGCGATACAAGCCCGGGTATAAACGTGGCGAGCTACTGGGCTCGCCACGTTTTTTTGATGGCGACTTCCGGGGTGAGCGAAGGTCTCTTGTCGGGACCCTGAACAGTCAGATGAGTCTTCCGAAAAACCGACGCCCAGCTTTCATTGTGGTGGTGGCGCCGGCACCAGCCCGTACCTGGACATGACATCGATAAGCTTCGAGCGGTCGAGCGGCCCGCCGGCGCTTATGATTGTCCCGACATCACGAAAATACTGGGCACCTATGTCGGGCGTAAGGACAATCAGTGCGCGGGCCGTGCCATTGTGCGGGTTGCTAAAGTGATGAACTGACCCACGTGGGGTAAACATCCATTCGCCCGGTACCAGGTCTCGGACTACCCCGTCGACCGAGTACCGAAGTATGCCCTCCAGCACATAGACGCACTCTTCGTTATGTGTGTGGCTATGCGGCGGCGGGACTTGTGAGCCGGGGGCCACAGTCAATTCGAAAACACCCATCCCGCCCGTGGCAGTTCCATCAATCAGGTACTGAATGCTCAATTGACCAATGTTGATTGGTTCGATCGGAGCGCCGCCGCTAAGTGTCATTTTCGAACTCCTTCGGATTAAGGATTCTCGTCAGTCCGCCGGCGTTGAAGGAAAGGGGCGTACCACTTGCGGCGCGTCCGCCGACCGAACGAACCGCAATTCATCCAGGATTATGCGCCTCTCAGGAACGCATTTTGATTTCGATCACTCGTCCGAAATTGCGTGCGCAAGCGAACATCGCGCGTGGGGTGCCCATCTGCACACTCCGGGGGGCAGGCTCCAATCCAGCCTGCAATTCCTTGAGCGCCCCGCTGGTCCCCCGGCTACGGGGCGCCTTTTTGCTACAAGTTCCTGAAAGGCGGATCAGCGTGGAGCGCTCGACTGGCTCCACTCGTTCAGACGCCTCGAGCTTCGATACGAACGATACGTAGATGTCCTCGAACCCTTCCTGTCCCTTGCCTGTTCACTGATTTGCTGGAGCAGGCTAAAGCACTGCATGAACTGATTTCATGACAGCTTCTTATGGGGCAGCAGATCACGTTCCCTTGTTTCACGGTGTATTCGGTGGGCGTTCGCACAAAGCATCATTCAATAGTCCATCGTATCCAGACAACAGCAAATACAATTCAGCTTCAAAGTGCGTGTGCCGCGGAATGACCTGTGTCGATATGTACGCTTGTTCCGTGGCTACGCGCGGCATGGACGGGGTATGCAAGCATTGGCCGCCGGTAGTTGGCTATCTGCGGGCACTGCATGGCAGTCTTGCCCCATTCATCCCATGCGCGTCTGCCCAAGAGCAAAATGAGAGGTCAGATGAAAAGGATTCTTGCGGTCGTTGCCGCATCCGTCGTAGCCAATGCCGTGTCTGCCCAGTCCAGCGTGACGCTGTTCGGTATCGCCGACGCCGGTATCGAGTTCAACAACAATGCCGGGCGCAACGGTGACAGTGTCGTGCGACTGGTTTCCGGGAACCAGTCTGGCTCGCGTTGGGGTCTGCGCGGCGTGGAGGATCTGGGCAGCGGGCTGAAGGCAGTCTTTCATCTGGAAAGCGGCTTCGACATCGATACCGGCAATTCGGCCCAGGGCGGGCGTCTGTTCGGCCGCGGCGCCTATATGGGGCTGGATAGCTACTATGGCTCACTGCTGTTCGGGCGGCAGCAGACCGCCATGCGCGAATTCGGCAATATCTACGATCCTAATGCGATTGCCGACCGCTACGGCATCCTCTCGATCGCACCAGAATTTGGAGCGCGCGCAGACAATGCCGTCAAATATGTCGGAAAGTTCGGGAGTCTCACTGGACAGGCTTTCTACTCCTTCCAGGCTAATGGCAGCGAAGTGGCCGGCAGCAACGTATTTGGGCGCAATTTCGGCGCGTTCGTCAACTATGCCTCCGGCCCCTTCGCGCTCGGCGTGGCCTATGACGATGCGCACGTCGGCACGCCGTCAAACCAGGCGCCGGTCCTGCGACGCGTTTCCGTGGCCGGCACGTATGCGGTGGGTGATGCCAAGGTATATGTGGGCTACCGCCTGGCGAAGGCCTATGATGGGGCGATGCTGCCGGGCGCCCAGGCGGCCAATGCCGGCTCGAACCTTTACTGGCTGGGCCTGACTTACAAGCTGGCGCAGGCGTTCTCCCTGACCGGCACGGCCTACTACCAGGATTTCCGGCAGACTGGGTCTGACCCGTGGCAGTTCGTGCTGACCGGCGACTATTTGCTCAGCAAGCGCACCGACCTCTACGCTTCAGTCTCCTACGCGCTAAACAAGGATAACTCGGCACTGGGCGTCAACGGCTTCAACAGCGGCAGCGGCACGTCGGCCGTCTTCAACGTACAGCCGGGCAAGAACCAGGCGGGTGCGGTGATGGGCGTTCGCCACCGGTTTTGATGTGACTTGCCCGGGCGACGGCGCGTAGTTCCCAAACGGTTGACCAGCAAATTGGGCAGCCCTGTCTGCGGCGTGCTCTTGACAGCGGGAACAGGACATTCCGAGTTGGACGGGCGCCCGTCCCCGCCTGTGTCCGTTAGTTATAGTGGACGCGGCGTGTCGCCGGCGGAAGTACCTCCAACCGAGCTGTCAGCTGCTATCCCGGATACTGGACGCATGAAGTGTCCTGACGTCTTTCCTACAACCGCGAATCCAACCCACGGCGTAGATTGACCGCCTCACTAAGCACATCCAGCACTGCCACCGAGTCGTCCCATCCGATGCACGCGTCGGTGATGCTCTGTCCGTATGACAACGCGGACGGACTGTGCTCGCCCGGGGTGAACTTCTGTGCGCCGGGGAACAGATGGCTCTCGACCATTACCCCGAAAATGGATTCACTGCCGCCGCTGATCTGTTGCGCCACGTCCCGCGCGACATCGACCTGCCGCTGGTGTTGCTTGCTGCTGTTGGCATGGCTGCAATCCACCATCAGCGAGTTGCCGAGCCCGGCCGCTTCCAGTTCCCTGCAGGCGGCCGCCACGGAATCCGCATCGTAGTTCGGGGCCTTGCCGCCACGGAGAATGACGTGGCAGTCCGGGTTGCCCTTGGTATGTACCGTCGCCACCTGCCCGTTCTTGTGCACGCCCAGGAAGTGATGTGGACGCGATGCGGCCTGGATAGCGTCGATGGCAATCTTGATGTTCCCGTCAGTGCCATTCTTGAAGCCAATCGGCGCTGAAATGCCCGAAGCCAGCTCGCGGTGCACCTGGCTCTCAGTGGTGCGGGCACCAATCGCGCCCCAGCAGATCAGGTCGCCGATGTACTGGGGCGAGATCACGTCCAGGAACTCGCCGGCCGCCGGCAATCCGAGGCGATTGATATCAACCAGCAGGCTGCGCGCGATGCGCAGGCCCTCGTCGATGCGATAGCTCTCGTCCAGATAAGGGTCGTTGATCAGCCCTTTCCAGCCCACCGTGGTACGCGGCTTCTCGAAGTACACACGCATCACGATCTCCAGGGACCCGGCGTAGCGCTGTCGCTGCTCCATCAACCGCCGTGCGTACTCGAGTGCCGCCTGCGGGTCGTGGATCGAGCAAGGTCCCATGATCACGAGCAGCCGGTCATCCTTGCCATGCAGAATGCGCGAGATGCGCTGGCGCGTCTGGGTGACCAGGGATTCGACAGGCGTGCCCCGGATGGGGAAGAAACGGATCAGGTGTTCAGGCGGAGGCAGCGGAATGATCTCTTCGACGCGGGCGTCGTCAGTCACGCTGGTGCGGTCCGGCGGCGCCTGCCAACCCTCGGCAATGGTCAACGGAGATTTCTGTGGGTCATTCATGGCTAGCTCCTGGAGAACTGGGACAGGAAGACCGCCGGCGGGTGCCAGTCAGGCGCCGCAGCGGAATCCGGGCAATATATCGTTGCGATGCGGGCAGGTAGCGACGGCGACAGATGCTGAGGGATGGTCCAGGCGCACTGGTGCGCGTCAGCAAATGCCGCATCCAGCCAGGACCTGGCTATTCTCACCCCCTCAGCCCTTGTCGTCATGCATCCTCCCGAGGCCACTGTCGTGATTATCAGCCCGGCGCTGCGCAAAGCCAACCATGGCGATTGGCAAACCGCCAATCAGCGGTCCCGGCTCTTGCGGGGGAACTACGATGCCAGGCTGCCCGCCGAATGCCCATAGCCGGGCAAGACGGCAGCCGTGCGCGCCACAAAGCTTGGCTCGAAAGCCGTCTGTGTCGCGTGCTGCGATTCGGGGAAGATCAAGCCGTAGACGCCCGGGTCGGAGTGGATTATCGAATCGATCTCACGGCATGCCAACCGAAGATCCGCACTTCCCTAAAATCGCGCTCGCCCACCGGACATGTCAAAGACAGCGCCTGCATTAAAGCGGCTGGCGTCCGAACATAGCCACGCTACCAGGTGCGCAGCCTCGGCCGGATCACCCAGGCGCCCGGCCGGGCTATCACCAACCATGGCCGCCACCTCGTGGCTGCCGAGCGCGTGAATCATATCGGTATCCATAGGTCCGGGCGCCACGCAATTAACGTAGATGTTGCGCTTCACCAGTTCGCGGCCGATTGCTTTGGTTAGAACGACCACGCCGCCACTGGCCGCGGAGTATGCAGCCAGCCCCGCCAGCCCCTCCTTGCCGGCCAGCGAGCCCATATTGATGATACGGCCGCCTCCCCAGCGCAACATGTGCGGCAACATCGCCTGCACGACGTACATGGTCCCCAGGAGATTCACGGCGATGATGCGATGCCATTGTGAGGCCTCGTGATTCTCGAATGGCTGCATCGGGCCGAGGTAGCCGGCAGCGTTGACCAGGATGTCGAAGCGATGACCCGCATCGACCAGTCGCGCCAGCGCCAGCCCCACCTGCCCGGCATCGGAGACATCGACGACCTCAGTGCTGGCACCTTCCATCTGGAACGGCACGATATCCCAAGCATGCACACGCGCACCACTGTCGATCAGTTGCGCAACGATCGCCCGGCCGAGCCCCTAGTGCCTCATGAGTTGAGCACCAGGCCAGCGCGCCGAAGGACCTGTCGAAACACGGCCTCGCGCGGTTCGCTATCGGCGGCGAGTAACGCGCATATATGGTGATGTCTTGCACCGTCAGCGTAACCGGCGAGCGCTTCGACGAAATCATCTCCCGATATCTCCAGGTGGACTCCCGAGAGAACCGCGGTGCCCCGGCCAACGTTGGCAGCTACCACTGCAGGAGCAAACATGTCGGTATCCGCATAGGTTGCCAGAACCTCAGTTCCCTCCGGTACTGGTCCGCCGAAGTCGAATCGACAGCCACCGTGGTAGTGGCTGCGAACCATAGCCGATTTTGGGAATAGTGCTTCGGTGGTGCGCAAGCGTACTGCAGCAGCCGTGCTCGGGGTTCCGTCATAGACCTTGCCCGCGGTCAGTTCGGGAAGGGATCCGACTGCAGCGGCATTAAAAATTGGCTTTTGCTACAGTCCTGTGGACAGGCTCTCATGCATATCAGGGCGAACGCTCCCCCGCAGTCCAGATTTGGACCGCGAGAGATAAGGGGGGTGAATCAACGAGCAATAGCCGGAGCGCGCCGTTGCAACTCTTCGAACGACATCAGCGTCCCCGCGATGGCGCTAGCCGCGACGGTAGGGGGGCTGGCCAGCCAAACCTTTCCTGGGCCGGAACGACCCGGGAAATTCCGGTTGATGGAGCTCACCGTCACTTGCTCCGGGCTCGTGGACGATCCCGGGCCGCAATTCGCACACGCACCGCAAGACGGCTGCAGGATGCGAGCGCCGACCGCTTCGAACGCTTTCAGATAGCCTTGCTTCTGGCAGTAGTCGCGCACGTCGGTGGTGCCGAACTGGAGGTACAGCGTGACGTGGTCGGGAACGCGAAGCCCATGCTCGGCCGCCCACTGGAAGACCGCGTGATATTGGTCGAAGTCCTCGCGCTTGCCTGCGGTACAGGAGCCACCGTAGGCAATGTCCACTTTCACCGTTTCGTCGAGTTCGCCGAGCGGAAGCCCGTTGCCAGGATCGCCCGGCCGCGCCACCATCGGCGACAGCACGCTGCAGTCGACCTCGAGCGTGGCGGCGTAATGCGCGCCATCATCGCTGCACATCCACGGTTCCAGCTCGAAATCGATGCCGCGCCTTTCCCGAAGAAAACGTACGGTCTCCGCGTCGGGCGCCACGATGCCGGTAAAGCCGCCCAACTCGGCGCACATGTTGGTGAGCGTCGCACGCTCGTCGACACTCATGGCCGATACGACCGGGCCGGTGAATTCGAATACCTTGCCCACACCGGCGCCGGACTTGATGGCGGGTTGGGCGAGCAGTTGCAGTACCACATCCTTGGCGGTCACGCCGGCCTGCAGCGTGCCATTGAGCACCACGCGGATCGATTCGGGAAGGGTCATTCGCACCGCGCCAGTGACGAACGCATTCGCCATATCGGTGGTGCCGACGCCGAAGGCCACGCAGCCTAGCGCGCCGCTGTGCGGCGTATGGGAATCGGTGCCCACGACCACTTGTCCCGGTAGCGCATAACGCTCGGCCATCATCGCGTGCGAGATGCCCGCGACATTGCTGCCATCGTCCTGCCGCACTTCCTCGTCGGTCAGGGTGCGGTGGAACGTCAGCCCGTAGGTCTTCACGAAGTCGCGCTGCGCGAAGCGCATCTGGACCACGTTCTCGACCAATCCGTTGCGCACGTGCGCCGGGCTTTCCGTGACGTATGAGGTGTGATCCTCGAAGACGACGATATGGTCCGCCTGTTTGAGTTGCACCGGCTTGCCAAACGTCGCGTGCAGCATGTGTGCGCACATGCCGGTGTAGTACTCGTGGATGAAGCGCCAGTGCGCCTGCACGAAGATGCCATCGCCAGGGTTGGGATTGGCTGGCGTGACAGGCGTCGACAGAAGATTGCGCCGGACGATTTTCTCGAACAGCGTCTGCGGCTGTTGCGCGTCAACGATGCCGGCCGGCTTCACGCTGGTCAGGTACTGCTGCCCGAACTTGAGCAGGCCGCCATGCTTGAGGATCGAAGCGGCGAGGGCATCGCGCCCGGCCACGAGGTCATCGATCGGAACCGGTTCCCCCGCTTCGAGGCGTGCTACGAGCCCGAAGTCCGTGGAAGTGTAGAGGCCGATATTATCGGCGTTCTGGCGGTAGATGCGCTCAAAGCTCTTTGCGACGACCAGGCGAATGCCGGCGAGCTTCTCAGCCGCCGGACTATGCTCGCGCGACGACCCCTTGCCGTACCGGTTGCCGGCCACGGTGACGCTGAACTTGCCGAGGCGAACCGAATCGGGAACAAACGGCAGCGTGTCGCCCGCCTTGTAGCCAGTGTACGGATAGCGTCCAAGCGCATCGTCGTAATGGGTGAGGATCGGGACGGGCGTGATCTCGTCGGTGGAGACGTCGTCGCGTAGCGACCCTGCGGTGGCCAGTGTCAGATCCTGGCCCGCCAATTGCTGCGCCATCGCCGTCGACGAGTCGGCCAAATACAATATACGGCCGCGGGGCTCGAGGACGTTCATGGGGGGCTCCTGTGGGATTTTGTTGGACTTTACGTCGGCCCGTTCCACAAGGTGAAGCGCTGATGTAGCATTCCCGGTATCGCGTACCAAGATAGCGGGTATACCCTTTGCATCGCATCGACCCTGTCAGCATCCAGCTCTTTCTCTCTGTGGCTCGGGAAGGTTCCATCAAGCGGGCGGCGGAACTGGAGCACATCGCCCAGTCAGCGCTGAGCCGCCGCATTGCCGAACTGGAGCGCAGTCTTGGGGTGATACTGTTCGTTCGCTCGACAACGGGCGTGGAGCTGACCAATGCGGGCGAGCGAGCGTTGGAACTGGGCCGCAAGCTCAATGCGGACATCGTGGCCTTTGCACGCGAGGTACAGGACCTTGGCGAGCACGTGGCCGGCGTGGTCAGGCTGGCCGCCAGTCCCTCGGCCATCATCGGCTTTCTTCCGGAGCGGCTGCATTGCTTTAAGCAGGCCCATCCTCACGTGGAGATTGCGTTGTTCGAGCGTTCGACGGCGGAATCGATTCGCGCGTGTCTGGACGATGGCGCCGATGTGGGGATCGGTGTCGCCACGAACGCAGCGCCCGGCTTGGAGTCTTGGCCGTTCGCCATTGACCCGCTCAATGTCGTGGTGCCGATCGATCATCCCCTGGCGAGCCGCGAACGCCTGCGCTTTGTCGAGGTGCTCGACCATGCCCTGGTCGTTGTCCAGCCCGGTGGCGCATTGGCGAAGGAACTCGGCGAGCAGGCGACGAACCTGCGCAAGCCGTTCAACCAGAGCGTGACCGTTTCCAGCTTCGAGGCCGGGTGTCGTATGGTGGAGGCTGGCTTGGGGATCGCTGTGTTACCTGCAAGCGCGAGTGCGGCATATGCCGGTACCGATCGATTCATGCGGATTCCTCTGGACGAAGCGTGGAGTAGCAGGCGCCTGCTTGTTTATGCGCCTTACAAGACTCCGCGGCTGCGCGCGGTGACCGCGCTCATCGACACACTCAGACAGGAAGGCTAGGGAAATTACGCTATGCCGTAGTGCGATAGCGGGTGCCCAAGATTAGCACTCTTCCTGCGCTGGCCGTGGCACTACACTCCGTCCAACCAGACATTGCCCTCGGATGCGGTGTCACACAATAGACGGAGACAGTAATGCCCACCCCACTTCTGAAGCAAGTGCGCAACGCGTTTGCCGTATTGACTTCGCTCGTGCTGGTCACTGCGAATTTCTCGCCTGCACAAGCACAAGCACCCGTCCGCCTGATCGTGCCTACGCAGGCCGGTTCGCAAGCCGATGCGGTGGCTCGCGCGATGAGTCAATCTCTGTCCAAGAACCTTGGCCATTCGGTGGTGGTGGAAAACTTGCCGGGCGCCGGCGGCGTTCCCGGAACGCAGCAAATCGTGCGGGCGCCGAAGGATGGCTCGACACTGGGCCTGATCTCTTCGAATCACGTGATCAACCCGTTCATCTACAAGAACATGCCGTATGACGCGTTGAAGGACATTACGCCTATCACCGTCATTGGCACGCTGCCGCTGGTACTTGTGGCCAACCCATCGGTGCGCGCGAACAACACGAAAGAGCTTGTGGCGCTGCTGAAGTCCAAGCCCGGTGAATTCAACTACGGCTCGTCCGGCAACGGCACCGTGCTCCATCTCGCGGGCCAATTGTTTGCCAGCGAGGCGAAGGTCGAGGTCAGCCACGTGCCCTACAAGGGCGCGGGCAACTACACCACCGATCTGGTCGGCGGCCAGGTCCAGCTTGGCTTCCTGACATTGCAGACCGTGCTGCCGCTCGTCAAGGCCGGCAAGCTGAAGGCCATCGCGGTGTCGACAACCCAGCGCGTGCCCGGCCTGCCCGATGTGCCGACGCTCGCGGAATCGGGCCTTCCGCATTACAACTTCGATGCCTGGCTCGCCATCGTCGGCCCGGCTGGCATGCAGGCCCAGAACGTCGCTCAACTTCAGTCGAAGATCAAGGCGACCTTGCAGGACAAGGATGTGCAGGAGCAACTCGCGCAGCAGGGCGTCATTGTCTCGACTACGGGTTCGGAGAGTGCCGGCGCGTTCATGAAGACCGAATTGGACAAGCACGCCAGGATCGTCAAGCAAGCCGGCGCGACGCTGAACTGAACGTCGGGGCATGATCATGGGAACCTGTAAAGCCTGCGTGATCTCGACCAGCGATCTTGCGGATAACCAGCCGGGCGCCGTCGAAGGCTACGAATCACCGTTCAAGACCTATGGAGGACGCCGCGCATTCCACGGCGCCATCGCAACCGTCACATGCTTCGAGGATGCTGGGCCCATTCGCGCATACCTGGCCGAGCCCGGGCACGGACGCGTGCTGGTGGCAGATGCGGGCGGCTCACGACGCGTGGCGGTATTGGGCGACAAGATGGCCCGATTGGGACTCAGGAACGGCTGGGCCGGTGTGATCGTCAATGGCGCAGTGCGTGACTGCGAAACACTGGCCACCCTCGATGTTGGCGTGCTGGCCCTCGGCTCAGTACCGGTGCGCGGTGGACTGCATGGACAAGGCGAACGGGAGACGGACGTTACCGTCGCCGGCATTCCCTTTGGCGCTGGCAAATACGTCTATGTCGATGCGGATGGCATCCTGCTTTGCCGTGGACCACTGCGGGTCGATAGCACGGGCGATGGCGCCGAATGCGTACTTCGGTAGTCCGCGCGTGCAACCAACCTAACGGCTGCAGGCGTGGATCAGGAAGTCGCGCAGGGCGGCAGCCGGCACCGACAGTTCCGCATCCTTGCGCCAGATGCCCCCCCACTTCCATATCCGGTGCGGGCATTGCGAGCGGCCGGGCTTCGATCTCCTTGCCTTCGAGCGACCACGGCCGGAAGACCATGTCCGACAGCACCGTGACGCCGAATCCAATGGGCGAGCCTTGGCTGGGGAGCCTTTGGGCTCGCCGGGTTTCCGAGTGCCCGGTCTACAGCGTGCCGCAGGTCGTCCGGATCCATGGGTATGACACTAGCGCAACACCCGGCATTGCGGCTTCAGCATGAGCGGCGCCGCGCTCAGTGCCGCCGCCGTTTCGAATGACACGCCTTCGGCCAGGCCGGTGACCAGCAGCCCGCCGCCAGGCTGCACGTCGATCACCGCCAGGTCCGTGTAGATGCGGTCCACCACGCCAAGGCCGGTAACGGGATAGCTGCAGCGCTCCACGAGCTTGGGTTGGCCGTCGCGGGTGACATGCTCCATCATCACGAACAGTCTGGCCGCTCCCGCCACCAGGTCCATGGCGCCACCCACGGCGGGAATCGCGTCGGGCCCGCCGGTCGACCAGTTGGCCAGGTCGCCCGTGGCGGAGACCTGGAAGCCGCCCAGCACGGTGATGTCGAGATGCCCGCCGCGCATCATGGCGAAGGACATCGCATGGTCGGAGATGGAAGCGCCCGCCAGCAACGCGACCGGCTCCTTGCTGGCGTTGATCAGGTCGGGATCGGCCGCGCCGTCGCGGATCACCCGCCCCATGCCAAGGATGCCGTTCTCGCTGTGCAGGATGATCTCCCGATCCGGCGGCAACTGGTCCGCCACCAGGGTCGGCATGCCGATGCCGAGATTGACATAGCTTCCATCCGGAATGTCGGCTGCCACGATGCGCGCCATGGCGTGGCGGCTGAGCCGGGGCAGCTGCCGGATCTGCGGCATCTCACGCGGCATGGCGTTCTCCCGTCTGCACCACGGCGTGGACGAAGATGCCTGGCGTCATCACCTGCTCTGGCGCCAGCGTGCCCAGCGGCACGATCTCATCGACCTGGACGATGGTGTGTCGGGCTGCAGTGCACATCACCGGCCCGAAGTTGCGGCCCGCATAGCGGTAGTCGAGGTTGCCCCAGCGATCCGCCCGATGCGCCTTGACCAGCGCGAAATCGCCGCGCAAGGGTTGCTCCAGCACATAACCCCTGCCATCGATCTCGCGCGTTTCCTTGCCCTCAGCCAGGGCCGTGCCATACGCGGTCGGCGTAAAGAACGGCCCCAGTCCGGCGCCGGCGGCGCGCATGCGCTCCACCAGCGTGCCTTGCGGCACGCATTCCAGTTCGACCTTGCCGGCGCGGTAGGCTTCGATAAAGGCTTCGGCATTGCTGGAACGCGGATGGGAGCAGATCACCTTGCGCACAGCCCCGGCGCGTATCAGCGCCGCAATGCCCGTGTCGCCGTTGCCGGCATTGTTGTTGACGATGGTGAGGTCGCGCGCGCTGGCGGCGAGCAGCGCGTCAAGCAGCGCGCCGGGAATGCCGGAGCCGCCGAAGCCGCCCACCAGCACGGTAGCGCCGTCGGTAATGCCGGCCACCGCTTGTGCCAGTGAGGCCACAGTCTTGTCGATCATGTTGATGGTCTCGTGACGGCCAACCTGCCCCGGCCGGCCGGTATTGGTTCATTGCTGCGGAATGCCGGTGTCCTTGACCACGCGCGCCCAGCGCTCGCGCTCGCTGTTGATGAAGGAGCCGAAGTGAGCGGGCGTATCGCCGCCTGGGATCCCCCCTAGCTCCGCCAGCCTTGCCTTGATGTCGGGCTCGTCCAGGATGCCGGCGACGGTCTTCTGCAGCCGGTCAATCACCTCCCGCGGCGTGCCGGCCGGCGCCACCAGGCCGAACCATGCCGTCACCTGGAAGTCGTTCACGCCAGCTTCCTTCATGGTAGGCACATCAGGCAGCTCGGGCACCCGGCTGGCGCTGGTCACCGCCAGCGCGCGCAGCTTGCCCGACCGGATATGCGGCAGCGAGCTGGGGAGATTGTCCACCATCATGGTGACCTGTCCCGCGACCAGGTCGGCCACGGCCGGTGCCGCACCCTTGTAAGGAACGTGGATGAGGTCAGTGCCGGTGCGCTTGCGGAACAGCTCGCCGGAAAGGTGGACCGACTGGCCGGTGCCCGAGGAAGCAAAGGAGTACTTGCCGGGGTGCGCCTTGGCCAGCGCGACCAGTTCGGCCACGGTTCGGGCCGGCACGCTGGCATTGACGACCAGGACATTGGGCACCGACACCACCATGGTAATCGGCGCAAAGTCCTCGGCGCGGTAGGGCAGTTGCCGGTACAGGCTGTAGTTGATGGCATTGGGCCCGATATTGCCCATCATCAGGGTGTAGCCATCGGCGGCAGACTGCCTGAGCGCCTGGGCGCCAATGATGCCGCCTCCGCCGGCGCGGTTTTCCACCACCACCGGCTGGCCAAGCAACTCGCCCATGCGCTTGCCGACCAGGCGCGACGCGATATCCGTTGTACCACCCGCGGCCGCCGGCACGATCAGCCGGATCGGCTTGTCGGGATATGCCGCCAGCGCTGTGCCTGGGGCCACCACGACGGCAACGCCAACCACCCCCGCCATCCCGGTCGCCGCTAGTGCCAGCCTGGCGCGCGCCAGCCACCGCCCATCGAAAGCCTGCTTCATCGTCATCTCCTTTTACGGTCGCGCCATGTTCCTGGGATGTGGTTCCAGCGCTGCGTCAATGACGATAAGTCGCCCGTCAGGGCACGTGAATTCACATTTCGCAAAAGAAGGCTTCTGCCTGACGGAACCCATGCGTACGCTGTGGCACCGCTATCGGCGGCTATCGACCTTTTCGAGAAAAATCAGGGCTGTGCATTAACTTTTCTCCGAGTTTTGACGCCGGTTTCCGGCATCAATACCGCGGTTTCCGCAGCAGCGCACGGATTTTTCCAGGCGAGCGCATGCGCATCCGATTGCAGGCGGCAATGCGCTTCACAAGCATCGTGTCGACCTTCCCTGTTTCACGCACCATCGATGGCAGCCTCAAAGAGGCTTGAGTTGGAACTGGCCCTGTGGCAACTCAAGTCCCCGCACGAAACTGCCGATATCAGCCTGGAGCCGGCAAATTCCGCGGACACATTGCCCGTCGCCGGCAAACCAGGAGAAGCACAATCGTAACGATGACCGTGGTGCTGTACATCACGATGCCGGCGCCGCGGCCGCTCTGGCCGGTGCAGGGTACGCTGACGATAACGTTGTGGCCGGCGCCCTTGAGGGCGTCGTACAGCGCCTACAGGTTGCTGGTCAGGCCGTCGTCATTGGTCAGCAGGATATTCAGGGCGAAGGCGGGACTCGCCGTGGCGGCCAGCAAGGCCGCGGCGATCAGGCGCGATTTCATGTCGGTGGCGTATCGAGGTGGTTCAGGAATGCGGGACGGGCTTGCCCCGCGCGGCAGGGAAGTAACTTCAGGCAGCCCGGTGAGGCTGGCGGGCGCGCGCGCCGGCAGCGCCGGTGCAGGAGGCACGGGCCGGGCGCAGCGCCCTGTGTATCCGGTGGCGGACGGACGCTACCTTACCCGCGGCGCATGACAGTTGCGTGAACAACAAAAGGACCTGGCGATAAACCAGGCTGCCCGCAAACCGCTTTACGCATCACGCATGCGCTGGCGGGCGACCGTGCGGCTCAATGAAAATCCCGGCTCCCCACCATCAACCGCCCCAGCATCGGGCTTAAATCCACCAGTTCCTTGGCCACCAGGTGGCGCACGTCGCCCTGGCGCTGCCAGGTGCCGACCACGCCCAGCAGCGTGGCGCCCAGCACCTCCTTGCGCTGGCGCTCGACCAGGTCGGGCCACAGGATCAGGTTGACGGAGCCGGTCTCGTCCTCGATGGTGGCGAAGATGGTGCCGCTGGCCGTGGATGGGCGCTGGCGCACGGTGACGATGCCGCAGGCGCGCACGCGGCGGCCGTTGGCGCAGCGCGCGAGCTGGCTGGCGGTGGCGAAGCGCATGGCCGCCAGCTTGTGCCGCAGCAACGCCAGCGGGTGCGACTTGAGCGACAGGCCCAGGCTGGCATAGTCCGCCGTCACGTCTTCGCCGAGCCGGGGCGCGGGCAGCGCCAGCGCGGCTTCGGCGGGCGGCGCTTCGTACAGCAGGTCGCGGTGCGCGGCATGTGTGGCCGCGGC
>JACXTT010005370.1_pt1 | contig 18628 bp, 12 predicted proteins | sample 9270951 | NCBI WGS metagenome assembly JACXTT01 (sample SAMN15532306, study PRJNA645909) | rock metagenome | isolation source: weathered quartz diorite | place: Puerto Rico | collected 2017-06-21 | reverse complement strand
TGCGGCCACTCTCAATCCCACCTCATCGTCGAGCCGCCGGATGACGAACCCGCGCGCCACTTCGAGCAACCGGTTGATGATGACCCATTCGAGCTCTGCTCCATCGGGCCGGGCAAGCCTCCGGGAGAGCGTCTTGACCTGCTGCGGATCACACAGGTCGAGGACGATGCCCCGCACCTCGGGAGACGCCCGGCCCTGGCCGGGACGCTCGGCGGCGCGTTCGGCACGCGCGCAGCTCGGCAGATCGTCGCGGTGCAGGCCGAGGAACTTGCCCATGGTGACGTAGACGTCGCTCCCGGGCGCCGGCGCGCGGCGCCGCCCCGCCATGAGCTCGGTGATGTAGCTTTCCGATACCCGGGCGGCGGCGGCCAATTCTCCCGGCGTCCGCTTGAGCTGGCGCAGACGTCGGTTGAGCAGCTCTCCGACGGGGATCGGTTCCTTCAGCGGCAGGGCTTGGGGCACGCACTTCTCCTGAATAGGGCAGCGTCCGGTCCCGGTGCGGGACAGGCCCATGTCATCACGGACAGGATAAATATCGCTAGAACGGCCCCATAAACACAGCGCCGGACCCGGCTTACCTTGCCGTCCGGGTCCTTCCGGCTCACCTTTGCGGTTCCCCTACGCCCCTTGGAGGAGCGTGCGCAAGCTCAGAATCGGCATTCTCGACCTCGTGACGCGAGGCCCCACCCGGGCGCTGTACGCGCGGGTGATGAACGCCAACCTGGCGAGCATCATGCCCCAGGTCGTAGGCGTGTGGTGCGAAGAGGAAGGCCATGACGTCACGTTTATCTGCTATACCGGCCTCGAAGATCTGGTGCAGGAGCTCCCGCAGGACGTCGACCTGGTCTTCATCGGAGCCTTCAGCGAGGCCGCCCTGCTCGCCTATTCTCTCAGCAACCTGTTCCGCGCTCGCGGCGCGATCACCGTCCTAGGCGGCCCCCATGCGCGCTGCTATCCGGAGGACGCGGCCAAGTATTTCGACTACGTCCTGGGCTTCACCGACCGGGAGATCATTCGGGGTGTGCTGCAGGATTGCGCGCAGCACCGCCCCGAAGGCGTCCAACTCGCCGCCCCGCGTCAGCCAGCGGCGCTCCCGGGGGTGCGCGAGCGCTGGAAGTTCACGGCCGCGACGCTGCGCAAGGCTCCGGTCCTGAAGCTGGTCCCGATGCTGGGGAGTTTGGGGTGTCCGTATACCTGCAGCTTCTGCATCGATTCGGTCGTTCCGTATCAGCCGCTGGATTTCGGAGAGATCACTAAGGATCTGCAGTTCCTGCTGACTCAGCAGCGCCGGCCACGCGTGGGATGGCACGATCCCAACTTCGGTGTGCGGTTCGACGACTACATGGAGGCGATCGAGGCGGCAGCACCGCCTGACAGCATCGATTTCATCGCGGAGAGCAGCCTGTCGCTGCTGTCGGAGCCCCACCTCCAGCGGTTACAAAAGAACGGGTTTAAGGCCGTGCTCCCGGGCGTCGAATCGTGGTACGATCTCGGGAACAAGTCGAAGACGGGTAAGCACCAGGCCATGGACAAGGTGCGCGACGTCTCCGAACACGTGAACATGATTCTCCGCTACATCCCCTACATCCAGACCAACTTCGTGCTCGGGCTCGACAGCGACGCGGGGGCCGAGCCGTTCGAGCTGACCAAGCGCTTCATCGACCTGACGCCGGGCGCGTTCCCCGGTTACTCGCTGCTTTCGGCGTTCGGCCGGGCGGCGCCGCTCAACCTGACGTATCAGCGCGACGGCCGAGTGCTGGGGTTCCCGTTTCATTTTCTGGACAACAACCACGCGATGAACGTGCGGCCCAAGCACTACACCTGGACCGAGTTCTACGATCAGGTCATCGCGCTCACCCAGTACAGCTTCTCGTGGCGGGCGATCGCGCGGCGCTTCCGCGCCACACACGCGATGATCCCGCGCTGGATGAACCTGGTCCGTGCCGTGTCGTCCGAGGGCTTCGGCCGGATGAAGTACTACCGGGAGATCCGGCGCCGGCTCGACGCCGACCGGCCGTTGCGGCGCTACTTCGAGCAGGAGACGAACGAGCTACCGGCGTTCTTCGTGGAGCGCATCCGTCGCGAGCTGGGAGCGATGTTCCAGTGGCTCCCGGCGGGCGCGATGCTACACGACCCGCACGCCTATCTCAAAGCGGAGTCGCAGCAGCAGCGCTCACGCACTCTTGACCACGACGCCGCCGCTGCCGTTCTCCCCGCGCGCGGCCGTGAGCTCCCGGGGGCGGTCAACGCCCGTCTCGCGCAGTAGCGTCACCAGCGCCTCGGCCTGCTTGGCGTAGTACTCGAGTGTTCCGGCCTTCTCGATCACCTGGTCGAGGAAAGCCTTTTGCCCGCGCAGCGAGTCGACGCTCGACTCCATGTCCACGAGCAGTGCCTCGACGCGCGCCAGCCGCTCCTCCGCCTGCTCCACCTGGCGCTTGCGCTGCTCGAGACCGCCCGCCGCATCGCGGGCCTGGTGTACCATGTCCAGCACGTTGACGAGCATCGCCTGGGTCTCCGACACCTGCTCCTTGGCGCCGGCGATCGAGCGCACGTGGTCCACCGTCTGCTCGGCCACGTCGAACAGGCGGTGCAGGTCCGCCTGCAGCGCGTCCACTGTGGCCTGGCGGCTCGACGCCTGATCGAGCGCCCGGGTGAGCTGCTCCTCGAGGGCATGCCACTTGGCGAGCCGCTCCTCGAACAGCGTCATCCGCTTCTGGATGAACCGCAGATTGCCGGCGCGCCCCTCGAGCTCCTCGATCGTCGACCCCAGGGCGGCGGTGCGGTCGGCGGCGCCGATCAGCGTCCCGTTGAGCTGCTTGGCCCGCTCTTCCAACTGCTGCGCGATGTGTCCCGCCTCGGCGCGCAGCTCCGACGCCCGCTCCAGATGCTCGGTCGCCGATTGCAGCGCGACCCGGCGTTGATCGATTTCTCGGCCCAGCGCCGCGGTTTCCTCGGCGAGCCGCTCGACGCTCTGGGCACGCGTCTCGAGGGCCCGTATGGTGCCGTCAATCTCCGCAAGCCGCCGCTCCGCCTGCTCCACGCTGCCGAGCACGCTGGGAACGAGCTTCTCGATGCGGGCGGCCTCGTCGGAGTGGGCGGTAAGCGCCTGGAACCGCTCGTCCGTCGAATCCATGCGCAGCGCCATGCCGCGCGTGCGCTCCTCGAGCTGGGCCGCCGAGCTCGCCAGGTCCGAGACGCGCTCGTGCAGCTGCTGCACCAGGTCGCGCCGCGCTTCGATCTGACTCACCGACTGCGACACCCGCTCCGCCTCGCTACGCACTGACGCGACGGTCGGCTTCAACGCCTCGACCTTCGCCAGCTCTTCCCGCAGGGTGTTCACCGAGTCGGTGACGCCGTCGAGCCATCCCTTCGTCTCGCTCTGCGCGTCCCGGGCGCGTGCGATCTCGCCTTCAGTCACACGCATGCGCTCCGCCGCGTCGCGCACCGCCTCGTGGGTTCCCTTCAGCGTCGCGAAGTCCGCCAGCACCGCTTCCACCGTGGGCTGCGTCTTCTCGAGCCGCTGGGTGCGCTCGGTGATCGCCTCCACCGTCTGCGCCAGCCGCTCGGCGTCCGCCCGGACTGACGCGATCCCCGCGGCCTGCGGCTCAAGCTCGGCGACCTGGTCGGCGATATGGCCCACCTGGCCAGCCAGCCCGTCGGCGCGCGACCGCACGTCGCCGATGATGCGGGCCGATTCGTCCAGCGCCTGGAAGCGGGTCTCGAGATCGGACAGCGCGCCGCGCAGCCCGATGATGCGCTGCTCGACGGCGTTCAGGCCCTCGTGCTCGAGCTCGAAGCGCTTCACCGTCCGCTGTACCTCGTCGCGTAGCGCGCCGAGCCGGCCGCGCAGCTCGCGATCGCTGTTGGCGATGTCGTCGTGACCGCTCGCGATGTCGCGCGTGCGCGCGATCAGGTCGGCATGCTGCCCCTGCAGCTCGACCACCCTGGCGCCGACGTCGCTCAGCGTGCGGGCGTGCGTCTGATGCTGCGCGATCTTGTCGTCGATGTCGCGCAGCACACCGCTCAGCTGGTCCGCCTGCCCCAGCGCCCGATCCACCACCTCCCGTTGCTCTTCCAGCGCGGCCACCTTCTGGGTGACGTAGTCGGCCAGTGCCTTGAGGGTGCCCAGCTGGTGCCGGGTTTCGGCGGCGTCCGCAGCCGCCTGCGTGAGATGCGTAAACGCCTGGTCGAACCCCGACAGGCGGGTCTGCGACGAAGCGACGCTCGTCTGGAGCTGCTGCTGACGCTCCTCGAGCGTCTGCAGGCGGGACGCCGCCGTTTCACCGGCTTTGGCCAGCTCGTCGTGGCGCTGACGCGTCCGCTCGAACCCCTGCGTCAGGTCGCGCAGCTGTCCGGTGAGGGTGTCGGCTTCGCTGCGTAGCGGCTTGAACCCCTTGCTGAGCTCGATCAGCTCCGCGACATCGGTCTTCAGCGCGAACGCCGCGTCGATCGCCCCGCGCAGCTGCTCGATTTCGCCATGGATCGCTTTGGCGTCGTCAGCCATCTGCTCGAGCTTCTTTTCGGTGTGGCGCTGCGTGCGCGAGACGGTCTCGGTCTCCTGATCGAGCGTCGCCAACACCGGGACGAGACGCTCCAGCGCCTTGATCCGCGTCTGCAGCTCCAGCACCACTCTCTGGGCCTCGGCGACCGGCTGCTGGATCTGGGTCAGCTGCTGGGCGGCGTCCTGCGCCTTGACGGTGGCGGCCTCGAGGTTGGCCCGCTCGTGGCGCAGCTGGGTGAGCACCGCCCGCAGTTCGGCGGGGAGCTCTTCCATTTTCACATCATGTCCAAGCAAGTTCTTGAGCGAGACCATGGTCATCCTCGTTGAGGACAGACGCTGCGCGGGAAGGCGACGGAGGCCTCGAGAAGCAAACCGCATACCGCGTTGTGGGCGGTTCGCTACTCACGGTGGCGCTTTGCGTTACGGGTCGCGTGGGAAAAATCCGACTGGCGCAGGCCGCCGTCTCCCGCGTTATGCGTTGCAGAATACGGCGTGTGAGCCGCGTCACGACGCTCCCGGTCGGACGGCGGTGCGAGCGTGACCCGGCTTTCGAAGTCGCGCTTCGTCGCTGGAACCCAGTGCCATAAGCTGTTGTGGTGGAAGGCGCATGAGCCCGGCGCCGTCGAGCTGCAGCCCGACAAAGTGCTGCAGGACCGGTTCGACCAAGGGCGCCAGGTGGAAAGCATCGCGCGCGGCCGCTTTCCGGGCGGCGTCCTGATCGATCTGCCGCACGATGCTGTCGAGCGCCGCCTGCGCGAGACGCGGGACGCCCTGGAGGGCGGCGCCAGCGCGATCTTCGAGGCCGGATTCCTCGCCGACGACACGTTCGTCGCCACCGACGTGCTGCAGCGAGAAACGGACGGTTTCCGGCTGATCGAGGTCAAGTCCTCCTCGTCGCTGAAGGACGACCACATCCCCGACGCCGCCGTACAGGTCCACGTGCTGCGTGCGAGCGGCCTCGACCTGCGCCACGCCGAGGTCATGCACCTCAACAAGGACTTCCACTTCCCCGACCAAGGGGACCTATTCGTCCGCACGGATGTGACCGAACGGGTAGAAGCGACGTTGCCGGGCGTGCACGCGGAAATCGCGGCCCAGATCGCGATGCTCGAGGGGCCGATTCCCGACGTGCCGATCGGCGCCCAGTGCTTCGAGCCGCGGGAATGCCCCTTCATGGCGCGCTGCTGGCCCGATCGCCCCGATCATATCATGCGGCTCTACAACGTCGGCCCGAAGCGCGGCTGTGATTACATGACGGTGGGGATTCATTCGATCGGCGACATCCCGCCGACGCAGAAGCTTCCTCCCGCCGCGAAACGGCAAGTCCGCTCGCTCAAAGAGAATCGGCTGATCGTGGAACCGGGTCTCGGGCGCGCGCTCGCGCCGTTTACGGGACGACTTGGATTCCTCGACTTCGAGACCATCGCGCGCGCGGTGCCGGTGTGGCCGGGAATGGCGCCGTGGGAGCAGGCCGCGGCGCAGTTCAGTTACCACGAGGCGCGCGGGGACGGCACCTATTCCCACGTCGGCTACCTCGCGGAGGGCCCGCACGATGCCCGGCCGGGACTGGCGCGCGCCATGCTCGAGGCGACGGCGGACGCCGAGCGCGTCGTGATGTTCACGCCGTTCGAGCGCACCCGCATCCGCTCGCTCCAGCACGCGGTCCCCGCATTGGCCAAGGACTTGAAGCTGCTCGAGGCAAAGCTCATCGACTTGCACCCAGTGATCCGCGACTCCGTCTACCACCCCGATTTCCTGGGAAGCTTCTCCCTCAAGTACGTGCTGCACCCGCTCGTCCCCGAGCTGACCTACAGCGACCTGGTGATCGTGGACGGTCTCGTCGCGAGCGTCGAGATCGCGCGGCTGCTGTTCGTGGCACACAAGATTCCGCCCGCCGAGCGCGACCGCGTGCGGCAGGACCTGCTGAACTACTGCGAGCGCGACACGTGGGCGATGGTGAAGCTGCTGGAGCGGTTGCGTGAGTTGGCCGCTGACGAGTCTGTGCGCGGCTAAGAGCCGCGGCTCGGCTGGCTGTCGCTGAGAGCGACGAACGCTCGTCACCATCGGTGACAGACAGCCGAGTCGCGCCTCTCAGGCGCGATCACACGTCAGGAGAGCCGCAATCCACGATGACAGTTTCGGCACGTCACGGGCTGCGGCACCCGCCACCGCGTCGCCAGCTCGAGCGCCTGCTCCGTGTGACAGTCGGGGCAGGTCCCCCGCGCCGTCGTCGCGAGACTCGTCGTCCCAAGGCGTTGCGCGAACTGCCACACGCCATAGAGCAGAAACGACGGCACCAAGATGAAGTGCGCCACCGGGATGAACACGGACAGCAGCGCGATCCCCCACCACTTCCCGAGCCCCCAGAGCGCCCGGCGCACCCGCTCGTCACGGCTGAACTCCTGCACCGTCACTGTGCCCGCTGTCGGGGCCCCGCCGTACCCGGTGAGCGTGAATGCCTGTACGTGGGAGGTCATGCGGGGCGCTCCCCGCCGAGGGTGCGGCGCAGCGCGCGCAGCGGCTCGGTGAGCCACCCCGCCTCGCGCACCTGGTCCTCGCGCCAGGCGTGCTGCCACGCCGAGAGGATGTCGGAGCGCCCGAGGTACCCGACCAGCCGGCGGGGATCTTCACGGCTCACGACGGGGAGCCCGCCGATGTCGTGCAGCAGCATCAGCTCCATCGCCTGTTCCAGCATTTCGTCCGGATAGGTGACGATCGGATGCTTGGTGCCGGCATCGAGTACGGTGCGCTCGCCGTCGCCGTGGTCCAGCTCGCGGATCAGGTCACCGCGCGTGATCACGCCGGCGAGCCGCCCCGCGCCATCGACGATCAGCCAGGCATGCCGTCGGGCGAGCAGCGGATCGAGATCGGCAACCTGCCGGAACACCGTGTCGAACGGCAGGTTCGCCGGCACCGTGGGGACCTGCTGCTCCATCACGTCCTCCACGCGGCGTTGATGCACCGGGCTCACCTGATACTCGCGCATCACGTGGTGGCCATGGCGGGCGACCTTCTCGGTGAGGATCGACCGCTTCATGAGCAGGACGGTGACGGCGTCGGCCGCGACGCATCCTACGAACATGGCGGGGAACAGCCCCACGTCGTGCGTCAGCTCCAGCATGAACACCGTCGCCGTGAACGGGGAGCGCATCGTGCCGCCGAGCATCGCGCCCATGCCGATCGCGGCGGCGAGCCCCGGATCGCCGTGGGTCCACGACGCTTCCAGCGCTCCGAGCGACCCCCCCATGATGAGCAGCGGCGCGAGCACGCCTCCCGAGGTCCCCGAGCCCAGCGAAATCGACCAGATCAGCGCCTTGGTGATCAGCAGTCCGAGCAACGCCGCTCCGATCAGCCGTCCGGCCAGGAGATCGTGGGCGGTGTCATATCCGACGCCGAGCGCGCGTGGGTACAGCAGTCCCCCGATGCCGATCGCGATGCCGCCCAGAGCCGGCCACCACATCCAGTGGAAACGCAGTCTCCCGAAGAGATCCTCCCACGTGTACACGAGCCAGGTGAGCCCGCCCGAGGCGAAGCCGGCGAGGAGCCCCAGGACCAGCGCCAGGCCCAACGTCGCGGGGGACACCGTGGCGTGCAGATCGACCGGGAAGATTGGTCCTTGACCGAGCAACGGGATGCGCAGCCCCGCTGCAACCGCGGCGGCGCAGCTCACCGGGATGAAGCTGCGCGGCTTCCACTCGAACAGCAGCAGCTCCACGGCGAGCAGCACCGACGCGACGGGCGCAGCGAACACCGCGGCCATACCGCCGGCCGCCCCGGCGACGAGCAGCGTCTTGCGCTCCGCCGCCGACAGGTGAAACGCCTGGGCGAACAGCGACCCGAACGCGCCACCCGTCATGATGATCGGCCCCTCGGCGCCGAACGGACCGCCAGTCCCGATCGACAACGCCGTCGACAGCGGCTTCAGGATCGCGACCTTGAGCGACATGCGGCTCTTGCCGATCAGGATCGCCTCGAGCGCTTCGGGGATCCCGTGGCCGCGGATCTGTTCCGAACCGTAGCGGGCCATCACTCCGACGAGCAACCCCCCGAGGATCGGAATCGGTAACGCCCAGAGCCCAAGGTGATGCCCCTCGGGTGACACCAACGACGTGCCGAAATTGTGGAAGTAGAAGAGGTGGGTGAAGAACCCGATCAGGCGCAGCAGCGCCAGCGCGACGAAGGCGCTGACGACGCCGATCACGCCCGCCATCGCCGTGAGGACGAGGATTCGTGCGTCGGCGGTAAAATCGCCGAGGCGGTCGGAGGAGGTCACTCGTCGGAGAAGAAGAAGCGGGCGGCCGTGTCTTCCGCCTCCATCACCTGCACCAGCCGCTCGACTGCCCGGCGGATCTGGCTCACGTCGGCGCGCGACATCGCCTGCAGCCCGTGCAGCAGGCGTCCCTGGGCCGGTTCGGGGGCCATCGCCGACAACGCGAGCCCGCGTTTCGTCATTTCGATCAGCACGAAGCGCCCATCGCCGCGCGAGCGGACGCGGCTCACCAGGCCGCGCTTCTCGAGCCGGTCGATGAGGATGGAGAGGCTGCTCTGGTGCACGGCGAGCGCCCGGGCGAGCTGTCCCGCCGAGAGCGGCCCTGCGCGCTGCAGCGTCTTGAGGGCCCAGAGCTGCGGCCCGGTGAGACCGTATTGCCGGTAGACGTCCTGCGAGAAGGAGTGCAGCGCCTTCACGATGCGGCGCAGCCCCTGCACGATGAGCGTGGCGTCGGGCGGTTCCGGAGGGCCGGGCCGGGCGGGAGGTGCGGCGGCGGACCGGGCGTGGCGCGGGGACAGCGGCATGCCCTTAAATTACATTGATATCAATATTGATGTCAAACAGCCCGAACATCGGGCGAACATCCGGCTGCTCCCGGAGTACTAGGGGCAGCAGTCCCCCGTTTCATTTTGCTCCGAGACTTTCAGCCGTTGGAGGAAGACATGTCGAGGATGCGTCTCGCGGGACTTTTGTTGATCGGCTTGGCGGCCTGCAGCACTTCGAGCCCCAAGCGCCAGTCTGCTGCACGCTCGTCATCGTCGTCGCGCGAGTCGACGGCCGCGACGCCGTCGACGAGTACCAAGCCGGCCGCGCGCAGCACGACCACCCGGTCTACTACCACGTCCACGCACCGGACCACTACGGCGACGAAGCAGCCCGTGCGCCGCACCACGACCACGCGCCCCGACACGGTGAAGAACGCCGCCAATCCGCTGACCAACCACTAGCACAAGGCTGGCGGAGGCCGCCCGCTCCCTGGGGGCGGCCTCCTTGTTGTTGAGCCGCCTCTCGCGACCGCCGCCTGCGCGAGCGATCATACGCGCATGGCGCGACGCATCCGCTCCAGCCTCACGGCGCTGTTGCTCGTGACGAGCCCGTTGCCGGCGCTCGCACAATCCCCCGTCGACTCCGCCCTCGCCCGCTACATCGCCGCCATTGCGGCGATCGACAACCACGCCCACCCCATGCTGCCGCTCGGGGCCGGTGCGCCGCCCGATACCGAATTCGACGCGCTGCCGCTCGACGGCGTCCCGCCGTTCCCGATCCCGTGGCGGGTGTCCCCGGACGCACCGGTCTGGGGGCGGGCCGCGCGGGCGCTGTATGGACGAGGCGATTCGGTCGCCGCGGCCCGCCGCCGCGCCGTTGCGGCCCGCGGCCTCCAGTTCCCGGCCTGGGTTCTCGATCGCGCCGGCATCGACGTCATGTTCGCGAACCGGATCGCGACGGGTCCCGGCCTCGAGACGCCCCGATTCCGCTGGGTGCCGTTCGACGATCCCCTGCTCTTTCCCGTGGACACCAAGGGCGAAGCGGCGCGCACGCCGGATACCCACTCCCTCTATCCGCGCGAGACGGCGCTGTTGCATCGCTACCTTCGGGCGCTCGGGCTCGAGGCGGTGCCGCCGACGCTCACCGCCTACGTCGCCAGCGTCGTCGTTCCGACATTGCAGCGGCAGCGGCAACAGGGCGCGGTCGCCGTCAAGTTCGAGATCGCCTATCTGCGCCCCCTCGATTTCGGCGATCCCGATTCGTCGGACGCGAGCGACGTCTACGCCCGCTATGCGGCCCAGGGGACCCCCACGCACGCCGAATACAAAACCCTGACGGACTACCTCTTCCGCGAGGTGGCGCGCGAGACGGGACGCCTCGGCCTCGCCGTTCATCTGCACGTGCTCGAGACATTCGGCGGCTTCTACACGGCCGAGGGTGCGACGCCGGGACTGCTCGAGCCGGTGTTCAATGACTCGACACTGCGCGGCACGAACTTCGTGATGATCCATGGCGGCTGGCCCGCGGTGGGCGAAACGGAGGCGATGCTCGGCAAGCCGAACGTCTATACCGACATCTCGATGATCGATCAGATGCTGAGCGCCGCCGAGTTGGCCCAGGTGCTGCGCGCCTGGCTGACCCGCTGGCCCGACAAGGTGCTCTTCGGCACTGACGCCTTCGAAGGCGGCCCCGATCAGGGATGGGAAGAAGGCGCCTATGTCGCCGCGACGACGGCGCGGCGCGCGCTCGGGATCGCCCTGACGGGAATGCTGCGCGATGGTGAGATCGACGCCGCGCGGGCCCGAGCGCTCGCCCGCATGGTGCTGCGCGACAACGCGATCGCCTTGTATCACCTGAACCGGTGACACCAATCACAGGCTGAGCCGCCCCGTGGAGTGGTACTCTCTGTTCATGCTGACGCGCTCCGCGATTTGCTCTCTGCTCGGCATCCTCGCCGCGTGCCGCCAGAGCCCCGTCGGTCCGCAGCCGTCCAGCGGGGCGCCGGCGATCCACGTGGTGGGCAATCGCCTCGTCGATGCGGGAGGACACACCGTGCGGCTGCGCGGCGTGGACCGCTCGGGCGCCGAGTACGCCTGCGCGCAGGGGTGGGGCTTCTTCGACGGTCCGGTGGATTCAGCCGCGGTCGCGGCGATCGCATCCTGGCACGCCAACGCCGTGCGCGTGCCGCTCAACGAAACCTGCTGGCTCGGCATCAATGGCGTTGCCGCGGCTTACTCAGGGACCGCCTACCATCAGCACATCACCGACTTCGTGGCGCGGCTCAACGCGGCCGGGATGGTCGTGATCCTCGACTTGCATTGGACTGCGGCGGACTCGGGGATCGCGCTCGCCCAGGCGCCGATGCCGAACCGCGATCACACGCCGGAGTTCTGGCGCCAGGTCGCCACCACCTTCGAGGGCAACGGCGCGGTGGTCTTCGACCTGTTCAACGAGCCCTACCCCGACAACAACAGCGACACCCCCGAGGCGTGGCGCTGCTGGAAGGACGGCGGGACGTGCAGCGGCATGACCTTCCAGGCGGCAGGGATGCAGCAGCTGGTCGACGCCGTGCGCTCGACCGGGGCGACCAATGTGATCATGGCCGGAGGCGTCGAATACGCGTCGGGTCTCAGCCATTGGCTCGCCAATGCGCCGGCCGATCCGCTGCACAACCTGGCTGCCTCCTGGCACATCTACAACTTCAGCTGGTGCAATTCCATCACCTGCTGGAACGGCGCCGCCGACTCCGTCGCCCGGCAAGTGCCGCTCGTCCTCGGTGAGCTGGGACAGAACGACGGCGGCTCGAGTTTCGTCGACTCGCTGATGAACTGGATGGACGCCCGCTCGCAGAGCTACCTGGCGTGGACCTGGGACGTGTGGGGCCAGTCGCTGGACTTGATCACGAGCTACGACGGGACTCCCAGCACCTACGGCGCGACCTTCAAGAGCCGTTTTCAGCATCCGTAACCGCTTACGTCGCAGGCAGTTGGTGTCTAGCTTACCGTTTCTGCATGCCCGACGCGCTCGCGGTCCTCACAGCTACGCTCGCCGATCGCTACGCGGTCGAGCACGAGCTGGGGCGCGGCGGCATGGCGACCGTCTATCTCGCGCGCGATGTCAGACACGACCGGGCGGTCGCGATCAAAGTGCTGCAGCCCGACCTGGCGGCTGCATTCGGCGCCGAGCGGTTCCTGCGCGAGATCGGGATCGCGGCGCAGCTGTCGCACCCCTACATCGTGCCGCTGATCGATTCCGGCGAGGCGGGGGGATTGCTCTACTACGTCTCGCCGTTCATCCCCGGCGGCTCACTGCGCCAACGTTTGGATCAGGAGGGCCGGCTCCCCCTGAAGGACGCCTTGCGCATCATCGAAGAAGTCGGCGCAGGACTGGATTACGCGCATCGCAACGGCTTCGTGCACCGCGACGTGAAGCCTGAGAATATCCTGTTCGCCGACGGCCACGCTCTCCTGGCCGACTTCGGCATCGCGCGCGCCGGAGCGACCCCTGGCAAGCCCACCGTCACGGAGGTGGGCTTGGCGCTCGGCACGCCCGAGTACATGAGCCCCGAGCAGGCGAGCGGGGACCAGAACCTCGGGTGCGAGAGCGACGTCTACTCCCTCGCCTGCGTGCTGTACGAGATGCTCACCGGCACACCGCCGTTCGACGCCGGCAGCGCGCGCGCCACGATGGCGAAACAGATCTCGGAGACCCCCCGCCCGCTGCGGGCGCTGCGCCCGGAAGCTCCCGCTACGGTCGGTCGCGCCGTCGAGCGCGCCCTGGAGAAGGAGCCTGACGCCCGCTTCTGCAGCGTCGCCGAGTTCGTCGCGGCGCTGAACGCCCCGCCGACCGATGACAGCGTCGCACCGGCCGTCACCCCGCGCAGCATCGCGGTGCTGCCGTTCGTCAACGCCAGCCCCGACCCCGAGAACGACTACCTCTCCGACGGCATCACCGATGAGCTGATCGACGCCCTGGTGAAAGTCGACGGGCTACGTGTGGCGTCGCGGACCTCGGTATTCGCGCTCAAAGGCAAGCCGCTGGACATTCGCGCCATCGGAGCCCTGCTCGGGTGCGCCGTTGCGCTCGAGGGGACGGTCCGCAAGGCGGGCGACCGGCTGCGCATCACTGCGCAGCTGACGTCCACCGACGACGGGCGGCTGCTCTGGTCGCAGCGGTACGACCGGCAGCTCGACGACGTGTTCGCAATTCAGGAGGAGATCAGCCGCACGATCGTCGGGACGCTGCGCGCCACCTGGTTCGCCGATCTGGCGGCGCCCGCGGCGCGGCGCTCCACGACGAACGTCAAGGCGTACAGCCTCTACCTGAAGGGCCGCTATGCCTGGAACAAGCGCACCGCGGAGGGCGTCACCGAGGCGATCGTCTCGTTCGAGCAGGCGATCGCCGAGGATCCCGGCTATGCGGCGGCCTACGCCGGGCTCGCTGACTCGTACTCGCTCCAAATCGACTATCGCAATGTTCCGGTTCGCGGTGGACACGAGCGCGCGAAGGCGTACGCCCGGAAGGCGCTGGAGCTGGACGAGACGCTGGCGGAAGCCCATGCCTCACTTGCCTGGAGCACGTTCATCTTCGATTGGGACTGGGAGCGCGCCGGTCAGGAATTCCGCCGCGCCATCGCGCTCGACCCGCACTACGCCACCGCGCGGCAATGGCATGCGTTTCTGCTCGCGTCCCAGGGTCGCCTTGACGAGTCGGTCCTCGAGGTCCTCATGGCGCAGCAGCTCGACCCGACTTCGATCTCGGTGCGGCGCACCGTCGGATGGGCTCACTACTACGCGCGGCGCTACGACCAGGCGCGCTATCACTTGCTGCGAGCGATCGCCTTGAACCCGACCGCGGCGGAGACCTACCGCATTCTGGCGCTGACCTACGCCGAGCAAGGAGATCTGGTCGAGGCGGAGCGCGTGGCGCGCGAGGCGTTAGACCTGCCCGCGGCCGGGAGTTACACCCTCGCGACGCTGGGTTTCGTGCTGGGCCGGGCGGGCAAATCCGACGCCGCGCGGAAGGTCCTGGCGGACCTCGAGCGGCGCGAGGCCGCTGAGGGGTATGTCTCCCCCGTCGCCTTTGCGACGATCCACCTCGGGCTGAACGAATGGGCACGCGCGTTGCCGTGGATGGAGCGCGCCTACGACGACCGCCGCGGATGGATGGCGTACCTGCGGGTGAACCCAATACTCGATGGCGTGCGCCACGAGCCCGAGTTCCAGCAGCTCGTGAAACGCATGCGGCTCTAAACCCTCACGGCACCACCGGCAAAACGACGTGTGACGGGAAGCGTGCCGAGCCATACACGCGTTGTGTGGCACGCACGTAATCGAGTTCCTTCGCTTGGTATATGCTGGGGACGAATCTCTGGGGGTTGCGGTCGATGATCGGAAACCACGTCGACTGCACCTGCACCATGATGCGGTGGCCCTTCAGAAAGACGTGGTCGTGGTCGCGCAGCGGGACGTGCCACGGCAGCGGAGTGTTCGGCACCAACGCCTGCGGCCGCTCGAAGCTCGCGAGGTAGCGGCCGCGCCGCACGTCCATCGCGATCGGCAGCTCGTAGCCGTTCATCGAACGGGCGAACGCTCCCGGCGCCGGACCGGCCTCGGGATCCCAGCCGGTGGGCTGCGCGGCGTCAGGGTAGACGTCGATCAACTTCACCACGACGTCGGCGTCCGTCCCGCTGGTCGCGAAGAACAGATCGGCCGCGATTCCCCCAGTCACCGTCACGTCATGCTCGAGTGGAGCGCTCACCCACGTGAGCACATCGGGTCGCCCGTCGACGAACCGTTGATCCGCGACCTCCCACGTCCGCCAGTCGCCGCCCGGATAGGTCGGAGAAATGGGGCGCTGCCGGTACGGCACCGGGTTCCGAGGATCCGACACGTATTCGCGATAGCCTGCGCCCTGCGGTGCGCTGAAGGACAGCGCGCCGTCCGGATGCAGATACAGATTGGTCGGCTTCGCTTCGCGCGGCGGCCAGGCGTCATAGGTCCGCCAGCGGTTGGCGCCGGTCTCGAACGTGCTCGCGACCCAGGCCGGTTTCGTGCCCTGTCCGTGCAGGTAATAGCGGAAGAACGGCGCCTCGATCGTCTCGCGATACTCCCGCGCCGTCTCGTGGCCGCCGAAGGTCACGATGCCGATGCTGTCGCCGCGCGGCGCGCGCCACTCGCCGTGGTACCACGGTCCCGCCACGATGAAGTTCGTATGGTCGGGATCCCGCTCGGCGGCGTGCCGGAAGACTTGCCACGGCCCCCACGGGTCCTCCTGATCCCAGAACCCGGCGACGTTGAGATTGGGAACCGTGGACGCGTGCAGCTGCCGCACCCAGGCTTCCTTCTTCCAATAGTCGTCGTAGTCGGGGTGGGCCACGATCGCGTTCCAATAAGGAATCGAGCCGTGCAGGAAGCGGGCGTTGATATTCGAGAGGGCGCCGAGCGACAGATACCAGGAGTACGTGTCGTACTGATCGAAGTCGAAGTGCGTGTGCTTGTTCTTGTCTGATTCCTCAAGCACGGCGTACTCGAACGCGTAGCCGAGGCCCAGGGCTCCGTAGCGATGCTCGTCGTCGTTCATCCACCCGGCGGCGGGCTAGGCCTGCTCGTTCATGGCCGCGAGCGCCGGGTGCGGATGCAGCAGCGCCATCGCCGTCGTCATCCCGTCGTACGACACGCCGAACATGCCGACCTTGCCGTTGTTGTTCGGCACGTGCTTCACCAGCCAATCGATGCTGTCGTAAGCGTCGGTGGTCTCGTTGGTAGCGGTTGAATCGGAGAGATCGACCTGCGACGTGAGCTTGAAGGTCCCTTCCGACTTGAACCGGCCGCGCAGGTTCTGGATCACGATGATGTAGCCGTCCTGCATCAGCTCCTTGTAGCTGGCGGGGATGGCCGGCGGTGCCGCGTCGGGAACTCCGTACGGTGTGCGCCGAAAGAGAATAGGCAGCGGTCCGGACTGATGTGCCGGCGCGAGGATGACGGTCTGCAGGTGCACGCCGTCACGTACCGGCACCATGACTTCCTGGAACGTGAACACCGGACTCGGGGCCGGCTGCTGGGCGCGTACAGCGGGGGCCAGCAGGGCGGTAACGATCAGCGAGTGGTAGCGCATGCGACCAAGTTGTCCTGCGATGTCCTCGCTCGCAATTACGGCTCGAGCAGCTGCTGCACCTCCTGCGACGCCGCAATTCGCTGGTCCACCTGGGCCCCGATGCCTCGGGCCCGCTCGAAGGCGGCGGTCAGATCCGGGACCGACCCGGTGCCCGACTGGACCTTGATCAATGCGAGACGCAAGCGCTCGAGCGCCGCGACGGTCTCAGTCAGCTGCTCACCGGTGTCCCCGCAGGCCCGCAGGGCTTCCGCCGCGGCCTCGAGCTCCGTGACGACGCGCGGCACGCCGGGAAGCTGACGCTGCGTCTCTTCGGGCAGCGCGCGATACGCGGAGAGCGCGGAGCGCCCCAACACGAGCTCGGTGGGCTCGACGCCGGCCAGCGCCGGCTGCGCGGCCTGGTGGAGGCCCCACCCCGACGCCCGGAAGAACCACCGCCCCACTTTTCCGGCCCACAGCCGGTACCACAACGAGTTGAGGCGTCGCAGGATCTTGCGCTGCTTGATGACGTCGGCCTCCTCGTCTTGTACCCGCGCTTCGGCGAGCAGCGCCGCGCGAATGTCCTCGAAGGTGTATCCGTCCCGCAGCAGGCGCCGGGCGACCGCCACCAGCTGGCAGAAGAGAATGATGCCGATGATGCCCGGGCCGCCAAACGAGATCGACACGCCGCCCTTGCCCGCGGTCACGGTCTGATTCGCCAGCGCGAGCGCCAGGAACACCATGGTGGAGACCTGGGCGTTGCGAATGAACGCCCGCACGATCGGCGGCGCGCGGAATTCCCGGCCGCGCGCCTCCCCCACCACGCGCGCGAGATCGTCGCCCGACTGGAATCGGTCGGCCGGCGCCTTGCGCAGGCAGCGATCGATGACCGCGGCGAGCTTGGCGGGTGCTTCCGGTCGCAGCAGCCGCACATTCGGCGCCGGCTGAGTCACCTGCAGCGTAAGAATCCCGGGGAGGGTGGCGGCTTCGAATGGCGCCCGGCCCGTCAGCGCGTAAAACGTCGTCGCCCCGAGCGAGTACAGATCGCTGCGGCCGTCGACGGCCTCGCCACATGCCTGCTCGGGACTCATGTAGCGGGCGGTGCCGATCACCGCACCGCCGGCCGGCGTGGCGTCGCCGCTCGCGAGCGCGATTCCGAAATCGGTGACGATGGCGCGGTCGCTGGCCCGCTCGAGCATGATGTTGTCGGGTTTGACGTCGCGGTGAATCACACCGCGCTGATGGGCGTAGCCGAGGGCCCACGCGACCTCCTGCATCACCTTCATCGCCAAACGCGGGGTGAGCGGCCCCGATCGCTCGACGCGCTGGCGCAGCGTCTCGCCGTCGACGTACCCCATGACGAAATACACCAGATCGCCGCGTGCTTCGACGAGATGGATCGGGACGATGTTGGGATGCGACAACCCGGCCGCGGTGCGTGCCTCCTGCAGGAACTGCTCGCGGGCGTCGGGCCGGGCCGCCAGCGCGGGCGGCAGCAGCTTGATCGCCACGGGACGGTCGAGCGCCACGTCCCGCGCCAGCAGCACGAGACCCATACCGCCACGCCCGAGTTCGCGCTCGATCGAATAGCGACCGGCGAGCACGTCCTGCAACGCGAGCAGCTCGGGAGCGATCGGCGTGGTCATGGGTGGCGAACCCTACGCGCCGGCGGCCGCTTCGTTTCGGCCTTCCAAGAGTGCCGTGGCGGCGGCGATCGCCTCGTGGGTCCCTGCGAGTGCCAGCACGTCCCCAGCCTGCAGCCGTTCTTTCGCTGTCGGGACGATCACGCCGCCTCCGACCCGCGTGAGCGCGAGGACTGTCGCGCCGGTACGTCCCCGGAGCTTCAGCTGGGCCAGCGTCTTCCCGACCGCCGCGCTCGCGGGCTCGAGCGCCACGGCGGCGAGCGCTCCCAGTCCCGGCAGGAGCTGGTGGACGTCGGCGAACGTCCGCCCAGGGGGGGGTGGCGCCGGCGCCTGGCGTGTCTGAGCCGTCAGGGCATCGAGCACCACCTGGGCGCCGGCGCGGACGTGGCCTTGGAGATTCGTGGCGCTGCGCCAGAACCCGAGCCACAACATCGCCAGCACGAGAACGAAGAGGACGAGCCCTGGGAGCACCGGGATGAACGGCTGCGACAGCGCCAAGAGCGGCGCCCCGACGAGTAGCACGCCGGCCAGCTGCAGCGTGACGACGAGCGTGCGCCGCGGCGCGGCGGCGAAATCGACCCGTCGCCGGCGCTCCTTGGGCAGCGCGGCCCGGGCCAGCGTGACGCCGAGCTTGCG
>JACXTT010005369.1_pt1 | contig 18629 bp, 12 predicted proteins | sample 9270951 | NCBI WGS metagenome assembly JACXTT01 (sample SAMN15532306, study PRJNA645909) | rock metagenome | isolation source: weathered quartz diorite | place: Puerto Rico | collected 2017-06-21 | reverse complement strand
AGCCAGGCATCAGTTCTAGATGAACATTCTGGGAATCTCCTGCTATTATCACGACGCGGCGGCCGCGCTTGTCCGCGACGGCAGACTCGTCGCTGCCGCTCATGAGGAGCGGTTTACCCGAAAACGTCACGATGCCGGTTTCCCGACCAATGCAGTCCAGTTCTGTTTGCGAGAAGGAAAGATGGGAATTGGCGATGTTGACTATGTGGGATTCTATGACAAACCGCTCACCAAGTTCGATCGGATGCTCCAGACATATATTGCGACCTGGCCCTTCAGCTATCTTTCATTTCTGAAGGCGATGCCCGTCTGGATCAATGAAAAGATGTGGATACCCCAAACCCTGAGGAGGGAGCTCGGGTACGAGGGCCCGGTCTTCTTCGCCGAACATCATATGTCGCATGCCGCGAGCGCTTTTTTTGTTTCCCCCTTCGAGTCCGCCGCCATCATCACTCTCGACGGCGTAGGAGAATGGGACACGACGACCTTCGGATTCGGGAAGGGTTCGGAAATCCGGCTGCTGAGGACCATCCGTTTCCCCCACTCCCTCGGCCTTTTTTACTCGGCATTCACATATTATCTGGGATTCCGCGTCAACAGTGCCGAATACAAGGTGATGGGCCTGGCGCCTTATGGGAGGCCGCTCTACGAGGGATTGATCAGAGAGAATCTCATCGACCTCAAGGCAGACGGGAGTTTTCGCTTGAGCATGAAGTTCTTCACCTATGACCGTGCCCTCAGGATGACCGGACGGTCGTTCGAGCGGCTTTTCGGCCACCCGCGGCGCGAACCCGAATCTGAGCTGACCCAATTCCATAAAGATGTTGCTGCAAGCCTGCAGAAAGTCACAGACGACGCCGTTCTCGCAATAGCGAATCATGTCCACAGGGAGACCGGCTTGAAGAATCTTTGCATGGCGGGGGGCGTGGCTCTGAACTGCGTTGCCAACAGCCGGGTTCTCACACTGTCGCAGTTCCAGAAAATCTTCATACAGCCGGCCGCCGGGGACGCCGGGGGAGCCGTGGGCGCGGCATATTACATTCACAACTCTATCCTTGGCCAGGAGCGAGGTCCGCAAATGAAGGATGCGTTCCTCGGCCCCTCGTACGATGATTCCGAGATTTCCCGTTTCCTCGACTCAATCGACGCGCCCTATCAGCGCCTCGGGCGGAGCGAGATGCTCGAAATTGTTGCCCGGTTGATCTCAGACCAGAACGTAGTCGGCTGGTTTCAGGGACGGATGGAATACGGGCCGAGGGCCCTTGGGAGCCGGAGCATCCTCGCGGACGCGCGCAACCCGGAAAACTGGCAGAGAGTGAATCTCAAGATCAAGTTCAGGGAAAGCTTTCGCCCGTTCGCGCCCGCGATTCTCGAGGAACGATTGAGTGATTTTTTTGAGTTCGACAGACCGAGCCCTTATATGCTTTTCGTCGCGCCGGTTAAAAGTTCCCGTCGGATTGAGGTCCCCGCCGTCACTCATGTGGACGGCTCCGCCCGGCTGCAGACGATCAGCAGAGATCAGCACGAGCTCTTCTATGATCTCCTGGCGGAATTCGAACGACAGACCGGGTGCCCTCTCGTCATCAATACCTCGTTCAATATCCGGGGGGAACCAATCGTCTGCTCCCCCGCCGATGCTTATGCGTGTTTCGCCAATACCGAGATGGATTTTCTTGCCATGGGCTCGTATCTCATCGACAAAAAACACCTGAAAACCCTTCAGCGAGATGAAAGCCGTCAAAAAGTCTATCAACTCGACTGAACGATGTCATCCCGGAGGGCCGTATGAAATGGCTGCGTGACATCAGGTCCCGGCTTTCCATATTCGAAGAGTTGTGGGCATTCATGCGGGAGAGAAAGAAGTGGTGGCTGGGGCCGATCATCCTTATTCTCGTGCTGCTCGGCCTGGTGGTAGTCCTGACGCAGGGATCCGCCCTGGCTCCCTTTATCTACACCCTGTTCTGAATCAGTTGCTACCGGAGAAGGAGCATCTTATTGACGATGCTCCCCCTTTCCGTTTCCATGCGGCAGAAATAGACTCCGCTTGCGACCCCATTTGCGGGCGTCCAGCGCGCGACGTAGGTCCCCGGCTGATGGACGCCGCCAGCCAGCGTCGCGACTTCCCGCCCCAGAGCGTCAAAAACTCTCAGGCGAACCGCCGACCGGATCGGGACCGAATAGGATACCGATGTCGAAGGATTGAACGGGTTAGGAAAATTCTGCGCAAGCACAAATTTCTCCGGACGGTGACGCCCCTCCTGTACGGCAGAGACAGGGTTGGAGATGATCACCGAGTCGAGAGTCGCCGAAACAGTAAAGACTGCGGCTCCGTAAGGAGGAAGCGAGACGCCCACCGAATCGAGGGTGGATCCGAGCAGGGAGACGCTCGTATTCGACGAGAGATCGTTCAGGTAATAGGATGAGCCCGGCTGCACCCCCCCGGAAAATGTCAGCGCGCCGGTCGCCAGAAGGTTCAGCACGCAGGGCTGCGTGGCGCCGCTGAAATTCACGACGCTTAGTCCGTTCTGGTCCCGCCACGGACGGAGAAAGGAATAAACGCTGGCATTGGAGGAGGCGACGCGAACGAAATCCGGTGCGTCCTGGCTGTCGACGTGCCCGTCATGATTGGTATCCGGTTTGTGTTGCCTGAAAGCCGGGAATTGTCCCCGGATATTTGCGAGCCGCTGATAGGCCGGCGCGAGAATTGCCTTTCCCTGATAATTCCAGTCGATCACGCTCCGGCTTCGTGCCTCCCTGGATCCCGGGATCCCATAACCCCATCCGACTTCCTGGCCGTTCCAGACCATCGGGATTCCGGGTGACGTGAAAATCACGCTCGCCATGGGGAGGGTCTTCTGAAATGCCACCGACGGAGTAGGATCGTAGTAAGTCGATGGAGAGTTGTTGTAGTAATAAATCCGGTCCTCATCCTGAGATTCAAGGAATCTCATGAAAAGGGAATTGGCGCCCGGATAGAAGCCGCCGTTATCGAGATCGGTATGCAGATTGTTCATGGCGGAGGGGGAGAATCCAAAGTTTCTCACGTCGCTGAAGTAGAGCTTGAAATCATACGCCGCATCCACCCCGCCGTGTACGCCCGATGAGACATTGTCGGCATAAATGACTTCACTTCCTCCCCCTGTCCCATCGTCTTCGGCGAGTAGTAGAATATCCGGCTTGATATGCTTGAGGGCGTTGCGGACCGGGGATCCCATGAATGCCTCCCCGTAGCGCCGGTGGGGTCCCCAGTACACGTCGAACCGATAACCGTCAACTCCGGATGTGGCGATCCAGTAGGTGAGAATCTTTATCATCTCGGCCTGCAGGTCGGCGTCCTTCCAGTTGAGATTCAGCAGTTGATCGCTGAAACCGCAGTAATAGTTGAAGCCGTCGGCATCGAGGCAGTCTCCCAGCCCGTTCGTGTTTGCGGTGATCTCAGCATGCTCGTACCAGTTCCAGTAAACCGAATTCATCTTGTAGGTATGCGCATCGGAGGACCAGGGGTGGAATCGGCTCGAGTGATTGGGGGTGATGTCGAGGATGATCTTCAACCCGAGGGAGTGGGCCTGATCGACGAAATTCTTCAGATCCTGGTTCGTGCCATACTCCGGGGCGACCGTATAGAAATCCACGATGTTGTAACCGGTTCCGAAATTATTGTCGATCGGGAAGGCGTTTTTCATGACGGGCATAAGCCAGATGACGCTGAATCCCATGTCCCGGATGACCGGGAGGCGGAGCGCGGCCGCGCTGAGAGTTCCCGACTGAGAGACGGCCTTGGGGAACAGAAAGTATATTCTGGCGGAGCGGGCCCATGACGGATTGGTCTCACCCGACGGGCCGTCGACGGAATTGTCCGGATTCACCCTAAAAAACGCTCGTGCCGTGTCCCGGTGGCCGTCCGGGTCGGACGCGATCAGTGTGAAAAAGTACTCCCCCTCGGCGGCAGGCCGCACAAAACTCACGTCGCGCGTCACCGCTCCCTGCACTCCGGGCGTCGCCGAGGGATTCCCCGGATCGGCCGACCATTGATACCCAAGATTTGCAGTCTGGCCCGAGTCGGGATCTGCGCTCGAAATGCCGCTCAGCGTGATGACGCCCCCCGAGGTGTCGCCGAGCGTAATCGCGGCGAGCGGATTGTGATTGACTTTTCGGATGAACGACACAGGTGATGAGATTTTGGTAGACCCAGACGAATCGGCCAGGGCAATGAATGAATTGGCCCCCTCGGCGAGCGCGACGGATGCCGAGAACGCCGTGTTCGTGACGCTCGTCGTGAAGGTGTCGACGCCGTTTCTGACGATGCGAACTGATGTGGCGATGCTATCATCGACGATCCCGTTGAGGGTCCATTGGGACTTCACTGTCGTAAACGGAGACTGATTCTGCAACTGGACAAAACCTCCGCGGGATGTGAATGTCGTCGTATCGGAGTTCGTCCCAGCGTAGAGGATCAAGGTATGGTTGCCGTTCGGGAGGGTAACGGCGTAGGTGAACTGCTGAGTGATAAAGTTATAATGCTGGCCGAGACCGGGGTAGAGCGTCCCGTCGATCTGGATGGCCACTGACGACGTATCGACGCTCGAACCCTGCTTGGGGAATATGTATGCTGAGACAGTGGGGGTAGAGCTGTTGACGATCGGGTCCCGCTGGTTCGGGAGGAGCTGATAAATGGTTGGGTCTTTGACGATTATGTACGAATTGTCATTATCCCTGTTATTGACATGGTGGTCGAGCGGGTCGTTCGGCCAGGGGCTGGCGCCGGAGTAGTAGAACTTGAACTGCCACGCGCCCGGTATCCCGCTGGGAGGGGGCGATGGGTTACCGCCCACCCGGAGCCGCGCGGTTCGAATGTACAGGTTACCCCCGGCATTCGTCATTGGCCAGGCCGTGTTATTCCAACCGTTGAATTCTCCGGGGAGAGAGATGCCCGTTTTCCCGGCGATCGTGTAACGAAATGTTACATCGACGCTGTCCTGGGCCAGAACGGGGATTGCCGAAACGAGAAGGAGGGCGAGGTATCGCATTCACATGCCTTTCGTCGAAATAAGGACTAGCCCGGAACGGGATGGTAACGTAATATCCCCCGCTCCGATCGGTTTCCGGGCCAGAATGTCGAACCAGCGATTCCCCGCCTGCGCAAGGAGCGTGCCCGGGATCCTCCGGTCACTATCAGATGGGTTTACCAAGACCGCCGCCCGAAGAGAGTCGTCTTCACGCATGAACCCGAACACATTGGTGGATGACTCAGCCAGAAGTCGGGAGATCGCCCCCCTCCGGAAGACGGGATAGCTGTTCCGAACCGAGATCATCTTCTGATACCAGCGCCAGAGGTCGTTGTTCCATCGGGTCGAATCCCAGTTCATCGTCTTGCGGCAATCGGGGTCCTTCCCCCCTTCCATTCCTATCTCATCTCCGTAATAAACCATCGGAGCCCCCACGTAGGTCATCTGGATGAGCGCCGCGAGCTTCAGGCGGGAAACGTCGCCGCCGCACAGGGTCAGGAACCGCTCCGTGTCATGACTTCCGATGAGGTTTTGCATTACATAGGGCGTGCGCCCCGGCGAGCTCTTCCTGGTCGCGGAGAGTATCGAATCGAATTGTGCGGCATTCGTATTTCCGAGCGCAAAGTATCCAACACATGCTCCCCGGAATCTGTAATTCATGACGGCATCGAACTGGTCCCCCTTGAGCCAGGGAGACGCGTCGTCCCAAATCTCTCCAACAATGTAAGCGTCGGGTCTTATCCCCTTGACCAGCTTGCGCCACTCGATCCAGAAGTCATGCGAAATCTCGTTGGGCACGTCAAGCCGCCATCCGTCGAGTCCCTTTGAGGTCCAGAAGCGAGTGGCGTCGAAGAGGTACTTGCGCACCTCCGGATTGTTCGTCATCAGTTTGGGCAAATCCCCCAAACCCCACCACGCCTCATAGTTTGGCTTGCTGGCCGGTCCCACCGGGAAGCCGTGGACGTCATACCAGCGCAGGTAGCGTGAATTTTTCTCGTTCTTAATGATGTCGTCGAACGCAAAAAAGCCCCTTCCCGTGTGGTTGAACACCCCGTCGATCACGACATGCATGTGCCGGTTGTGGCACTCGGTGAGCAACCGGGTGAAAGTTGCCTCATCCCCGAAATGCGGGTCAATCTTTAAGTAATCGACCGTATGGTACTTATGATTTGTCGGGGAGACGAAGATCGGGTTAAGGTAGAGCGCATTGATCCCGAGTTTCTGGAGATAATCGAGATGATCGATTATTCCCTTGAGATCGCCGCCAAAATAGTTATTATAAGCCGGCTTTCCTCCCCACTGCTCCACCCCCGGCGGATCATTGGTTGAGTCTCCGTTAGCGAATCGTTCAGGAAATATCTGGTAAAAAACCGCGTCTTCGACCCAGTGGGGAAAGGAGTCTTGGGCAATCGCCCTGGGAAAAGTAAGGCAACTGACAGTAAGGAGGGTAACAAATCTCGTCTTCACGGCCGATGAGTCATGGTAACGAAAAGGAGGTAGAAATGCAATTTCCCGCAATTTTTGGTGAATTTTTCTATATTCGGTGAAACCCCTGCACTTCCATACAGTGAATAGCTCTGCATCGCTTCGCAAAAAAGGGGGACGTAAGCCTCTTTTTTATGTCATCACGCTATTCTTCCCGATCATCGTCCTGGTTGGCCTGGAAGGTTCGCTCCGACTTTTCAGCTACGGCCCGGATCTTTCCCTGTTCACGACCGAGGTCATTAACGGGCGCTCTGTCAGGGTGATGAATTCCGATGTTAAATACCGGTATTTTACTCATTATCAATTCTCTGCAAGTCTTTCTCCCACATACTTTTCCATGCCGAAGCCTCAAGGGGTATACCGCATCTTCTGCCTCGGAGGCTCCACGACCGTTGGCTACCCCTACTGGTACAACGGCTCTTTCTCAACTTTTCTGAGAAACAGGATCCGCCGGATTTTCCCCGAAAAACAGATTGAGGTCATCAATGTGGGTATGACGGCAACGAACAGCTTCACAGTCCTGGACATGGCGAAATCGCTCATGGAATTTGAGCCCGACTTGTTCATCGTTTACGACGGGCACAATGAGTTCTACGGCGCCCTGGGGTATTCTTCGCACGAGAATTTGGGGAGCCCTCGCTGGCTCACCCTGACCTATTTGAAACTCATTCATCTGAAAACATTTCTCCTGCTCCGGGAAGTTTACGCAAAAATCGCCGGGTCCGGGGGGTCATCGGAAACTGGCGGCACACTCATGGAAACTCTCGCCCGCGGAAAGTATGTTCCGCTCGGAGGTGATGACTATCGAAACTGCCTCGCCAACTTCAGGGCAAATCTCGCCGATCTTAAGGAAGTCGCCTCGTCAAAGGATGTGCCGGTCATTCTGGGGACGCAGGCATCGAATCTTCGGGATCAGACGCCTTTTATCTCTGTTGACGGCGACGCTACGGTCCCTGAGTCGCGGGCGGAATTCCGCCGGCATTACGAAGCCTGCACTCACCTCGATCGGCAGAATCAGCCTGCCCTTGCGCTCGCCGAGGCGCAAAAGGCCGTGGCACTCGATCCAGGGAGGGCAGACGGCCATTATCTGCTTGCCACCTGTCTCGATTCCGCCGGCCGAAAACGGGCCGCCCTCGAAGAGTATCGATCCGCTCGTGACAACGACCAGCTCCGGTTCAGGTGCAGCACCGATTTCAATGAGGCGATCAGGTCCGCATCAGACGGCCGGGCGTTTGATGTGGCGGACATCGAAGCGGCGCTGGCGTCCTCCTCGCCCGACTCCATCATCGGGAAGGAGCTCATCCTCGAGCATTTGCACCCTAATTCCCGGGGCTACTTCCTGATGGCCAGGGAGTTTGCCCGGGTCATGCGGAGCCGCGGATATCTTGCCCCGCGTGATGAATGGGCCCGGCGCGATACGATTCCCGATGAGCGATTATGGCAGGAACGGAGTCTCACCGAGCTCGATGAGCGCATAGCCCGGCGGCGGACCGAAATTCTCACTGCGGGCTGGCCGTTTAAGTCGCAGATTCCGACTGTGGATGCGGTCAAATCGGGCGACACTCTCGGCCAGATCGTCGAACAGGTGACCAGGGGAAAGTGGCCGTGGATCCGTGCGCATGAGGCTGCCGCAGATTATTACCTCGGTCGGAAGGAGGAAGGAATGGCCGAGGGCGAATACCGGGTCATCATCGACCAGTTTCCCACGATGGATGTCCGGTATTATCAGAAACTGGCGGAGATTCTTCTCAACGAGAAAAGGTTTGATGATCTCCGAACCGTGCTGCTTGGTTCGCTGAAGGTATCGCCCACCATTCTCGCTTACCGCGCCCTCGGTGATATCTCCCTGAATGGCGGCGATCCGAAAGCGGCTGCCGGCTATTATGAGCAGATGTCGGGTTTTCCACAGGAACCTGCCGAGCGGGTCGAGAATGGGTACCTCCTTGCACTGGCCTATTCCCGGGCTGACATGAAAAAGGAAGCGATTTCCGAGCTCTTGCGTGTACTCAGAATCAAACCGGACTACCGTCCCGCCGTCATCCTTCTCCAGAAACTGAATGGTTAGCGCCGGTCAGCGGTGCGGTTCACTTTCCCGGATCTGCGACCGGAGCTTTAGGGCGTCTTCATAGTGAGGCGCGATCTGAATCGCCCTTTCGATCTCCCTGAGAGCCTCCCTGGTGTCGTTCTTATTTGCATAGGCCGCGGCCAGCCCATAATATGCATTCGCCTTCATTTCCGGGGAAACCGCGAGCATAAGCAGGGTGTCGAGCTGAAGAATCCCTTTGTCGAACAACCCCTCGTTGACGAGAATGAGGCCGAGATCGAGGCGTGAATTCGGGTAATCAGGGTTTGACAGAACGGAGATTTCATAGTGTGCCCGGGCCTTCTGCTGGTCCCCGGTCGTGTTGAGCAGATTCCCCGCGAGGTAGTGCGCATAGAAATTATAGGGATTTTCCTCGAGAAGGGCTTCATAGGTTGTCAGCGCGTCCCGGACTTTTCCTTCCTTCCAGAACGCGGCAGCGCTTCTGTAACATCCTTCGTCCCACGCTATCACCCGCCGATACACGTCAGAGACGACGGCCCGCTCGGTCTCGTCAGCCATTTGTCCCAGAACGAGGGGATCCCGGTGATAACCGGAGAATGGCCACCGGCTGGTGAGGTGCTGGATGGAGAAGTCGGCATAGGCGAGGTCGAGCCAGCAAAGGCTCAGGCTGTCCCGATCGAAGGGTAGGGGTCGTGAGGGCATCCGCTCGGTGGGTACCAGGTTGCGGCGGGTGATTTCCGAGAAAAAGGCGTTAGCGATGAGCCAGTATCCATAGGCCGTTGGGTGAAGGTGTTCCCAGAAAACGGAATCCCCGGCAACGCCTCCCGGGCTCGCGGCCGCGAGTGCGGATTCAGCCGAAACGACAGGCACGCGGAAGGCGCGGCAGACGCTTCGGATGATCATGTTGATCTCCTCCGGTGCCCGGAATTTCAGGAGATCGTAATCCCTCGCCCGGGTCAGCCGCTGGCGGGCCTCCTCATATCTCCCCGACTCAAGGTCGCTCCTTCCCTCCCGGTAGAGCACCGCTGCATTCGTCGATTGTGCCAGCCGATCCCGCCCGTCGGGCGCGGCGCGAGGAGGGGGAAGAGTCTCCTTATCCGGCCGGCTCGTAGTATCGGAGGCGAAGGGGGGAAAAAGGAGGTTGGAGGCGATATCGCTCACGATAACGGGAATATTCCGGCTCCTAAAAACCTCCAGTATGCCCGAAAAGTTCCGTTCGAAATTTCGATAAATCCTTCCTTCCTCCTCCGACCCCGAACGAACCTGGGCACCCTCCGAGACCTGTTTCATCAGGTTGACCTCTGTTGCCATCCCAAACGAACGAGCTCGAAGCCACGACTGGACGATTTCCATCATTCTCAGCTCTCTCAGCCGGTATTTCCATGACGTCAGAAAGGGGAATTTCCTTTCCAAGGGCGATGCGCCGACACCGTCCGGGCCATAGAACTCATTATGCCCCATGTACACGAGGATGAGATCGGGCGACAAATCGGGCAGGGCTCGGGCGAAGTCAAGGATGACGTTGCTATTAATGGCGGAAGCGCCGAGGTTGATAACTTCAAACTCAACGCCGGGGAAACGGTGGCGGAGCTGTTTTCGGAGGATTCCGGGAATCGTCGCCGTCATTTCGTAGGGGGTCCCGAACATCGACGACTCCCCCAGACAGAATATGCGGAAAATCTTCCCCTTCCGTTGCTGAAACGAAACTGTTTTAAATTCGGGAATGGATGGAGAATTGGCGGAAAAGTATTTGCTCAGAAAAGACCTGTTGGTCTCATACCACTGGATGCCGTCGTGCGTCACGTCGATCACGAGTTTGTTGGCTGTTGACGGCGAAAATGTGCGGAGAAGGAATTCCGTCACCGCGAGGAGCACGAGCAGCATCGAAGCAGGAATCAGACTAAAGATGAGGCGTTTCCCTGGCGACATCGGAGCGGCCTACGGGGAGATCGTACCGGGCGCGGGACTGACATTCAGCCATTCAAGCTGTCGGTCGACGAATGGCGCAGCGAACATTCTCCCTCCGAACCCAAGGTATCGAAATGCGAGCATCGGGATTGGGGTGACAGCTACTCTGCGCAATCGATCCTCGAAGACCTCGTAGCCCCGGTTACGAGCAGCCTGGGCGAGGATCAAATTGAGCTTCCGCTGCTGCTTGCCGCGGAGAAGTTCCATTTTTGTCTTTTTGAAGCGGTCGGACGCGCGCGCTGAGAGAAGCGCGTCCTTCTTGTCCCGGAGTTCAAAGAGAACATAACCGGTCGAGTCCTGGATGGGTCCGTACCGCTGTCCAACCTCCATACCCCAGGCGATTTCCCCGACGGGCGGTCGATCGGTGACGGGGAAAAAATCGGTCACCCCCTTTCGCGTTCGCTCCTGTGGGTCGTCGCCCCGCTGTTCGATGACGTTTGTCAGCGACTCTCCCCTCGAGAGGTCGTCGACTGCGCGACGCATTTCCTCAAGCGTGGAGGTGTGCAGGGCTTGTATTTTGACTTCGGGGATTGTTTTTACGGAATCACTCGCCTTGAGGACCGAATAGACCTCCCCGTCGCTGACCGTCACACGGTTGACTATGTGCTGCTTGAGCATGGCGGCAAGAATCTGTTCCTTCCAGGGTTGGATGATTTTTTTGACCTCGGCCGACGTGTCGATGCCCCGCCGCTGAGCTTCCTGGGCGAGGAGTTCACGGTCGACCCATTCACGGAATTCATCAAAAAGCCTGTGCGGAAGCTCCCCTATACGCCTGACGGAAAATCCGCTCAGCCGCAATCGGACGAGGGCTTCGCCAATACTCCAGAACCTGCTCCCGCCGACGATGAGAGTATCCGTCAGTCGATCGGCACAGAGCCGGGCGAGCGAATCGGCTGTCGGTCCGTCCACTGTCCACTGTTCTCTGAGCGGCTGTTCCCGGAAGACTCCGGCAAGTTTTTCAACAAAATACTTAAAGGCGACAGGAGGCGAGAAGCCCGTCTTGCCCGACAAGGTTTCCTTTAGAAATTCTCTGACTTTCGCACGCTCCTTCCGGGAGCGTATTTTTGCAGTAACCTTTTCGCGGAGAACGCCAGGCTGCATTGAAGACGCCACCGGGCGCGCCTGGAGGAGCTGGAGGATATAGTATCCGCCCCCCGCATGGATTACCGGTGAAATCTCACTTCCCTTGAGCGAATAGGCTGCATCCTCGACCAGCGGATCGGCATCTCCCCAGACGATAGATGCCGTATCCGAGAGTGCCTTCATCGATGAATCCACCTGAAATCCGGAGAGATTTTCACCCCTCTTAATCTGGGACCGGGCGAATACGGCATCCGCTGCTTCCTCAAAGAACATGAATCGCACGCGAAGCTCCTTCAGAACACGTTTCAGGCCTGTGCTTACTTCGCGGGGAGACACCTCGACCTGCCTGCGAATCTCCCGCTTGTAGAGTTCATCACGGGAGATTTCCTTGAGAAGCTCCTGAAGATCGTCTCTGATGGCGCCCATGGTATCAAGCCTCATGTCGAGGGCTTCCTGCGTGAGGAGTTTTTCGGCCACCATCGAGAGCAGAAAGGTCAGTTTCTCCTGCTCAAGCTGCGGCTTCCTGTGCCGGTGTGGCGCAGGCGTAAGCTCGAATCGCTCGAGGAATTCGGATTCCGAGATGAAGATATTCCCCGCGCGGGCAACGTAGGAATTTGCAGAAGAACCATGGGGCGACTGCGAGTTGGCTAAGGAAGCAACGAGAAGGGGAAATAAGAGGGCTGATCGCATGAGGAGAACATATGGGACGGCAAAAGGAACAGGCCGGGGCATTTCGCCCCGGCTTGTTCCGGAAGAGCTGGTTCTACTTCAATATTACCATTTTCTTCGTGCTCACGAAGTGGCCGGCCGTGAGCGTATAGAAATAGAGTCCGCTCGAGAGCTTCGATGCATTGAATCGGACCGAGTAATCGCCGGGCGGCTGTTTGGTGTTTACAACCGTCGCGACGAGCTGGCCCAGGAGGTTATACACCCTGAGCGTGACGAACGACTCCGACGCGAGGGTGTACTCGATCCTTGTCGACGGATTGAACGGGTTCGGGAAATTCTGGGACAGGGCGAATTTTGCGGGGAGACCCTTCCCATCGTTCACCCCGGTCGGGGTCGCAGGGCGTTCGAGATTATAGTCCCATCCGTCGTAAAAAGCCGGGTTGATGCTCCCGAACTGGTTATGCAGGGTAAACGACGTGTCCGTGTCGACAATGTTTTCCGCGTGGTTGTTTCCAAAACCGCCGCTTCCCCCCTCATTGTCTCCGCCGCGGATGCCAAACTTGAAGACCTGGCCCACTTGTCCCTTGGATCCGATGCTCGAGCTATCGGGTGAGTCCTGGACGAGCCTGGTGAAGACCGTATCACCCGCAACCAGGTCTCCATGGGATCCGTCGTCGTACAAGCGCTTGTTGAGGTTATTGTACAGCCCGAAATCCCAGTCGCTTGCGCCCGGATTATTCCACCCTCCGACGGCGGGTCCGTTCATATAGACCCCCCAGGTGAGTATGGAATCTCTCACTCCGGAGTGAATATTGAAGGTGCCCTGAATGTCGTGGAGGGTATCTCCCTTGGCGATTTGGTAAAAGACGGGCTTGATATTGACCTCATAGCGGACAAGAACGGGCTGGCTCAGCGGGCGCGAGTTAGGGAAGACGGGCTGACGGTTGGAGGCAGCGATCCCGGCTGCGCTGTCATACGCAGTAAAAGTCCCCCCGGGAACGATTATTTGCCGTTTCTCAGCCTCCCCGCTCTGATCGCCGCTGTAGAAGAAGTTATAGTAATTCTCGCGGATTTCAACGGCGTTCTTCAAAGCATAATACTGATAATCAAACACGGCGCCGATCTTCGTCACCACAGTGTCGATGGCGATATACGTCGACCCGCCGGCCCTCACCATCTCCTTCCTCCTCCCGCCGTCAACACCAGTCCCGAAATAGCCTGAACGGACGTAGAGAGTATCGCCCAGGCTGAATCCGCCCGATTGGAGTGCTTTTGCAAGGTTTGCCCGGTACGTCACGATGACCGAGTCGGTGTTTGCCCGGCCAATCGGCGCCTGATCGCCGAAGAATACCCAGTGCAGGGTCGTATCTTTCTTTCCGACTGGGATAGTGAAATGCCTGTTCCCGCCGCCGTACTGGGGTCCCGAGAGTTGTTCCGATCGCTGGCCCCCGGTCGAGCTGGTCCAATCCCACCCAATGATGAATTTATAGGCAATATCCTGGCCTTCCGTGACGCTGTCCTTTGGAATCCTGACCCTTCCGGACCAGAACCAGCCGGGTGGAACAGTATACCCGTTCCCGTTCGACGCCTGCGTCTCTTTAGTGAGATAGAAAGTCGGCGACCAGTGGAGTTCACCGGTTCCTTTGGACGCCCCTCCCCGGACGCCGAGAGTATCTTTATTGGTGTCGAATTCATATGTGCCGCGTGCGATGGGGCCCCCCATGTTCACCCTGAAATAGACGCTGATCGAATCCGCGGGCTGCGTGTTCCACGGCCTGAAATACTGCGCGCGGCCGTTGGCCCCGTTGTTCCAGAACTCGACATCGAGCGTCGTGTCCGTGTTCGGTACTATCACTGAGCGATTGTCAGCCGAAAGTCCCGGGTCCGCGGGAGTCACATTCTGTTCCCACCCCACACCGCTCTGGTACGCGATGACATATTTATACCGGAGAGTATCGCCGGCCGGGAACGTGTACGTCTTAGACCAGTAATCTCCCCCGATATGGACCAAATTGTTGACCGTATCATTGCCCCAGGTGATCGGCGCTAGCGAGCCCCGGACCTGGACCGTCGACCCCGTCACCGGCAGGGTATCCGGCACCGTCGATGTATTCAGGACGAATGTCACATGAGTTTGCGCCTGAACTGCCACCGACCAACCGGAATATCCGCTGATGAGCAGGGCATATGCCAGCAGTAACAGTATCCTTTTCATGATGCCCTCACATCATTGTTGGAATTTTAGTTAATTAATTGACAAGAATGGTTACAGCATCGTTTCATCTTTGCGATATCCTCGCGTCTCAGAATGCGATAGCGACCGCAATCGTATTCAGGTTTCCAAACGACCCGAATTTCGTGAATGCGTAGTTCACCTCCAGCGAGCCTATCCCCTCCTGATTGTACCGCACGCCCGCTCCAAGCGAGACTCCCTCCTGCTCGTCGGAGGAAAAAACCGACTTATATCCCCCACGGAAAAAGACCATTTCATTCCAGCCCACCTCACCGCCCAGGTTTACCGATTCGTCATTATCGCTGGGCCGGAGCGCGTCCCCGCCCAGGGTCACCCTCACCAGATCCTGTTTGAACACATCCATTGCGACGCCGACGCGGAACAGCAACGGGAGCGTCCAGGAATCGGTCTTAAGATCTCCCACGAGAGTTTTATTCGACCCTGAATTCCCGGGATCAATATCGACTCTCTGGAGAAGATCCCGTCCCTCCAGCTTCAGATCGCCCCCGAAGTTGGACATGGAAACGCCCAGCCTCATTCCGTTGAACCCCGTGACGAACAGCAGCCCGAGATCGAAGGCCCATGTGCTCGCGGACTCGTTCCAGATGCGCTGCTGTATGTATTTCACCGATCCCCCCATGGAGAACCGATCGGTGAGGCGCCGGCAATACGACCCGGCGATGGCAAGATCCTGCGCCGACCAGCGTTCAGATGTCCCCTCCGGTTGAGTGACAGTCGTGACCTGTTCTTCCCCGTAATCGAGCTGTGTCAGGCTGAGGCCGAGGGCATTCTCATTCCCGAGGTTGTACATGAATCCGAACCAGCGGAATTTTGTCTGAACGAGCCATTCGGAGTTTGAAAACATGATCTGAGACTTCCCCGCCTGCTGGAAAGCTCCGGGATTCCAGTAGAGACCGGTTACATCCTCGTTTGATGCCACATAGGCGCTTCCCATGGCGATCGCGCGCGGTCCGACCGATATGCCCAGGAACTGCGCCGCCGTCGTCCCCACCTTCGATTGGGAAGAACAAAGCGTCACAAGAAGCGGCACTGCCCAGAAGACCCTGAGCGGAAAGCCGCATTTCACTCTGATTGACCTAAAAATCATTTTATTATCGCGATTTTTCCCGTCTTCGTGCCGACCGAGGATTCGACGACATAGAAATAGATGCCGAAAGCAACATCGAGATTCTCTTCCGTCTTAAGGTTCCAGGACACCGTTCCATCCTCAATATTGCCGTCGTGACGCAACGAAGCGATATGGTCGCCACGGGATGTATAGATGTTGATTCTGGAATTGGCGGGGAGATGGATGAAATCTATCTTTCTTGTCCCTCTGCCGCTGGTGATCCCGGGATTGAGCGGCGGTTCAAAGCTCGAGGCTGTCACATAGGGGTTCGGAACGACTTTGACGTTGTCGAGCGTCGATTTCGCCTGGGCGTTGTCGATGTGAGAAGGTGCAGTCTGGAAGGTGAAGACATCCCCGCGGCGAAATGATTTGAGAGTACGCAGGATGAGCATATCCCCGTCGGTATAGTTTATCAGCCGATCGGATGTGTCGGGACTGACGAAGAATAAATCCCATGTGGCTGAATAGACTCCCCGTGGATTCTTTTCCATGAATATCAGTTCGGAGTTTCCCGATATCCTTCCGTAGTACGTCGCCGGCAGAAACAGGAATTTTATGAAAGTGCTGTCTGTGCGGTTATAGATCCGGAAATTCACGGGGACGGGGGAATCGAACGGTATGGGGCCCGGCATCGAGGTGTCGACGTCGTTAGCCGAAAACCGAAGTTCATAGTCGGACGGCTTCCTGTAGCCGGAGATACGCGGGAAGGTCTGCGGAAAACTTTGAGAGAAGAAGAACTTGTAGGTGTTGCTTCCCTGGTGGCTCCCGATCCAGGAGGCCGTGTCGGGTTTTACCAGCCAGATATTACTGAACTTCAGTTGAATCCCATCAAAATTGTCCGCCTCGGTGTTTTCAACAAGAAAGGGTGTCCCCTGCAGGTTCGGGCTGTTGTAGACGGGGTAATACTGGAATTTGATTGAATACTCTCCCTGGGGGAGGTTCCCGGGCGCGGACGACCGGATGGTGCCCCGGACGGGGTCAAGAATATACCGAGAAGGATCGACCACGATGTCCTGCTGCAGAACCGAGACGCTCCCCGGAATGAGATTTCTTTGAGGCAGCGAGACGTTGATCGTGTCAAGGCTTGTGAATGAGGCATGGATATCCTCAAGGTCTCGCACGGAGTAAGAGGAGGTTATACGATTCCATTCCGTCGAATCCGCCGCGTCAATCAATCCGTTTGCGTTGTTATCGATGCCGTCGACCTGCGTGTCCAGGAATTCCAGCTGATAGCGATGATCGGTCAGCTTGGTTTCGTCCACGATGCTGTAGGAGACGTTTCCTGACCCGGGCCCCGTTGCGTGTGATACCCGCACCCCCTCCGGTGGTCTGGCATATCCCGCTGCCGGAGCATTAGGGACGACGGTGATCACATTGATGTCCTTGCTGTCGATCTCCCCGGTGCTTGAGAGCCTTATCGATTTTGTATTTTCCGCGGGATAGACGCCCAGATCTTCATCTCCCTTGCTGTAAGCAACTACGGCGTAGTAGTACCGCCTGCCGTTGTCCACATCGTGGTCGACATAGGTATGCTCGAGCCCCGATTCGCCGCCGAGGTAATAGGAGAATCCGGCCGCGTCGTTATAGATGTCGCCCGTTGCCCTGAAGTATCCCTGAACTCCATCCTTCAGGTCAAACTGTGCGACCGGCCTGTAGCCCCTTGGCGACCCGTTGGCATCGGTTATCGTGAAAATATCGCTGAAGTCGGGGTCGGTGGACCTGTATACCTTGTATCCCTCGAAGCTCTTCACCCGAAGGACAGGGTCGACGAATGATTCGGCGACGCGGTCCCAGTAGATGGTCACCTGATGATCACCTGCAACAGCGGTCACGGTGGGGGCGGTCGGAGGCTGCGGAAACTGATAGTTAGCGTCGTAAATCTTCTGCACCGTCTTTTTGTTCTTGAGCAGGTCCGCGATCTCGACATCCCAGGGAGTTCCCTTCCCTCCCTTCCCGCCTCCATAGACGAGGGCAAGGGAGAACCTTTCCGTCGCTTTTGCAAGGAGGGGGAAGTAACCCGATCCGTAGATGAAATCACCGTCTTCCCCGTTCAGAGGATAGCTCCGGTGTGTGGAGGGATCGTAGTACATCGACGGCGGAATGTCGAAGAAACCCGGGGCGAGATTGGACCAGAGGGAGTCTTTGTCGGCCATGACGATCTTGCCGGCGGGAGTGAAATAATAGAAATTCGTGAGCCCGATCTGGTCGGACTCTCCGACGTCGGTGAGGTCGATATGAGGCTCGCCGCGGCTATTGTGCCTCGGATCGGGGTCGAAGCAGTACGAACCGGGCGCGCCCGACGTGGGGCGCCCATCGCTCTCGCCGCAATCCGGTCCCGGGTAGTCGACGGCGCTGGGGCCGATGCCGTCGACGCCGACGTCATCGAATCGGGCGTCCCAATTCCGGTCGTTGTCCTTGAGATCGTCGCGCCGCTCGTCGATCATGCTGTAGAATACAAAGTTGGAATCGTTCTGCTGGCCCCCGATGTAGTCCACATGCCGCAGCGGCCGGAGGACATCGAACAATGTGCGGCCGGTGCGGTCCTTCTTCACTTGCTCGTAGTGGACGAACTGGTTCTCGTCGATCAGCCCGTTGAAGTTGTTATCGATTCCGTCCTGGGCATTTGGATTGATGATCTGCTGGAGCGGAAGAAAATTCCCTTCAACGAGCTTCGTCTTCCCCGGGTAGAGCCAGATGGAATCTGTCATCCCGCGAGTCCACGCCTTGAAGGAGTCCGTGTTCGGAACCGTGAAGAGGTGGCGACGAAACGCGTCATCGATGGTAACCAGCTTCATGCCGCGTGTCACAAGGACGGAATCAAAATCAGAAAGGGCAAAGAGGGGCGACGTTCGCCCCAGTGGTGTCGACTCTGCGTCGACGTCGTTATCGAAACCGTCGAACGGATTGCCGGGGCTTTCGAGGACGGCGTAACCGACCAATCCGTCGCCAATCCCGACCTAGGGGGGCTTCCGGCTGTTATCTTGAGCAAAATCCCAGCGGTAGGAGGGGTTA
>JACXTT010005368.1_pt1 | contig 18634 bp, 8 predicted proteins | sample 9270951 | NCBI WGS metagenome assembly JACXTT01 (sample SAMN15532306, study PRJNA645909) | rock metagenome | isolation source: weathered quartz diorite | place: Puerto Rico | collected 2017-06-21 | reverse complement strand
TTTCGCGGGTAGCTCGATCCCAGTGTAGCTATACCGCACCGGGTCGTAACCGAGGAACGTTAACGTGGGCCGCTTGAAAAATCCGCCGATACGCCGATCGCGAGCTTGACTCCATCTCGGATGATCGACGTTGGGATTGACGTTCGCGTCGAAGCCGTACTCCTGCGCAGCTTGCCTTTGCCACGAATTGACAGGCTGTTTGTCCGTGAAGCGGATATTGACGATCGCTTTGATCCCTTTGAAGCCATACTTCCACGGCGTCACGAGTCGCAGCGGAGCACCGTTTTGATTGGGCAGCGGTTTGCCGTAAATGCCTGTGGCGATGAAAGCCAGCGGGTGTGTGGCCTCATCGACGCGCAAACCCTCCACATAAGGCCAATCGAGCGGTTGGAATAGTCCACGCTGGTCTGGGTACTGATTCGGATCCAACAGCGTTTTAAACTCGACAAACTTTGCGGAGGGTAGTGGTTCCAACCGGTCGATCAAAGCCTTGAGAGGAAATCCAGACCATGGAATGACCATCGACCACGCTTCAACGCAACGCATGCGATAGATGCGATCTTCCGTAGTGAAACCTTTGATCAGATCGTCGAGAGCGTAGGTCGCGGGTTTCTTGCACATGCCTTCAACTTTGACCGTCCACGGCTTGGATTTGAAATTCTTGGAGTTCCTTGAGGGATCAGCCTTGTCCGTGCCGAATTCGTAGTAATTGTTGTAGGTCGTAATGTCTTCGAAAGGCGTCGGCTTCTCCAGCGTGTCATATTTACCCTTGGCCTGAGGTTCCCCTGCTGCCACGACACCCCGCTCGCAACCCGGAATGATTACGCCTGCTGCGGCAATGCCAAGAACTGCGGAGGCAGTTTTTATGAATTCACGGCGATTGTGATACAGGGTTTCGGAAGTAATTTCCGAGGATGGAATATCGGATGCACGCTGAATAAGCATTTTTGAAGACCTCCTCGATCGGACGATATACGGGAGATTGTAGCAGGGTTCTCAGGCGAGCGGTAACCGGTAGGGGCGGGCGCGAAGCGCAAGCGCGGTAGAGCGCAGCCTCAGAAAAACGACCGCCCCTACACCGTGCTATTTCTTATCGGTTTTCTTGTCGTCTTTCTTGTCGCCCTTTTTGGCGCCTTTCTTGTCGCCCTTCTTCGCGTCCTTCTTTGCTGTTTCCGACTTCTTGGCGTCGCCTTCTTTTCCTGATTTCTTTGTTGCGGCCGGCGCACCTTTTTTCGCTTCTTCTTTACCTTTTTCTTGGGCGAAGGACGGCATCGACATGCCAACCATCACTGCAAGAGCTAACACAAATCCCAACATTCTCTTCATGCTATTCTCCTTTGAATCTCCTGCTTCAAATTCGCGGCAATTACCGCTCAGCGGGCACAAAATAACACGAAGACGCCTTCCTAAGCTACGATAGACCGATATGAAGCAATTCCGGTACGAGGGCCCCAAAAAACCGCTGAGGGCCGCCCATGTCTATCGAGACCTGCGCGATCTGGTCTGGCCGCGCCGGAAACTGTTCATAATGGGGCTCATCCTGGTGTTTATCAACCGGGCAGCCGGATTGGTCCTGCCGGGGTCGACGAAATTCTTGATTGACGACGTGATTCAGAAACGCCGGGAAGAGATGCTGATTCCTCTGGCCGCCGCAGTCGGCGTGGCCATTGTGATTCAGGCGGTGACTTCCTTCGCTTTGACACAGGTCCTCAGCACGTCGGCTCAGCGACTGATTGCGGAAATGCGCATCCGCGTCCAGAAGCACATTGGGCGCTTGCCGATTCGTTATTACGACGCGAACAAAACTGGCGCCCTGGTGTCGCGGATCATGTCCGACGTTGAAGGCGTGCGAAACCTGGTTGGTACAGGTCTGGTTGAATTCATCGGCGGCATCGTTACTGCAGTCATTGCCTTCGCGCTCCTGCTCAAAATCAATGCGACGCTCACATTTTTTGCGTTGGGTTTCCTCGGAATTTTTGGCGCAATCTTACGCAAGGCATTCGGCAAAATTCGCCCGATTTTTCGCGAACGCGGAAAGATCAACGCGGAGGTCACCGGCCGACTGACGGAATCTCTAGGCGGCGTGCGCGTCGTGAAGGGCTTTCATGCCGAAACGCGCGAGGCCGCGGTGTTCGAGACTGGAGCGATGAGGCTCTTCGAGAACGTGCGCAAGACCCTGTTTGCCACCTCGATCATCGGCATGGCTTCGACATTCTTGATGGGTATTGTCAGCATCACCGTCATGATGGTTGGCGGCCGGCTGATTCTGCGCGGCGACATGACGATCGGCGATTTCTTCGCATTCAGTTTGTACTTGGGGTTCATGGTTGCACCGGTAATGCAGATGGTGAGTATCGGCACTCAGATCACTGAAGCCTTCGCGGGTCTGGATCGAATGCACGAAGTCATGGAAGAACAAGCGGAGGATGTGGATCCGCAACGCGTCGTTCGTGTCGACCGCATTCGCGGCCACATCGAGTTCGAAAACGCATCGTTCGAATATGAAGCCGGAAAGCCGGTCCTGCGCGATATCACGCTGGATGCGGTTCCCGGCACGGTTACGGCGTTGGTGGGTTCTTCCGGTTCCGGCAAAAGCACGCTCATTGGCTTGGTTGCTGCATTTGCAAAACCCGCGGCAGGGCACGTTTACGTCGATGGAATCGATCTCTCTACCGTGCGGCTCGATTCCTATCGTTCTCAACTCGGAGTCGTGCTTCAAGATACCTTCCTCTTCGATGGAACAATCAAGGAAAACATCCTGTTTGGCCGGCCGCCGGCTTCCGATCGTGATGTGCTACGCGCCGCGGCTGTAGCGCGCGTCGATGAGTTTGCATTCAAGCTCGATAGCGGTTTGGACACGATCGTCGGTGAACGCGGCGTCAAGCTCTCTGGCGGGCAACGCCAACGTGTCGCGATTGCGCGGGCGATCTTAGCTGAACCGCGAATCCTCATCCTCGACGAAGCGACCTCCAGCTTGGACACCGAGAGCGAGGCGATGATTCAAGAAGGACTGGCAGCGCTGATGGCGGGCCGTACAACGTTTGTCATCGCGCACCGCCTGAGCACTATTCGCAGCGCAGACCAGATTCTTGTGCTCGAACAAGGCGAAATTGTGGAACGCGGAACGCATTCGGAATTGCTCAGGCGAGGCGGGCGGTATTTCGAGCTCTATACTCGGCAAGCTGGAATCGAAGCGAATCGGTTCATCAATCCAGGTGAGAAAGAAGCCGAGCCCGAACAGTTATCGGAGCAAAAGACCGGCAATAACCACAGAGACACAGAGGCCTCCTCTGTGCCTCTGTGGTTAATCAAACCCTGATAGAGAACGGTAATCGTAATAATCTTCTGAAAACCTAGAAGATCAATTTCAGCGCCAGCTGAATGACGCGCGCCTGGGCGTCGGTGGCGCTTCCCGTTGCAGAAATCTGGCCGAAGGTTCCGCTGGTGAGAGTTGTGCTTGGATTGCGGAACAATGCCATATTCGGCATGTTGAACATTTCGGCGCGGAACTCCAATCTTCGCTGCTCATCGATGTTGGTGATCTTTCCGATACTCAGGTCGACATTCGTTCGCGTCGGTCCACGGAAAGCGTTGCGGCCCAATGTGCCATAGGTGCGTTGTGAAGGGTTATTTACGGGGTCGAATCCCTGAGCAACGGTTGCGATCAGAGCCGCTCTCGAGAAGGAGCTAGGATCGAAGAAGTAATTTGCCTTACTTCGTCCGGGGAGCGTTTGTGACGTATGAGGGTCAAAGTAAGTGATCGGAGCAACCAGGTTCGCCCGAACCAAATTACCATCACCGGCTCCCGACGGCCCCGCTGCTGTTCTCGAACGGCTGATGCCGGCAAATACGTCCAGTGGCTCGCCCGAGCGATAGTTGAAGATTGGCTCGATCGTCCAACCCTTCGTCAGGCGAGAAGGACCGCCACCCCAGATCTTCGCAAACGGTAGCTCCCATGTTCCGGAGAGAGCGTAGAAGTGTGTCAAATCGTAGTCGGAGACAGCCTTGAAACGCTTTCGGTCGTAGTACGGAACACGATTATCCCGCGCCCGGAATCCAGACGTTGTGTCTTCCGACTTACTGTACGTCCATGAAAATTGATAGCTCACGTTGCCAACGCCGCGCACGTCACGCGGTTTTCCGCGCACTCCAAACTGCAGAGAGTTGTAGTTGGCAAGGCCGACGTTCGTAAACGTGTCTAGATAATTGAATGCAGTTCCAACGTTGCCCGAGGGTGTGTTGAAGAGCCGATTCGTCGTGCCCAGAATCATTGGGTTGCTGTCGTACAATCCGGTCAGCTTATGTGAATCGGTACCGGCATATGCAATGTCGACGATGGTGTTGGTGGTAATTTCGCGCTGAATGTCCAAATTGTACTGATAGACATACGGTGTGCGGAGGTTCGGATCAACGGAATACACAGCGCTGCCGCCTAAAGTTGTGCCTGAAAAACTTAGGTTCTTCGTAGGCGGAGTCGACGGAAACGGATTCGGTTGGCCTGCGGCGGCGAATGGCTGCGACATGTTCAGCGGCGCGGATGTGGGATTGCTCGTCACCGGCTTAAATGTTTGCAGGTCCGCGAAACCGAAGAATGGCGCCTGTCCGTTGAACTGGAGATTGTCTTCAGCCTTCAGAATGTCGTAGAAGACTCCGAAACCGCCGCGAATGCTCATCCTTCCGCTTCGTCCCGGGGACCAAGCAAAACCGAAACGAGGAGCCCAATCGTTTTTGTCGGGGAAGTTGGATCCCGTCGGAGCATTGGCATCACCGGGAAAGACGATGCCGCGTGGTGCATTGGGGAAAACCGTCGATTGCTGACCCAGCGCCCACGTGAATGAACGGCCCTGAAGGTCCTTCTTGGGAGAGCTGTATTCATACCGTATGCCAAAGCTCAATGTGAAATCCCGTCGAAGCCGCCATTCATCCTGGAAAAACCCACCGACGTTCTTCGATCGAATGTTGCTGGGCGCAGCGGGATACTGCAGAAATTCGTCGGCCAACCCAAGTATGAAGTCTGCCCGGTCATTTTTTGTATAGCCTCCGACTACGCCGTTGGCATCGAAGAAAAACTCACCGTTGATGTAAAAGTCATAGACCGTGTTGTTTTGGTAGGGCGTGAACGTGCCGCCCGCCTTGAAGGTGTGAGCGCCCTTAATCCACGTCAAGGTGTCATTCGACGTAAACGTGTTGTCGATCAGTTTCGTCGGTCCTTGATTGCTGAAGCCGATATTCATGCCGCTGGTCGTGAACCCCAATATCGGCGGTCCAGTGGGATCATCGGAGATAATACCAATGCCCAACTCGCTTGCTGTTGGTAACTTTCTCGCTGGCACTGCTTGGTAATTGTTGTTTCGCTGTGCGCTAAACCGGAAATCGTTGAGCAATGAAGGCGAGAAGGTTCTGACGTGGTCGATCGAAAGATAGTATGGTTTCGTCTGTGTGGTTGTCGGAAATCCACCGTTGCTGGTAGTGGAATTCGTAAAAGGATTCAATTGTGTTCTTTTGCTGAAACCAAACGTTGAGGAAATCCGATCCTTTGAACTCAGGTTATAGTCCACCTTGTTTGTGAGTTCATCGCGATTGTCTCGCGCGCTTTCCTGGAAAGTCCTGAAGCCCGATGGATCCGTGGGAATCAAACTGTTCTTGATGTAATTCTTCGCAATAGTATCGATCTTCGATGGGTCGATGATGCCTTGCGCAGCCAGAGTGGGATCGGGCTGAAAGTACGGAAACTTTTGCAAGAAAGCTGCCACATTCGTATCAGGTCCGGTATGGTTGGCATTAGATAAGGAAAAGTCTCCTTTCAACTCCGCTGGTGTGAAGATCTGAAGCCTGTTGGTTGTCCGGAGCTGCGAGAGCCGTTGACTTTGCCAGCCGCTGAAGAAGAAAACCTTGTCCTTGATCACCGGCCCGCCGAGAGTACCGCCGAATTGATTCCGTTTCAGGATGTCCTTCGGAAGCCCGTTCGCGTTGTTGAAGAAAGAATTTGCATTCAGCGCATCATTACGGACGTAGTCGTATGCCGTGCCGTGGAAGGTGTTAGTGCCGGATTTCGTGACGACGCTGACGATGCCGCCGGCATTCCGTCCGTACTCCGCGTTATACGTGCTCGTCAAGATACGGAATTCCTCGATCATGTCTGGATTCGGATTCAAAACCACGGCATTGCTCAGCAGATTGTTGTTGATTCCGCCATCGAGCAGATACGTCACCGAATCTTGACGTCCCCCGCTCACGCTGAAGGTTCCGGTGTTTCCACCAACCGTGGAAGGAATCACACCCGGTTTCAGCAGTGCGAGATCCAGGGTATTGCGGCCGTTAAGCGGCATGCTTGCGATTTGATCGGCAGTGACGGACATCCCAAGTGTGGGCATGATCGTCTCGACGTGAGTGATGCCTTCCTGGACAAGAACTTCTTCGGTACGTGCGCCGACGACCAGCTGGATGTCTATGCGGAGTGAATGATTGATTTCAAGCCTCTCAGGTTTCGTTACGGCCTTTTGAAAACCGGGCATGTCAACCGTTACCGTGTAGCTGCCGATCGGCAGTAGCGGGACTTGATAAGATCCCTGCTCGTTGGTAATCGTCTGGCTTGTGACCTGGGTGTCTACATTGGTCACCGTAATCGACGCTCCTGGAATTAAGGCACTGGTTGGATCCGAAACGGTTCCGACGATTCGCCCGGTCGCTGTCTGCGACCAAAGAGACGACACGCCAAAAAGACAAAGAACAATAGCTGTGATCGCAACACACTTCATGTGAAACATAGACTCCTCCTAGTTCGCAAATCTCCGCACGCTCTAATAGGCGCGCAAATGGCCACTGCGCACAACGGCGTGGTTGTTTGGCAGTATCCTTACACCCGAATGGGTGTTTCGGAAAAGGATTTTCTGCTCTAAACTGCGGCTCCATGCGAACCTTCAAAATCTTTATAGTCTGTTTACTCGCGGCGATTTCGCTCGAGGCCCAATCTTCGAAGCGGCCGATCGCATTGGATGATTTAGCGAAGATGCGAGCTGTCGGTGATCCGCAGGTGTCGCCTGATGGTAAGTGGGTCGCGTATACAGTAGGAACAGTCGACGCTGAAAAAGACAAACGCGATACCGACATATGGATGGTGAGTTGGGATGGAGCTGATCAAATCCGGCTTACCGCCACCACGGACAGCAGCGAAAGTTCACCACGCTGGAGTCCCGACAACAAATACCTCGCATTCCTGACGACACGCGGTGATGAATCGCAAAAAAAGCAAGGCGCTCAAGTTTGGTTGCTCAATCGTTCGGGCGGAGAGGCTCAGGAACTGACGAACATCAAGGGCGGCGTTTCCGACTTCGACTGGTCGCCTGACAGCAAACGGCTGGTGCTCGTTGCAAAGGATCCCAACCCGGACGACGAGCCGGAGAAAAAGGACGGATGGAAGCGCAAGACCGCACCGCCGATCGTGATCGACCGCTACCATTTCAAGCAGGACCGCGAAGGCTATCTCCGGGAGCTTCACTCACACCTTTGGCTGTTCGATACGGAAACGCGGAAGGCCGAACCTTTAACGAACGGCCGCTTCGATGAGCAATCTCCGGCTTGGTCTCCCGACGGCCGATTCGTCGCTTTCGTCAGCAATCGCACGTTGGATCCGGACCGCAACAACGATTCGAACATCTACGTCATCGAAGCGAAGAACGGTGCTCAGCCCCGTCAGTTGACGGCATATACCGGAAGCGATGGCGGACAGCCTTCCTGGAGTCCCGACGGCAGGTGGATCGCATACCTGCAAGGTGATGAGACGAAGTACTCCGCATACAGCATGAACAAGCTGGCCATCGTGCCCGCGGTTGAAGAGGGCCAGCCGCGGATTCTCACGGCATCCTTGGATCGTCCTGTGGGAGGAAAAATCATTTGGACTTCCGATAGCCGGCAATTGATGTTCACGGTGGCCGATGATCGCGTCGCGTACGTCGGTAAGGTTCCGGCAACCGGAGGATCGGTCGAAAAAGTTACAACCGGTCTACGCGTCGTCTCGAATCTGTCCCGCCGCAACGATGGCTCTATGGCGTTGCTGTCTACGACGTCCACGGAGGCGGACGAAATTTACGCCGTCGAAAACGGCGCGTTGCGCCGCTTGACACATCAGAACGAGGGGCTATTCGCCGATCTGCAACTCGCGACGACCGAAAACTTCACATCGAAAAGCAAGGACGGCACGGAGGTTCACGGGATTCTCGTAAAGCCAACATCGTTTGCCGCGGGTCAAAAGTATCCGATGATTCTTTACATTCATGGCGGACCCAACGGACAGGATGCTCACAGCTTCAGCTTCGAGCGGCAGTTCTTTGCGGCAAATGGTTACGTTGTGATCTCGGTGAACTATCGTGGCAGTGCAGGACGAGGGAGCGCGTATCAGAGAGCGATCTTTGCGGACTGGGGCAACAAGGAAGTCATCGACCTGATCGGTGCTGTGGATCAAATGATCGCGTCCGGCATCGCCGATCCTGCGAGATTGGGAATCGGCGGGTGGAGTTATGGCGGCATTCTGACGGACTACACCATAGCCACGGATTCCCGTTTCAAGGCCGCCTTCAGCGGCGCCGGTAGCGCGCTTCAAACGTCGATGTATGGCCTCGACCAATACGCACGGCAATACGACACTGAAATCGGTCCGCCCTGGAAGGCGCAGGATCTATGGCTCAAGATCTCGTATCCGTTCTTTCATGCGGACCACATCAAAACGCCGACGCTGTTCTTGGGCGGAGAAAAAGATTCCAACGTTCCGGTTGCCGGAGGCGAGCAAATGTATCAGGCGCTTCGAAGCCTTGGCGTCGATACGCAACTCGTCGTTTACCCGGGTCAGTACCACACGCTGACCACGCCGAGCTACCAGAGAGACCGGTTGGAACGTTATGTCGGATGGTTCAATAAATATCTGAAGTGAGCAGTGGTGAGTAGGGATTATTGTTTGGTCGGCGCGGCCGCCCCTCCTCGAAGGAGGGACAAATTAAGCATGCATTCGCATTGGAGACGATACTGTGGACAAGATTCTTGGTTTAATCGTTCTGTTCGTTCTGGGGCAGGTCGGAATTCGGGACCCCAAGCAACGCATCGACGAGGAGTACACAAAGAAGATCCAGGAATACACGACGGAACCCTTTTTCAATTCGCCTTGGACGGACTATCTTCCTGCATCAGCTACCGTCCCCACGCCGAAAGCCGTTCTGGGCGATGTAGCGGGGGCGCCGAACAAGCTTCCGTATTCCGCAGAAGTCTACCGCTACATGCGTATGCTTGAACGCGCAACACCGCGCGTAAAAGTTTTTTCGATCGGCACGACGGAAGAAGGTCGCGAAATGATCGCGGTGGCCGTCGCATCTGAAAAACTCATTTCCGAAATCCAAACGAATCGAAGCCGTCTGGCCCGTCTTGCCGATCCACGATTGATCAACATGGATGATGCCGAGGCGGATCGTCTCGTAGCCGCCTCGGTCCCTGTCTACTACATCACGGGATCCATTCATGCCCCGGAGACAGGAGCTCCCACGGCGCTCATGGAACTCGCGTACAGATTGGCTGTGGATGAGAGTCCGAAGATTCAAGGCATACGCAACAGACTTATTACGCTCATCACCCCGATCGTCGAGGTGGATGGCCGCGACCGCGCGGTCGATGTCTACAACTGGCATCTGGCGCATCCCGGACAGAACTCGCCGAACCTGATTTACTGGGGAAAATACGTCGCTCACGATAATAACCGTGACGCGATGAGTTTGACTTTGAAGCTCACTCAGAATGTCCTCAAAACTTTTATCGATTGGAAGGCACAGGTCCTTCATGACCTGCATGAATCCGTTCCATATCTCTACGACAACACGATCGGTGACGAGCCGTACAATGCGTGGCTCGATCCGATTCTCACCGATGAATGGCAGATGATCGGCTGGCACAACACTTCCGAGATGACCAAACTTGGAATGCCCGGCGTATTTGCCCACGGCGATTTTGATACATGGTCTCCCGGCTATCTGATGTTTCTCGCAGCCACCCACAACGGAATCAGCCGGCTGTACGAAACCTTCGGAAATGCCGGCGCCGACACTCTGGAGCGCACGCTCACGCCTCAACAATACGAGCGAACCTGGTACCGCCAGAATCCTCCGCTGCCGAAGACACGATGGTCACAGCGCAACAACAACAATTACGAACAGACCGGCTTGTTGATCTCCCTGGACCACTTTGCGGAAAACAACAAACTTTTCCTGCATAACTTTTATTTGAAGAGTAAACGCTCCATCGAGAAGCCGAAGAACGAAGGTCCCGCTGCATACGTATTTCCAGCCGACGATCCACGGCGTGGCGGACAGGCTGAACTCCTGCGGCTTTTGCAACTGCAGGGATGCGAAGTCGTGCAGACGACGGCTCCGTTCTCCACAACAATGCGAAAGGCAAAAGCGAAGGACGACAATAACGAGAAAAAGGATAACGGGAAGAAGGAACCAGAAACTGAGACCGTGCAGTTTCCGGCAGGATCGTATCTCGTGCGCATGGATCAGCCGTATAGCCGCATCGCCGACATGCTTCTCGATTATCAGTACTGGAGTCCCAACGATCCTCAGCGCCGGCCCTACGATGACACCGCCTGGACGTTTGGGGAACTCGGTAATGTGAAAGTCGTGCGAGTTACCGATACGAAAGTACTCGATGTGACCGCGCAAAAAATCACCGCGCCGCTTCAGGTTCCCGGAAGTATTCGCGGCGAGGGTTCGGTTTTCGTCGTGAATCACAACAGCGAAGATGCGCTGGTCACCCTTCGCTACAAACTTCGTAACGCAAGTATCGACGCCGCAGAAGAGCCCTTCGAATTCGAGGGCGCGAAGTTCAATCGCGGATCGTTCATCATTCGCGGTACGACAGCGAGCGATCTTCGGCCTGTTGCCGCCAGCCTTGGATTGGAAGTCGTGGCTGGATCCAATGCGCCCTCAGTTGTGACGCACCCGGTCCGCGCCGCGCGTGTGGCCGTGTTGCACACGTGGCTTACAACGCAAGATGAGGGATGGTGGCGTCATGCATTCGACGATGCGGGTGTTCCGTTTGCATACATCAGCACGCAAGCTGTGGCGGGCGATCCGAATCTACGATCGAAATACGACGTCATCGTTTTTCCCCCCGCCGGCCGCAATACGCCGCAGGTGATTGTCTCCGGACTGCCGATGTGGGGGAATGCGCTTCCATGGAAAAAGACTCCAGAAACCCCGAACATCGGCGATCTCGATTCGACCGACGACATGCGGCCCGGCCTTACCTGGACCGGTGTGGATCATCTCCGGAGCTTCGTCCAACAGGGTGGCGTGTTGCTGACGAGCATGAATACAGCGGATACGGCGATTACGTTCGGCTTGGCTCCAGGTGTTTCGCTCGGGTCCAAGCAAAAATTCAAAGCCACCGGCACCATCTTGCACAGCAAGCTGGTCGATGCTTCCAGCCCGCTTGCTTACGGTTACTCGGATAAACTCTCCGTCTTTTGTTTTGAGTGCTCGATTTATAACCTCAGCAATTTGGCGAACGGCGGCGGACTGCGTCCGGCTACCGAACCGGAGCGCCGTACAGGACGCGGAACAAAGGACGATCCGGATCTTCCGCAAGGCCGTCCCGTCACCGACTTGCCCGAAATACCAAAGGCCGAACCCTGGGAAGCTTTGCCCCTAACGGACGAGCAACTACGAAATAATCCCGCTGTTATTCCTCCAGCATTTCGTCCGAGGGTTGTGCTTCGCTATGCCGATTCGAAAGACCTGTTCGTGTCCGGCTTGCTTGATGGGGGGAGCGAGATCGCGCAACACCCGGCCGTCGTCGACGTTCCAGTCGACCGCGGCCACGTCGTGCTCTTTTCCAACAATCCGATGTGGCGCGGCGAAACACAAGGCAGCTACTTCCTCGTCTACAACGCGATCCTAAATTTCGACAACTTGAACGCGGGCCGAAAAAAAACAGAATGAACGAGTGACCACCAAGTTATTTCGTCGGCCCCGGAAGCGTGAGCGTATCGATGGCGATGTCCTTTTCGTAAGGGGCGATCCATTGCATCGTGGCCGATATTGAAATCATTGCGGTTGCCGGGATAAAGCCGTGGGCGACTTCTTCGCTGGGCGGATGACGTCTCTCGCGGACGAAAAACTTATTTCGTTTCTGAGATAACTGTTTCGTAACCGAAAGGGTCGTCGCGCGTGGCAAATAACCGCTTCGATCCGCGACTCGGCTATTTCATTCTGGAGAGACTTATTTCGCCGGCGAAATATCCGTTTCGATTCTCGACACGGTCAACACGATTGATTTTGCGACCGATGGCGAAACGAATAACCGTTTCGTCAATTCAGTCGCCTGCTTGACAGACCGGCATGTTCTCTTCGGTTCTACCTTCATCCATTAAGTTTTCCGGAAATAACCGACTCGTCGCCGGTCGGTCAATTCCCAACAACAAACAGATGTCCCCCGTTTTGGCTGTAGATCTTGCCGTCGGCGCCGAGTGATGCTGGAGTGTAGGCGGCGCCAAGGGCCAGCTGCTGAAAGATTTTTTGCCTGAGTGTTCCCCCTTGGTTGATGGTATAGAGATTTCCGTCCTCGCTGTTGGCGTAGATGACACCGTTGTTGTCAATGGCCAGGGCATTGACACACCATTCGAAAGAGTTGGGATGATCCGAAACGCACGTCATCGAACCGTTTGGATTGCGTGTGCAACTGAATGTATTGAAGTTTTTGAACTTCCATTCAACCGACAGATCCGGCCGAAGCTGCGTGATGAAAAACTCTTCAGGGCTGTCGGGATTCGTGGAGGTCCGATCCTCAGGGCACACCGACGACACATTGCAGTAGGACCCTAGACCGCTGTAGTGGTTGTCCTTGATCACAACGGAGTACGTACCATCGTGTTGATAAATCCCTGGAGTTACGTCCCACCCAAAATTGTATGCGCCCAAGTACGCACCATTTGCTGCGAAGTGCATCAAATGTCCCTGAGCATAGTTGTATCGGGAATAGGAGCCGAAGAAGAGGCTGCCATCGGGTGCGATAGTTATTGTTGACGACTCATCGTCCAGAACACGGCCGGCTCCAGGCGTATTCTGAGCGGGATCATTTCCGAGAATCTGGGCATTGCCAGCGGGGCCAAGATCCCTGCACCCGCCAGGCTGGCCGTTGGGCGAGAGTACGCCTCCTTGCGCTGCGGGCACGCCGCATCCATCGTGAAAACGGTTGCGTAGCGAAGCTGCCCACCGAAGTGTCAGGTCGGGATTGATGGCAAGCAAAAACCCATGCCGTGACCCAATCAGGAAATGCCCACGCGTGACGACATAGATGGTTCCATTGGACGCAATGGCCGGTGCTACGTTGATCCCGACGCGCTGCAAACCACACGTCTCTGTCCCAGGCTGCGCAGTTGCGCTCGGCGGCCACGGAAGTTGCGAATCGCTGAATATGCTCAGACACTGATCGGTCGCCGCGGGCGCGGCGGGGTTAAGACCCGTGTAGCTGACGAGCTTGATCGTATCGTTAGGCGCAACCTTGACCAGCCACGAGTCCTTTGCATCATGACCATAGAACTTGCCATTGCTTTGTAGCTTGAGCACATTGTAGTAGATGTTTCCGCTGCCGTCCGCCGTTAGGGGGCTGACGGTGAAGGTGTGCGCGTCGAGGTCTCCATCGGGCGTTAGAAACTCGGATGGAATAATGCGTTTCACGACGGCGCCATTGCTCTTGTTTAGCTTGAAAATGGATCCACCGGCGCCCGGATCGTACATGAATCCGTTGGCAAGTACGGCATGGTATACAGGCTCCCAAAAGTCAGCCTGACCGCCGGGAGGGACCCAATCGCTGTCGAATGTCCAGACCATCTTCAACTGGCCACCGGACCAACTGAATTTGTTCTGATGCCATGTCTGCGAGGCATAGCTTCCGACGGTATAGGAGCCCGCTTTCGATTCCATGTACACGTCGGTGCCCTCGACTAAGGGCGTCTGATAGTGGGCCAAAAGATCGCCATCATTGTGCGCTTGCTCCTCGGGCACGAGCGGGTCGTATAGGAAATCCGCCAGGATCCGGTTCAGGCTCTGGCCAGCGACGTCGAGAAAGCCGGTGTGTTGCGGGTTCTGACCCCACTGAAGCCACGACAGAGAGGTCTGGGCGAGGCCTGTGAGTACAAGAGTCAGACCACAGAGAATAACGATCGCGCTACGGAAAAACACGCTGATAAGTTTTTGTGCCAGTTTCATCGAGTTCTCCTTCAAATTGGAATAGCGATCAGATGGATCACTCGCTCTGCTTAACTTCCCGGCAGGCGGAGCTGTCGGGAAAAGTATCAACTAGAGCTGCATTTGCAAACGCGGCCGGAATGTGCTCCGCGCACTGTTGCGCTGCGTGAGGGACACCGTTGTACTCGATCCGCCAGCTGGTAATTTGAGCGCAGCATACTGTATACATCACTTGCTCACGACTTCCAAGGAGCCCTTAGGCGCGCAAAGTTTCGAAAAGATTGGCGCGAACTGTTACGCAGCGATATCGCGCTTTAGTGAAATCAGTTTAAGCAAGTCGGAACGCGTGAGAACGCCCATCAGCGTGCCGTTTCTCACAACGACTCCTTTGCTGGAGTCTTGTGTCATGAGTAAGCGGAGCGCGTCGGTCGCGTCCATGTTGGGATCGAGGACATGATAGGTGGAAGGATCGGAGAGGAAGCCGCCGATCTTTGTCGACGGCCACTCGTTGGGCGGTACTCCTTTGATGGATCGGACGTCAATCATGCCGATAAAACGGCCGAGTTCGACTACTGGAAATACGCGATAGTGATAGTGAAAGACGTAGTCGTTCACGAATTGCGAAATCGTCATCGAAGTGTCTACTGCAACCGCGGGCGTCATGATTTCAGCAAGCTTCATGTCTTGAAGGCCCACGCGAAGCTCAAACGATCGATATTCGTTTTCGGCCGAGCTTTTCAGAAACAATCCGATCAGCATCAGCCACACGCCGGGAATAATGTGCATGGCAAAGACGGAAAGTAGTCCGATTACCATCAGTGTGATTGCAAAGATCTCACCCACGCGTGCCGCGGCTTTTGTCGCCTGTCGCAAGTCACCGCTTCGATGCCATAGGTACGATCGCAGCACCCTCCCGCCGTCGAGCGGGAAACCGGGAATGAGATTAAAAGCCGCCAACAGAAAGTTGACGTAGTAGAGATAGTGAATCACCTCGATGGTGAGGCGGCCCGCCGAGTTCTTTACCAGATATGCGATCGTTACGAAGATTAATCCAAGTCCGAGGCTTGATAGAGGGCCCGCGATAGTCGTGATGAATTCCGCCATCGGAGTGCGCGAGCTGTTCTGAGCCATTTCCGAAACGCCGCCAAAGATGAACAGCGTAATCTGACGTACCTCCACTCCGAGTCGCCTTGCGGCAAGACAGTGGCTGAGTTCGTGCAGCAAGACGCAGGCAAACAGGCCCAGCGAGCTGAGAGTACCCGCGATCCAATATGTGTACCGCGAGTAATCCGGGACCTGCAACGGGAAATATCCCGAAGAAAGGGTCCACGCGAACAGGAAAAACGCGATAAACCAAGATTGGTCAATCCGGATGCGTATTCCACTAATGGAGAAGGTGTTGACTGCAGGCACACGGCCTCCAGTGAGGGTAAGTGCAAGTGTGGGGCCGTGTGAAAAAGGGGGCAGTAATTCCGGGACGCAACCGTCCCGGAATTACTGCCCCCTTTTTCCAATCACCCAATGAGCTGTCTCAGCACGTACTGTAGAATTCCGCCGTGTTGGTAGTACTGAATCTCGAACGGCGTGTCGATTCGCACCAAAGCTTGGAAACTCTTTTCGCGCGCACCTTCGGTCCGAACACGAATCGTGGCCGGCATGCCAGGTTTGATACCTCCGGCGATGCCTTCGATGTCGAATGTTTCGAATCCCGTCAGCCCAAGACTGGCGGGGTTTTCCCCATCTTTGAACTGCAGCGGAAGAATTCCCATGCCGACGAGATTGCTTCTGTGGATACGTTCGAAGCTTTCGGCGAGGACGGCCTGTACACCCAGGAGCCGCGGGCCCTTGGCGGCCCAATCGCGCGATGAGCCGGACCCGTATTCTTTGCCGGCAATCACAAGAAGCGGCACGCCGTCCCTTTGATACTGCATGGCCGCATCGTAAATCGTGGTTTGAGTTTTGTCCGGCAGATGAACCGTCCAGCCACCCTCGGTGCCGGGTGCCATTTGATTTCGCAATCGAATGTTGGCGAATGTTCCACGCATCATAACTTCATGATTACCGCGCCGGGCGCCGTAAGAGTTGAAATCCTTAGGAGCCACGCCATGAGCCATTAGGTATTTGCCTGCTGGGCTGTCCGGCTGAATCGAACCAGCCGGAGAAATGTGATCGGTCGTGACGGAGTCGCCGAGGATGGCCAGGACACGCGCTCTACGAATGTCTCTTAACGCTCCTGCATGGCGGGACATATTCTCGAAGTAAGGGGGCCGCTTCACATAAGTCGACGTTTCATCCCATTGGTAGATTACGCCGGCCGGCGCCTCGATTCCTTTCCAGCGTTCGTCGCCTTCGAGTGACTCTTCGTAGGCCTTTCGAAACATGTCGGCGCGGACGGAAGAGTTGATGGCGGTCATGACCTCCTGTTGCGAGGGCCAGACATCTCGAAGGAAGACGGGACGGCCATTCTTGCCATTGCCCAGTGGTTCGGTCTGGAGGTCGATATCCATCGTGCCCGCGAGCGCGTATGCCACCACCAGCGGCGGCGAAGCGAGGTAGTTCGCACGTACAAGCGGATTGATGCGGCCTTCGAAGTTGCGATTGCCGCTCAAAACCGCGGCTACAACAAGCCCATTGTCTTTGACGGCGGATGCCACTGGTTCGGGAAGCGGACCACTGTTTCCGATACAAGTCGTGCAGCCATAACCTACGAGGTGGAAGCGCAGGTCTTCCAAGTAGGACATCAAGCCTGTGTCTTTAAGGTAATCCGTAACCACGCGAGAGCCTGGAGCTAGGCTCGTCTTGACCCATGGTTTCGTGTTGAGACCACGCTCCACGGCTTTCTTTGCCAGAATGCCGGCTGCGATCATCACGGATGGATTCGACGTGTTCGTGCAGCTCGTAATCGCCGCGATAACCACTGAACCATGGCCGACTTTGTATTTCGTGCCGTTTTCGGAGACCTCGACGCTCGAAATCGGCTTGGTCTGTTTCGCCAGCATCGCGGGCAGCGCTTCTTCGAACGCTCGTTTGGATTTTGCGAGAGGCACGCGGTCCTGAGGACGGCGGGGACCCGCAAGGCTCGGTTCAACTGTCGAGAGATTAAGCTCGAGTGTGTCGCTAAAAATAGGATCCGGCGTAGAATCCGTGCGAAACATACCTTGAGCCTTCGCGTATGCCTCAACAAGGTTTACGTGTTCAGGATTACGTCCGCTCAGCCGCAGGTAATTGAGAGTTTCCGAATCGATAGGAAAGAAACCGACCGTTGCGCCATATTCCGGAGCCATGTTCGCGATGGTTGCGCGATCGGCCAGGCTCAAGCTGGAAAGTCCAGGGCCATAAAACTCCACAAACTTACCGACCACACCCTTGGCTCGCAGTATCTGAGTGACGGTCAGAACGGCGTCGGTCGCTGTAGCTCCTTCCGGCAATCGCCCAAACAGTTTGAATCCTATGACGTGCGGGATGAGCATCGAGAGAGGCTGGCCCAGCATTGCGCCTTCGGCTTCGATTCCACCAACACCCCAACCGACAACGCCGAGGCCGTTGATCATCGTTGTGTGGGAATCCGTTCCCACAAGAGTATCCGGATACGCGATCTTAAGACCGTTCTTCATATCGACGAAAACGGTTTTCGCGAGGTATTCGAGGTTGACTTGATGGACGATCCCCACGTCCGGCGGCACCACACGACAATTCTGAAAGGCCTTCTGTCCCCATTTCAGGAACACGTATCGCTCGCGATTGCGCTCCAGTTCGCGATCCGCGTTGAAAGCAAAAGCGGTCGGCGTCCCAAATTGGTCGACCTGCACGGAGTGATCGATCACGAGATCGACCTGTTGAAGCGGATTGATCTTCTTGGGATCGCCACCCATTTCCTTGATCACGTCGCGCATGGTGGCGAGATCGACGATCGCTGGAACGCCTGTGAAGTCCTGCATCAGTACACGCGCTGGACGGAACGCAATTTCTCTCGATGACTGTTTCGTCGGCGCTCCTGCCGCCAGGGCACGGATGTCGTCTGCAGTGACGGTTACTCCATCTTCGAAGCGCAGAAGGTTTTCAAGCATGACCTTCAGTGAAAACGGCAGCCGTGAGATCGGTCCCGCAGCCGCTTTTTCCGCTTGTTCGAGTGAGAAATAGGAGAAATCGGTAGCACTAACCTTCAATATGGATTGCGCGTTGAACGTATTCATAAGAAAAAAAGTTTAACACCGATGGATTAGCCGCATAGCGGCGGGCAATGACTCTGTTTGAATTTGCCCCGTGTTGTTGCCCACATAGCTCGCGCAGCGAGCGCCACAATGCTATCCACGGGCTGCGCTCGTGGCTAAGATTGTTTTGCCGCTACGCGGCTTACGTTCCCACGGATACACCCAGCAGTCTTCCGATCAAGTACGTCACTCCCG
>JACXTT010005367.1_pt1 | contig 18638 bp, 17 predicted proteins | sample 9270951 | NCBI WGS metagenome assembly JACXTT01 (sample SAMN15532306, study PRJNA645909) | rock metagenome | isolation source: weathered quartz diorite | place: Puerto Rico | collected 2017-06-21 | reverse complement strand
ATGAACCGGCTTGCCCCGCTGCCCTGGCGGCTGTCCTTCTCCTACGGGCGCGCCTTGCAGGAGCCGCCCCTGCTGGCCTGGCGCGGCGACGCCGCCAACGCGGCGCAAGCGCAACGGGCGCTGCTGCAGCGCTCACGGCTGAATGCCATGGCCTGCCTGGGGCAATACGACGCAGCGCAGGAGAACGCTGCGGGCTGAGCTTGCCGATGCGCCTACGCCCCTTCGGCGTAGGCGCGCAGCCCCGCAGCCAGCGCGGCAAACGTCACCGCGCATCGCGCGCTCTCGCGCAGGTCTTCGTGCATCGCGACCCAGGTATCCATGATCACCGAGAACTGGTTGGGCAGGACCCTGACCAGCCGCGGGTCCCGCGCCGCCAGCGCCGCCTGGCACACGCCGATGCCGAATCCCGCGCGTATCGCGCCCAGCTGGGCCAGGTCGCTATTGGCGCGGAAGGCCAGGGCGTCGCGCGAGAATGCCTTGAACCTGGCCTGCAAGCGGCGGATAAAGGCGTTCTCCTGATCGAAGCCGATCAACGCAAAACGAGACAGATCCGCCAGCGACTTCGGCACGCCACGGGATGCCAGATAACTCTCGTGGGCATGCAGGCCCAGTTCGATCCCGCCGACGCGCGTGGCCACCAGCGCTGCCTGCTCGGGCCGGAACATCCGGACCGCAATATCCGCCTCGCGGCGCAGCAGATCGTCGGCCTGGTTCGACAGCACCAACTCGATTTCCAGTTCCGGATGCTCGTTGTGCAGCGCCGCCAGTATCGGCGGCAACACTTCCACGCCGATGACTTCGCTTGCCGACAGGCGCACCGTGCCACGCACGCCCGCGCCGTGGCCGCTGGCGACCCGCCGCATCGCCGCAGCCGTCGCGGCAATGCCGGCGGCATAGGGCTTCAGCTCATGCGCCGCGTCGGTCGGCGCGAATCCGTCGAATGAGCGGGTGAACAGCTTCAGCCCAAGGGCGGCTTCCAGACTGTCGATGTGCCGGCCGACGGTCGGCTGCGTCAGGCCCATTGCCCGCCCGGCTGCGGACAGCGAGCCGGTCTCCAGCACATGAAGGAAGGCCCGGTACCACTCCCAGTCTGGTTCGCGCTTGGGCATGGCTATGCATTTATTTATAGTGACCAGCCGATTATAGGCAATTTCCTTTTAGCCACAGAGCTTGCAGACTGAAGCCGCTTTCAGCACTGGTGCCAACTCAAGAGGAGATTAGCCATGTCCAAAGTCGCTCTCTTCGGCGCAGCCGGCGCGATCGGGCAAAGCGTGGCCGCCGAGCTGCGCAGCAAGGGCCGGCCCTATCGCGTGGTCGGCCGCAGCGCGGGCAGCCTGCGCACAGCCTTCGGGACGGACCCGCTCGCCGAGGTCGTCACCTGGAATCCTGATTCGCCCGAGTCGGTGCAAGCCGCCGCCAGCGGCATCGAGACGCTGATCTACATGGTCGGTGTCGACTACTGGCAGTTCCAGCTGCACCCCGAGCTGATGCGCAAGACCCTGGATGGCGCCGTGGCCGCTGGCGTCAAGCACTTCATCCTGATCGGCACCGTCTATCCCTACGGCAGGGTCCAGACCGGCAACCCGGTTCGCGAAGACCATCCGCGCGCGCCCCATACCTTCAAGGGGCGCATGCGCAAGGCCCAGGAGGATCTGCTGATGCAGGCCGATGCCAGCGGGCGGATCCGCGCCACGGTGCTGCGGCTGCCTGACTTCTATGGCCCGGGCGTGCAAGCCAGCCTGCTGCACCGCGCCGCGCAGGCGGCGGTGAATGGCGGCACGGCTGACATGATCGGGCCCGTCGACCTGCCGCACGAATTCATCTATGTGCCCGACGTGGGGCCGGTAGTGGCGCGGCTGATCGACACGCCGGCGGCCTTCGGCAAGATCTGGCACCTGGCGGGCGCCGGTGTCACGACGCAGCGCGAGCTGGTCGCGGAAATGGAACGACAGACCGGGCGCACGCTGAAGCTGCGCGTCGCCGGCAAGACGATGCTGCGCCTGCTCGGCCTGTTCAACCCGGTCATGCGCGAGCTGGTGGAGATGCACTACCTGATGACGGACCCGCTGGTCATGGACGACTCGGCGCTGCAGCGGCTGATCGGGCCGATTCGCAAGACGCCCTACGACAAAGGTATCCGCCAGACGCTGGCTGCAGTGCGTTGCTGAGAGATCTGTGCGCCAGTCCAGACAAGCTGCAGAGGAAACGCCGGTGCGCGCCTGCCAGAAGTCCGGAAGCTGAAATAGACGGGCCGGAAGAGCCTGTTCCCTATCCATGGCGGCGATGAGCGCATCTCCGCCTTCCGGACGCCTCGCTGCCATTTCGCAATGACCGCAGTTCGCCGGACAGCCCTAGGCTGCGTTTCTGGCTCCGTGCCAGCCCGGCATGCTGGAGAACACTTCCGCGTAGGAATGCGAAACGCCTTCGATCACATTGCCAAAGCAGTCCTCGCAATAGACCAGCTGGTAGGGACGGTCCGGGAGAAAGGTCCACACCTTCGTGCGCTGCTTGCCGCCGTTGGCGGTGGTTAACTGAACGGCATTACTGCCAAAGGTGCCTTTTCCCGCATACGCCAAGGCTCACGAATATGAGCTCGCTTGGCCGCATCATTGTTCCTATAGTCGTATGGGGCACCGGGCCGAGCCGTCGTGGCATCGGTTGAAGCACGGGCCGCTCCGCCGAAGACCCTCGGCGTGCCGCCATGATCGGCGAGCCGTATTCATCCACGAACAGGAGTCCAGGTCATGAGCAACAAGCCTACGGTTGTGTTGGTGCACGGGTTCTGGGGCGGCGCCGCGCATTGGCGCAACGTCATCATTGAGCTGGCACGCAAGGGCTATACGTCCCTGCGCGCCGTGGAGCTCCCGTTGACCTCGCTGGCTGACGATGCCGAGCGCACCCGCAAGATGATTGCCCAGCAGGCAGGCCCGGTCCTGCTGGTGGGGCATTCATACGGCGGCGCCGTGATTACCCAGGTGGGTGACCAGCCGAATGTGGTCGGGCTTGTCTATATCGCGGCCTTTGCTCCCGACGCGGGAGAGAGCCCCGGCGCAATCACGCAGCAGCATCTTCCTGCCGCAGCGCCGAACCTGGTGCCCGACAGCGATGGCTACCTGTGGCTCAACCCCGACAAGTTCCATGAGAGCTTCTGCCAGGACCTGTCGCCGGACGAAGCCCTGGTGATGGCGGTAACGCAGAAGGCGCCGCTTGCCAGCACCTTTGGCGATACCATCACTGCGCCGGCGTGGAAGAAGAAGCCGTCTTGGTACCAGGTCTCCAGCGAAGACCGGATGATCGCCCCGGAGAACCAGCAGAAGATGGCGGCCCGGCTCAATGCCAGGAAAGTCCTGACCCTGGCGGCAAGCCATGCTTCGCTGGCGTCAAAGGCAGCAGAAGTCGCGGCCTTGATCGACGAGGCGGCATGCGAGGCCATCAAGGCGTAGCCGCTGCCGACTCTGCTTGTCCTCTGGTGCAAGAATTTTCATCTGGAGGCGAGCACAAGCCCTTCATGCGCCGGCGCCTGCCTCGTCCTTCCAATCACCACCCAACGCCAACAATAGCGCAATGCGCTGGTTAAGATGGTCGGCCTGCACGTTGACAAGATCCATCTCGGCGGCCACGAGTGCCTGCCGCTGCTTCAGCACGCTCCGCGTATCCGAGGCGCCGATGCCCGCGCGCGCCTCCTCTCGCTGCACCAGTACACGGCTTTCATCCACCCGCTCCCGCAGTTGCCTGGTGCGCTCGGCATAACCGGATTCGGCCTGCAGTCCCGCCTCCACCTCGCCCAGTGCCTGCAGCGCGGTGTTGCCATAGGCGATCAGGGCGGCTTTCTCTTCGGCGCTGTAGTAGTCCGCCCTGGCCTTGAGCTCTCCGCCCGTGAAGATCGGTGCGAGGAAGGAACCATTTAGTCCCTTGATCGGACTGCCGGCCTGGTTGAGCAGGAACACGTCGCTCCGGATGCCGGTGATGGCTGCGCTGATGGAGATGCGCGGCAGGCGCGCTGCCTCCGCCGACTGCCGCATATCGAAGGCCGCCGCAACACGGTGCGCCGACGCTGTCAGGTCGGGCCGACGCTCGACCAGGTTCGCCGGCAAGCCCGCAGCCGGGGCCGGGGGCATGGCCGGCAGTTCCGGCCCGGTCGCGATTTCTCCGGCGGGATAGCGGCCCAGCAGCAGTTCCAGCGCCTGCGCGGCCTGGCTTCGGGCCTGTTCGGCTTTCCCGATCGCGTCGCGTTGCGCGCGGAGCGCATTGCGCGCTTCCAGCAGCTCGGTCTCCGGCGCCACCCCGATCTCGACGCGCTGGCCGGTGATCCGCACCAGTTCATCCTGAATGGCGGCGGTCTGCCGCAGTCGATCCTCCAGCTTCGCGTTCTGGATCAGCGTGAACCATGCCCTGGCAGTGGTCGCCGCCACCACGCGCTGGGCCCAGAGATAATCGTCCCTCGTGGCCGCATATTGCGATTCCGCGGCGCGAGACTGGGCGCGGATGCGTCCCCAGAGGTCGATCTCCCAGCTCGCGCCGATCGATAGGATCTGCGTTTCCGAATTGCCCGCCCTGCCCTTCACGCCTGCGCTCGGAAGCAGACCGCTGCGCTGGATGGCGACCAGCGCCTGCGCCTGCTGCACGCGCACCGCGGCCAGCCGGAGATCGCCGTTGTGCGCAATGGCTTCCCGCACCAGCCGCTGCAGCCCGGCATCGTCGAAGGTCGCGAGCCAGCCATTGGCGGCGGCGCCGGCCGTGGCCGCGTTCGCCCACGTGGCCTGTCCTTCGAGCGCCGGCACGGCCTGGCGTCGAAGGGCAGCGCCCTCGGGCGGTGTCTGCAGGGCGCAGCCGCAAAGCAAGGCAACCGGAAGCGCCAGCAGCAAGGTCTTTTTCAGTTGAAACGACGACACGGACTTCCCTCTTCCAGATCTCTGGCAAATCTCAAATCGAGTGAACCTAGTGAAGCTTGAACACCAGGTAGTTCAGCTTGGAACTGACGCGCAGGAAGACCATGCGGATGATGTGAAACATCTCCATATGCTCCGTATAGATCGCGCCCGCTCCGACTGCCCCAACCGGAAGCATCAGCCCGCTGGATTGGTCGCGCAGATCGAGCTTGACCGCAAACCGGTTCGGCACCGCATCGGTGGCACCGGTGTTCGGGATCATGCCGCCCTGCGCAATCTGGCCTTGTGATTGTGCCCAGACGATCGAATTGACTTTCGCCTTGATGATCTCGCCCGGATTCGTCGGCAGATAGATCTCGGCGAGATCGCCCTCCTTGACGTTGTAAAGCTCGTTCTGGTTGTAGAAGGCAACAACCTCCTGAGAATCCTCAACAAAACTGAACGCCGGCGAGAACGGGAACGGCACGAGCATGGTGCCCACGCGCACCTGCAGGTTCACGACCTTGCCATCGGAGGGCGCCCGGTAGACGGTCTGCTCTAGCTCCCATCGGGCGTTCTCGAGCATGACTTCGGTCTCCGCCCGCTTTGCGCGTGCCGTTGCAATGGCGGCAAACTCCCCCTGGCTTCTGGCCGACAGCTTCTGCCGGGCCTCATCCTCGGTGGCCTGCGCGCTGACCAGCTCGCCTTCCAGTTCACGCTGGCGGGTCAATGCATCTTCCCGGTCGAACTTTGACCCGGCCCCCGCCGCAAGCAGTGCGTCATGCTCCTTGGCCCGCTGGCGGGCAAGCGACAGCCTGGCCTGCACAGTGCTGACCCGTCCGGCCGCGCCGCGCACCGATTCGCTGAGCTGGCGCGCCGATGCCTCGGCTTCAGCCAGCGCGGCATCGTCGGCCATCAGCCTGCCTTCGAGCTGCCTGACCGAGGCCTGATAGGGAGTCGGATCGATCCGCAGCAGCACATCGCCCTTCTTGTAGCGCCGGTTGCCTTCGGCCGGCAGTTCGACGATGCGGCCGCGGACCTGCGGCACCACCTGCAGGACCTTGCCCACCACCCGCACGTCATGGGAAGACGGCGCCACCACGTTGAGCGTAAGGACCAGCATCGTCATCGCAACCACGGGAATCGTGAACACGATGACCATGGACGTCGTGTTCCAAGGCAGCCATCTGAACTTGAAGAAAATCAGCCAGACGGCGAGCGCGTAGACACCAAGCAGCAGCGCATCCATTCAGATCCGCTCCTTTCCGGCGAGCATGCCGCTGGCGATGTCCATCGTCGTGGATGCCCGCAGGGTGACGATGTTCCTCGGCCCGTAATAGACTCCATGTTCCGCTACCTGCGTCGACGGCACCTTGTCATGGCCTGGCGCGTCATCGTCTTCCGGTGCCTTGTCGGTGCCGTACGCGGCCCGGTAGAACACGGGCTTCGTGTGCGCCCAGAGCCAGGCCAGCGGCCACAGCAAGCCCCCAAAGAAGAGCGATAGCAGGCATAGCGAATGGATAGCCTCCTTTTGCGGATGGCGCTTGCGATGTGCGATTTTCTCGGGCCAGATATGCAGCATCCAGAACAGGTAGACCCCTGCCACCGGCACGAAGAACAGAACCACCCAGGAGATGGCATTGGCCGCGGTCTCCAGGGCCTTGCCACTGAGTGCGGATGCGAAAGCAGGTTCGCTCGATGCCAGCAGGCCGATGGCCGCCAACAGATAGGGGCGCAGTTTCATCGAATTGTTTTGAGATGGAGCGTTGGCGCTCGATTGCACAATGCACCGGCCGGTCAGGCGCCGGTTGCCTCGTTGCGCGGGCCGCCCCGGTAGGCGTCATCGCGCGCGTGTCCCGCGTGCCGGTGGGATGGTGATTCGTCCTCGCCTTCGTCCGCTGGCGCGGCGTCGGCGTACAGAAGGTTGTACTTGCTGCTGGCGGGCTCGCTGGCAGCGCGGCAGACCGCGGGCTTCGAGGCAAGTCCGGCTTGCGCGCACGCATCGGGCCGATCTCGCAGACCCTTTGACTCCAGTCCGCGCGGGAGCTGCCCATACGCTTGCCCGGCGCCCGCGATCAGCAGCGCAATGCCAAAGGCCCGGACGGCCGAGCGGCAGTTGTTGATCATGTCTGCAGGTTCCTTCGATTGGATTCGGATGCCGACGACGTGCACCGGCGCCGCCGGTCACGTCTCGATGAGGCCCACACCTTATGGCAGCGGGCCGGTCGCGGCTATCAAAGAACTTCGAAAGTGCGGGCGAGCGGCATTGATCCGCTCTCGGTACGGCGGCGCTTTTCGAATTCCTTTGATAGCCCCCACAGCGTGACCGACCTACCCTGTTCCCCGTCGTACATCGTTCGGGTGTAGTCCAGGCTCGCCCGACCCGCAGAGCCCAATGAATGCTGTTTCCCCTATCGTTGCGGGCCTCGTCGCCGTCGCAGCCGCCAGCGCCCTGTCCGGGTGCGCAATCCCAACCGCCGAAACCTTGAACCCGTTCCAGGAGCCGTGGCCATGGACGAAGCTCGTCGCCGTCAATCGCACCGATCACGATGTGCTGGCGGTGCGCGCCGGCCATTGCGAGACCGGGCCCGCGTTGCGGCAATCCCAATCCACGCCTTCGTTCTGCTTCCTCGGCAAGAAGCCCGAGCGACCCATTGCAATCACCTGGAACGATGCCGGCGCCGGTGCGCAACACACCTCCACGGTGCCGCTTCCGCCCCTGTGGCCGAAGGATCCCCGCCCCGACGACTTGACGGGCGGCTACCTGTGCGTGCTGTTGCGCGAGGATGCGCGAGTGAGCGTGACCGTCACCACCACCGCGCAAGCCTGTGCTGTTCTGTAGTGGATCGCGATTGCAGGATTGCAGGGCTCCACAGGCTGGCGCATTGAGCCACCGTGGACCGGCCATCTCGGCACGGTCCACCTGACAACAGCGCTTACTGCACCGAGTAGCCGCGGCCCGTCATGCAGGCCCGCCAGGCTTGCCAGTACGACGTCATGGCCCAGTCATTGCTGGCTTGCACCTGAGCACTGGCGGCAACGGCCTGGCGGCGTTGCTGGCGATGCGCCACGCCACCCGCGATGGTTCCGACTGCCGCGCCCGCCGCGGCGCCCTTGCCCGCGTCGCCGCCGATCGCGCCCGCCACGGCGCCAGCGGCAGCCCCGCCCGCCGCGCCGCGTACACGCTCACCACCGGGCACGATGACCGGAACCGGCGTGCTTGCCACCCGGTACGGATCGATGCCGGTCTGCTGTCTGGCCCAGCCGTAGCAGGCGCCATCGTCATTGGTCTGCTGATACGCCGATTGCCCTCGCGCCGGATAGGCGTAGGGCTTCTGCAGCATGGTCTGAGCCCGCGCCGTTGCGGCCGTGCCGGGTACCGCGCCCGACATCAGAACGAATGCCGTACACGCGGCAAGCGCAAAGTCTGGACGATTGCTCATGAACTCTCCTGGTGAGGTGCCAGGTCCGGGGCGCCCACGGGCGTCGGTCCGTCATGCCCCGGTGATACCGGCGCACGCCCAGGCGTGACGACATCCGGCGGTGGCAGCCGACGCTGCGCCGCCTGTCCCTGGCCAAGGAAGAAATGCCCGCCGGGGAGGCGGGCAAACTGCGAGGTCTTGCCTGGGGAAATACCCAAGACGGGTGCCTGCAAGACGGCCAGTACCCGTCCCCTCAATGCTGACTGCGCAGGGGTGCGTTCGCAATCACAGGAATTGGAAAGAGGCAGGCCGGCGTGCCGGCAATGCTGCTAGTCCATTGAATCATTGAAATGGGAGGTGAAGGACATGTCGTGCGGGATACAGCGCTAGGCGCAAAGCGCAGCAATAGCACGGCTACTGCGAGCATTTGCAACGACGCGATGTGCCCGCATGACATGGCAGGCACCGACCGATTTCAGTGATCAGTGGACTAGGCAGCGGACAGGCATTGGCACAACTGCCTGAGGCTTTGTGCGATATACGCGGACTGAAGCTCGATCTCGTCGTCCCAGCCGTCCGCATATGCGGCGTAGTCGCGCAGGTCTTCGCACAGCTCGGCCAGTTCTGACGGCCCGACGACCGCCAGGCCGCCCGCGATGCGGTGCAGCAGTTGCGCCAGCCCAGTCACGTCCCGCCCAGCCCGAATCGCGTCGTACTTGTCGAGATCCGCTCCGGTCTGGGCGAGGAATGCTTCGACATATCCGGCAGGAATCCGTGGCAACTCGGGGAGATCATCGTCACCGGGCGATGCGGCTGTCTGCTCCACGTCCTCATGGCCCACGCCATCGTCACCGTGTGCAAGAACCGACGCCAGCGCGGCGAGAGACACCGGCTTGGTCAGATAGCCAGTGAATCCCCTCGCCCGCCCTTCGGCGACATCCTCGGGCCGCGCGCTTGCGCTCACGGCGTAGACGGGGATGTCGATGCCGGCGTGCCTCATTTCCCGAAGCAGGTCGAAGCCGTTCATGACGGGCATGTCGATATCGGTCAGGACCGCGTTCATGCGGTTCTCCCTCAGTGCCGCCATGGCCTCGATGCCATTGCCCGCGGCGATTACTCTCGCGCCCAGTGCACGAAGCTGGTCGCGCAGCAGATTCCGGTTCAGCAAGTTGTCTTCCGCGATCAGCACGGAGTGGCCCACAAGCGGCGATGTGAGGCGCCCGACAAGGCCTTCCTCGCTCCGCTTCGGTGGCTGTGCTCCGGTGATGACGGCCAGCACTGCTGCATGGATGCCTGCGAGGCTATAGCTGGAAACCTCGCGGCCGCCATCCGGCCGTGTCGTCGCAACCAGCGGCCCCAACTGCTTCAGCCAGACGACCGAGGCCGGCTTCGGCCACCAGGCCATGACGTGCCCAGGATCAAATGCCTCGGTCACCAGCAGGCAGTCATAACTGTCTGCATCCACGGGCTCATCCAGGTTTGCGCGCGCCGACGGCAGGCGCGCGCCCCAGTCGAAATGGTTCAGCAATCCCTCGATGCACTCGGGTTCGCGGCACAGCACCAGCGTCCGGTTCGGCGGCAAGCCTGGGCGCACCGGGGGCGGCACCGCGTCGGACACGCCCAGCGGCAGACGGACCGTGACGCGCGTTCCCACGCCCAGGGTGCTGTCCAGCTTGATGCGGCCACCCATCCGTTCCACCAGCCGCATGCAGATCGACAGGCCCAGCCCGGTTCCCCGCGCCTGGGCGATCCGATTGTCGGCGACCTGGGAGAACGGCTGGAAGAGCCGGTCCTGGTACTCATCCGGTATGCCGATGCCGGTATCGGCGATGACGATCTCCAGATTCCCTTCCAGCCATTGCGCGCGCAGGACGATCTTGCCTGCCTGGGTGAACTTGAACGCGTTGCCAAGCAGGTTGTTGACGATCTGGGTCAGGCGCACGGGATCGAGATCGAGCTGCGAGGGAATGCGGCTGCTGTACACCGCCAGGAAGCTCAGTCCGCGCTGCGCGGCAAGCGGGGCATGGGCGATCGCGATGCGGCCGAGCAGCTCCGTGACGGATACGGGCTGTACCTCGATGCTCAATGCGCCCACGTCGATCTTCGAGAAATCGAGCATGTCGTTGACGATCTGCAGCAGCCCCTCGGCCGACACCTGCATCGCGCCCACCCTCATCCTCTGCTCCGGCTCCAGAGCCCCCATCGCGACGAGCTCCATGTTCCCCAGCAGCGAGGCAAGCGGCGTGCGAATCTCGTGGCTCATCGACGCGAAGAAGGCCACCCTGGCCCCGGCGGCCGCTTCGGTCGCGAGCCGGGCTTCATGCAGGAGCCGCTGCGCACGCGCCGCTTCCGCATAAGTGCCGGTCAGGAAGCGATAGTTCCAGTAGCGGTAGATCGCGAACAGCAATGCAACCAGCACGGCTGTGATTGCGCCGATGACAATCAGTTCCTCCGTCATCTCCCGAATCTGATGCCCGATCGGGAGCGCGAAGATCAGGTGCCCGAAATCCGCCACGAGCGGCGGGCGGCGCACTGCCCAGCCATAGTCCGGGACCCAGTGGAATATTCCGTCCGGCCGCGCTTCCAGCCTGGCATCCAGGTGTTGCGCGTTGGCCCGTGCGCCGGCCGCGACCAGCGGCGTGCCAAGACTGTCGAACACGATCGGTTCGGGGATCGACAGGTTGGGTCCGGCAGGCCGCAGTAGCTCGTGCAGCGGGATGCGTGTCAGCACGACCGCGTAGAGCGTGTCGCCCTTCGCGACCAGCGATGCGCCAACCATCTCCGGATCGGTGCCTGCCGCACTGGCCGGGAGGCCCAGCCATTCGACGCGTTTTTCCCTCGCGGCCTGCAGAACATCGATATCGCGGCTCCGGAAGCGATCGAGGATCGTCCTGGTGATGAGTGCCGGCGGCATCGGCGGCGGTATCGGCCGCGCTGCCGATCCCGGTGCATCGGGCAATTCATAACGATACGTCGCACCGCTGGCGATCGAGATCATTTCGATCGACGGCCTCCGGCTGGCGGCAATCAGCGTGCCGACCGACTGGTCGCAGCTCTGCTGCAGCACGTCGTCGGCCGGCGCGGACGGAAAAACCTGCGTGCAGAGGCCGCCCTGACTGCCTGGTGAAAGCGCAAGCGTGCCATTGGCACGCAGCTCCAGGATCAGGTTGCTCGCGGCCAGTGTGCTCCGGCGTTCGAGGACGGCATCGACGACACCCTGCTCATACAGGCGGGCCACCTGCTCCTGGGCGCGCAGCGAGCCATTGAGCCGAACGAACACGCCCGTGGAGGCGATTGCGACGGCCAGCAGCCCCAGCAACACAATCACCAGCGAGAAGACCCGCCGTTCCCGCTGCAGATTCCGCTCAACCGCGCGGAGGTCGGGCGACGGCTCGAACGTGCCCTGCATCAAGTCAGACCGTTGTCGCGCGCGTACGCGACGAGGTCCGCGTTGCTGGTGATGTTCAGCTTGCGCATGGCCGAGCGCTTCTGTGTCGCCACGGTTGCCAGCGTGCGGTGGAGGTATCCGGCGATTGCGGTGACGGTGCTTCCCGCGGCGAACATCCGCACGACTTCGATCTCCTTCGGAGACAGCGCGCTGGCGCTTGCCCCTGCCAGCGCGCCGGCGCTCGACATCCTGGCCGATACCCCCGGCGACAAGCGCAGGCCCTTACCGGAGATCGCATCAATGCAGATCTGCCGCAGGATGCCTGGGTCCTCGTTCTTCCCCACGATGCCGGCGATACCGGTCTCCTGGATGCGCGTGAGCAGACCGCCGTTGGTCAGCATCGTGAAGACGACGATCGGCGTATCGGGGCTGGACTGCCTGAGTCGCTGGATCAGGCGAAGTCCGTCATCGCTCTCTTCGGAACGTCCCATTGTGAAATCCGTAACAATGAGATCGGGCCGGTGCGCCTCCAGGGCAGCGAAAAGTTCCCTGCCAGAAGCGCACATCGCGGAAACCTGGACATTCGGGATCTCGCTCAGGGTGGTCTTGACGGCGAGTTGAATCACCGGGTGATCGTCCGCGATCACGGCGGAGATGGTACGTGGTGGCATGCGCGTTAATTCTCCACACCCCGGATCGGCTCCGGGAGGGTATCTGCTACTACAGCCTGCAATGGATGGTCCGGCCTTCAGGCGAGGCACAATGAATGAATCGGGTGGCGCGACCAGCCGGGGGACCAGCCTGCATAGGGCTCGCGATTGTATCAACTGGCCCACACGTCCATTTGACGAATCGGGTCAGTTGCTTGACTGATCGTCCCACGGGGGCGCATAGGCCACAAACCACTGACGGTGCCGTCGGCGTCTTGGGTGACGCCCCGGTCCAGGTAAGCCGTGCCGCAGCGGCCGGCAGGATTGATGGACAGCGGGGACCTGGCACGCCGTGTGCCGCCAGGTTCCGTCGCCGGAGGCGTGCTAGTCATAGCAACGCAGTAGTGGGCCGCCCTTGGAGTTCAAGGCGGCAACATCGGCGGCAGTTTCGCGGCCGCGGGGGGCATCCGGCAAACAACGCAGGTTTCATGCGCCGACACTTGGCGTGGGCTGAACCGCTAGCCCGCGCTCGTCTATCATTGACCAGCCGCTGCGGTGGAGCGTCACCCGGCATTTACCATCGACCGCAAGCTGTGTGGCGGTTCGCCAGCAATCACGAGATAGCCATGTCCCGATATGTTGCCTTTCTTCGCGGCGTCAGCCCGATGAACGCCCGGATGTCCGAACTCAAGCGCTGCTTCGAGGCGGCGGGCTTCTCCGAAGTGAGAACCCTGCTCTCCAGCGGCAATGTCGTGTTCGACGCGCGATCGTCGTCACTGGCCAGCCTGGAGCGGCGGGCCGAGAAGGCGATGCAGTCTGAACTGGGCCGCAGCTTCGACACCTTCGTCCGGCCGGCCCGCTATCTCCAGGACCTCATCGACTCGGCCCCCTTCGCCGTGCTCAGCCTTGCGCCGTCGGCCAAGCGGGTTGTCACCTTTCTCCGCAGCCCGGTCCCGCCAGACGTGAAGCTGCCCATCGAGCGCGACGGCGCAAGCATCGTCAAGGCCAGTGCCACGGAGGTCTTCAGCGCCTACGTGCCCGACCCGAAGAAGGGCCCGGTGTTCATGAGCCTGCTCGAACGCTCATTCGGAAAGGACATCACCACTCGTACGCTCGATACGGTCATCAAGTGTGCCAGGGCATAGGCCTCATGCGTAAGGCGATCGCCCTGACACCCGCACCGACTGGTTGAATCCGCAGTCAAAAAACCTCATTCATCCACACGCTGCACGGGAGTTGTTTCGAGGCTACTCCAGCGGCGGTTCGTTCCGTACCACCAGTTCCATAAACCCTGAACTCTGGTCGTACTCTCGGGCGAAACGATTTTCAGGAAGCAGCGCCAGCAATATCTCCGCGGTTGTACGGACCGTGCAACCGCGTGCCACATGACCACCGAACACCCGACCGCGCGAGTCCGCAACCGACATGTGCAGGTGCGCTCCATCCGGCGACAGGGATCCGGCGAGCGTCAGGATTTCCAGGTTGCCACGCAGTTCGGTAGGGTCTTCGGCCCCGGCAAATCGCAATTGGGCAACGCTGAGGCTCCCGATGCCCTGGATGACGAAGGCCGCATGCAGCTTGAGCTGACTCAGCACGTCTTCAAGTGCGGCACGCAGATCGTTGCCGGGAGAGAGGCGTAAGGGATGTGCTTGCATCACGCGGCTCCAGGTTGGGGCTACGTGACAGGTTAAGGCGAATTGAGACCAATCGCAATTGAGCACCAGCTTTCGCTCATTGGCGTCGTGCTCTGCGCGGCACGAGGGTTTCGACAGCCGCCAGCTTCCGGCCGGGGTCGGTCACGTAACACGTTACGTTACACGTAACACCTCCCCGCGGCTGCCAGTCGTCCGCAAAGGCCGGCAGGTCTGCATCAACCTCCCGGAAACCCGCAGCGGGCCTGGCTCCCGCGCTTGCGCGCGATGGCATGAGTCTGCCTTGCCAGAGTTGGCATTGCCCTTGCTGGTTCTGGTGCAGGGCGCTGGCCACGAAGCCAACGCCGGGAAACCGGAGGAGACAAGGATGCGCTGGACGAACCGTGGAGCGGCCGCCTGGGAGCAAGTCCTGGGACGCAGCCGCGAGGCACATGCCGTGGTGATCGACGACATGCCGGTGTACCGGCACGGAGTCATGCGCCTGCTCGGAGAAATGCCGGGCATTGGCCGGGTGGAAACCGTGGAAACGAACGCCCTGGCGGCACGCAATGCGCGCCTGCCGGCTCCGGCATTGCTTGTGTTCGGCATGCCGCCGGATCTTGCCGACGGCTGGCACCTGCTGCGCCTGGCCAGCCTGGTGCTGAAGCCAAGGCGCCTGCTGCTGGTCTCGGACAATATGTGGCTGCGTCTGCCGCCAGGCCTCGACGGCCGGTTTGCCCGCTCCCTATCCAGGTCCGCTTCGCTCGCAACGGTCGAACGGGACGTGCGCGTGCTGCTGGAGCTTCCGTCCTCTGCCGAAGCCCCGCCCGGGCAAGACGCCGGGCCCGTAGTCTCCCAACGTCCGTTCCACGTGCTCGCCTAAGCCGTTCACACGGCGACGGGCTGCCGGCAACGACGGCACACTTATAGCGCTGTGGCGAACCCCGCACGAAATGACTCGAGTGCTGGCTCACTGCGGCCTGCCGAAGATCGCCTACGACCTCGCGAGGCTGCGTGAACTTCCCACAATCGCAACACCCCTCGCTGGGGGGAGGTGGGGACCATCAAGAATTCGCTATCGTACTTAGCCATTAGATCTAAGAGCCTCGACCAAAGGAGCCGCCTGACAGGCTCTGGTCGCTAATCCGTTGGGGAGCGGACATGCTGAGAGACCATCTGATTGGGGACCTTTACGAGGCCGCCATTCGACAAGACGACTTCCTGGAAGTCCTGCAACGCACCGCGGAAGCGGTCGGCGCGAATGTCTTTCACATGTTCAGCTGGGACCCGGCAAACAACTGTCCGCGCTTCTCGGTGTATACGCCAGCCTCCCAACTCGACTCTGTTGTCGCGATCTACGAGGCTTACTATGGTGCACTGGATCCGCGGCGCGATTTGGTCCAGCGGGCACCCGCAGGAGCACTTGTTGCCTGCCAAGACCACATCAGCGACCTGGACGTGGCTCGGAGCGAGTTCTACCAGGACTTCCAGCTCCCGACTTCCGGACACCGTTATCTGATGGGAACACGGCTTCCGCGGCCCGGAGGAAGCGAAACCCTCCTGGGGCTACTTCGCAACAAAGGAAGAAAGCCCTATACCGACGCGGAGAGAAACACGGCAGCCAGTCTGATCCCGCATCTCCATCGCGCCATCAACCTTTGGCAGGACGCCAGGGTTCTGCACCAGGACGCCGCGCTGGGGACCGAAATGATGGAGCAACTTGGCCTTGCGGTCTTCGCTCTGGACAAGGAGGGACGAGTCGTCTTTTCCAATACGGCTGGGGAGGCGCTGCTAAGCGCCGGGACAGCGCTCAGGCTCAGGCATGGTCGACTGGCAGCGCCCCACGCTCCGGACAATGACGCGCTCCTCGCTGCGATCCTTCGGGTTGCGCGATCCAGACGCGGGGAAAGCCTGGCGCTGCGAAACGCCACCGGAGCCACACACGACCTGTTCATGAGCATCGCCGGCTGTCCGGGGCAAACGCTGACGACTTTCGGGTCCGCATCGGTCCTGGTTACGGCAAGGACGCGTGGAAATTCCCCCCCTGTCACCGCCCAGCAGTTGCACCAGGCTTTTGGTTTGACACCGGCGGAAGCGGCCGTGGCGGAGGCGCTGATAGAAGGCACGTCCCCAGAGGATTATGCGAACACCAAAGGGGTCTCACCTCACACGGTTCGATACCAGGTGCGGGCCGTTCTCGCAAAGACCAACTCTCGATCGCAAGTCAAAGCTGTGAGTACCATGTTATCGATACTCTCGCAAAAAAAGCCGGGTTGACTGGCGCGGGCCGCAGCGGCCCGCCGATGGCCCCGCTTCGTAGTTGTTGGCAGAAATCCCCCAGTGCTGAACGCTAGCCGATGCCGATCGGCTTTTGGTGTTCCTGGCGCTTCTGTCCGGTCCGTGAAGGCCGCCCTTGGGCGATCCGCTCTGCGGCAAGCGCCTTTCCAGTTCGTGAAACGCACCTGTTGTTTCATCATCAATATTGGTGATGCGGACGTTCTGTCTCCCCTCGCATACTGCGCGGGCTGCGCTGGTTGTATCACGGCGTACGCCAACACCGAAAACAGCGAACGGGAAGGTGTAGCGGGTCAGCAGATTCGCGCGCCGACAACTTTTGGGGAGTCAGAAGAATGAAAGCAAAACTGCTTGCGGTCGCCGTAGCTGCGGCCACCTTGGGTGCTTGTGGTGGTGGGGACGACAACTCCACGACCGGGGGGACTACGCCCGCTACGCCGACGACGAAGATCAGTGGCACTGCCGCAACCGGCGCAGCTTTGGCGGGAGCAACCGTTCAGGCCAAATGCGCGACGGGGTCCGGGTCGGCCACGACTGCCGCGGATGGCACCTTCACCCTTGATATTCCGAACGCCGTGCGTCCGTGCGTGCTCAGCGTCCAGGTTCCGAACGGACCGGTGATGCATTCGATCGTCGATGCGGGTTCTGGCACCGCTGCGGTGGCTAATATCACGCCTCTGACCGAGCTCGTGACGGCGGCCCTCGCAGGCGGTAGCACTACTGATTTTTTCAATACCTTTGACGCGGCCGCGCAAGGCAAGCTTACCTCCGATGGCGTCACCAGCGCGGTCTCGGCAGTCAGCCTCACTCTTAGCGGCATTGTTGATCTGGGCGGGGTGAACCCCATTTCGGACACGCTTGTCGCAGCAACCGGCAGCACCACCGGCAACGCCATGGACCAGGCTATCGACAAACTCGGTGCCGCGATGACCGCGTCCGGCACGACGCTGAAGGATCTATCCACGGCAGTCGCGGCGAACCCCGGCGGCAATTCGACTGGCCCGATTCAAACTATCCTGCAACCTTCGGCGGCATCCTGCGCCGGCTTCCGCAGCGGCAAATACTTCAGCGTCAATACGGCCGACAACATGATCGAGCCTGTTACGGTGGACGCGGCCAAGCTGACCGTGACCTATCAAAGTGATGGTGCCGTGGATACGCTTGCCGCGGATTCGAGCCAAGCGTGCCGGTTCGTCAATCCCGATAGCCAGTACGGGTACGACATGGTGGTTGGCAAGGCGGGCGTGGCACTCCTGCGCGACGTGCGCGGCTCCACGACTTCCGCCAGGCTGCTCGTGCCGGCGCAGAAGGTCCCCGCTGACCAGAAGGTGGGCGAATGGGTTGGCCTCACGTACGCAACCACTTCCACCAGCGCTGGCAAGTTGGTGCCGAGCCGCGTGAACCTGACGTTGGCTGCCGGCAACAAGGCCACAGCCGGTACCCGTTGCTATGCTGGCAGCAACCCGTGCTACGTCTTTACGGACGCCGATCTGCCTGTCTTCACCGAGGACGCCAACGGGCTCTCGACCACGCAATCGTCCAGCGGACAGGGCTATTCGATCTCCTTCGTTGGCACCGATGGCCGCGTCTCCATGTTCACCACCCGTCCTGGCGGATTCTCGGTGTACAGCAAGGCCTACACCATGACGCTGCCGACCGTTGGCTCGACGAGCTCGTATTGGGACTCCACCCTCGTCAACACCGGCGCAATGAGCACCTTTGAGTCGTACAGCAACAGGATTGACTCAGTGAACACTACGGCTAATTCCTATACCCGGACTCGCATCGAGGATGGGCGCGTGGACACGTGGACGATCAACAATCCCGTCGTTGGACTGCGGCATCGGGATGCTGCTACGGGCGTCAATGAGACGATTGGCCTGCGAATCCCTGCTCTGGGGCTTTCGGTGTCGATCGCCGCTAACGTTGCGCAGAATTTCTTCAGCTTGAGTATGGACCGTCCCTAAGCTGTTGAGCCTCTCGCCGAGAGGCTTTCCCCTTGGCCTGGCTTTTGGCCCCTCGACTTGTGCGAGGGGTTTTTTGCGTTTACCCATTGGTGTCTGACGGGAACAAAGTATGGAAAGCCCAGCTTTTGGCCCTCATCAATCGTCCTGAGAGCCTTGTACCGTAAGGGTTTCCGGGAATCCTTTCAGTTCATCCGAATGCTCACTTCTCGGGCCAATTTGCCGAGAGTTCATGCATGCTGGCAACTGAGCCAGAACGGGAACAGAGTTTGGAAAACTGGCCGGCACCTTCCCGGATGCGGGCGGCGCGCGTCAAGACAGTTGTCGCCTCATTTATGCAGCCAAACGCTGTTTTTCGGCGCCTGCCTTCATGCTGCTGGGCACGGCTATCTCGCGCTCGGGGTTGAGCGTGACCGTGCC
>JACXTT010005366.1_pt1 | contig 18646 bp, 24 predicted proteins | sample 9270951 | NCBI WGS metagenome assembly JACXTT01 (sample SAMN15532306, study PRJNA645909) | rock metagenome | isolation source: weathered quartz diorite | place: Puerto Rico | collected 2017-06-21 | reverse complement strand
ACAAGCCTGGTTCTTCCAGGCTTCGTGCTATCAGTCGGTTCGAAATGGTTGGCATGGCTGTCTTTTCCACTGGATAACTGAAATTCGATGCGCAGTCCCAATTGGTTGTTCCTCGTTCTGCTCTTGCTGCTGGCTGGCCTGCAGTACCGCCTTTGGGTGGGTAATGGGAGCCTGGCGCAGGTGGCCGACCTGACACAGCAGATTGCCGACCAGCACGCCGAAAACGAGCGTCTGCTGGAGCGCAATCGCGTTCTCGACGCGGAAGTTCTTGAACTGAAGAAAGGCATGGAGACCGTGGAAGAACGCGCTCGCCATGAACTGGGCATGGTCAAGGACGGTGAAACCCTCTATCAGTTGGCGCAATGACTGACTTCTCTCTACCGGCCTTCTGGGCCGTGATTCCTGCCGCGGGCGTGGGTGCCCGTATGGCCGCGGACCGTCCCAAGCAGTATCTGTCACTGGGCGGGCGCACGATTCTCGAACACAGCCTCGGCTGTTTCCTCGGTCATCCGGGCTTGAAGGGCCTGGTGATTGCCCTTGCTCCGCAAGATCCCTACTGGCCGGGCCTGGCTTGTGCCACGGACCCGCGCATCCAGCGGGTCGACGGCGGCGGCGAGCGGGCCGACTCGGTACTCAATGCCTTGCTGCACCTGCATACCCTGGGGGCAGCGGATGACGACTGGGTGCTGGTCCATGATGCGGCGCGGCCCAATTTGTCGCGCGGCGACCTCGACACACTGCTCGGTGAGCTGGCGGATGACCCGGTGGGCGGGCTGCTGGCCGTGCCGGCCCGGGACACGCTGAAACGCGTGGACAAGCAGGGGCGGGTGCTGGAAACCGTCGACCGTGCCTTGATCTGGCAGGCCTATACGCCGCAGATGTTCCGCTTGGGCGCCTTGCATCGGGCCTTGGCCGACAGCCTGGTGGCCGATGCGACCATCACCGATGAAGCCTCGGCAATGGAGTGGGCAGGGCAGGCACCGCGCCTGATCGAAGGGCGCTCGGACAATATCAAGGTCACCCGGCCTGAAGACCTGGAGTGGCTGCGTTTGCGCTGGGCGAACCGGAGCTGAAGGCATCGGTCGTAGGTGCTGGGCACGACGCAATTTGCAGTGACACACGGACTTGTAGGTGCTGGGCACGACGCAATTTGCAGTGACACACGGACTTGTAGGAGCTGGCTTGCCGGCGATGAGGCCGGCAAGTCTTGCATCGATCTTGCGGACGCCATCGCCGGCAAGCCAGCTCCTACAAAAAAGTGGGTCAGGCGGCGTACTCGGGCCGTTTGGCCAAGCCTTCCTTGAGGTAGTCCACCAGCTTGCGCACCTTCGGTGACAGGTGCCGCTGTTGCGGATACAGCGCCCACACCGCCGTATTCGGTGGCTGATGGGCTTCGAGCAAGGAAATCAGCGTGCCGTTGTGCAAATGCTCGAGCACGTAATAGTCCGGCAACTGACACAAGCCGACCCCTTGCAGCGCCGCGTCCAGCACCGCCTGGCCACTGTTGCAGCGCCAGTTGCCCTGTACCCGTTGGGAAAACTCCCGACCGTCCTGCTCCAGTTGCCAGATATCCGAGCTGCCGATCAGACAGTTATGTCGGCTCAATTCCGACAGGCTATGGGGACGGCCATAACGCTCCAGGTAGGACGGTGACGCGCACAGATACATCCGCCGTGGCGCCAGCCGGGTCGCCACCAGTCGTGAATCCTGCAAGCGACCCAGCCGAATCGCCAGGTCCAACCCTTCATGCACCAGGTCCAGCGTGCGATTGCTCAGCTCGATATCCACCCGCAACTGTGGATGCAGCCCCATGAAACCGGTCACCAGCGGCACGATAAAGCGTTCGCCATAGGCCACGGCGCAGGTCATGCGCAACATGCCCTTGGGCTCGCTGGTCAGGTCGCCCACCGCCCGCAGGGCTTCCTCGCGCCCGTCCTGCAGGCGCTGGCAATGCTGCAGAAAGGTCTGGCCCGCCTCGGTCAGGGTCACGCGCCGGGTGCTGCGATAGAGCAGGCGGGTTTGCAGGCGCTCCTCCAGTCGGGCGATCTGCCGGCTGATATGCGAGGAGGACACCCCCAGGCGCTCCGCCGCCGCCGTGAACTGGCTGCATTCGGCCACGGCAACGAACTCGTCGATGCCCTCCCAGCGGTTGTCATTCATTCGATTATCCCTGAGTGGCAATAATGTTTTGCTTTTGATCGGATTATTAATCAATCGAGGCTGATTTACACTCGGGTTTTCGTTGTTCACTTTTCAGGAGATGCTGGATGATCAAGTCACGTGCTGCCGTTGCCTTCGAGGCCAAGAAACCCCTCGAGATCGTCGAAGTCGATGTCGCCCTGCCCAAGGCCGGTGAAGTGCTGTTGCGTGTCGTGGCCTCCGGCGTTTGCCATACCGACGCCTACACCCTGTCCGGCGCCGACCCGGAAGGCATCTTCCCGTCGATCCTCGGCCATGAAGGTGGCGCGATTGTCGAGGCGATCGGCGAGGGCGTGACGTCGGTAGCGGTGGGCGACCACGTCATCCCGCTCTACACCCCAGAGTGTGGCAAGTGCAAATTCTGCCTGTCGGGCAAGACCAACCTCTGCCAGGCCATTCGCGCCACCCAGGGCAAAGGCCTGATGCCGGACGGCACTTCGCGTTTCTCCTACAAAGGCGAGACGATTTTCCACTACATGGGCACTTCGACGTTCTCCGAGTACACCGTGTTGCCGGAAATTTCCGTGGCCAAGATCTCGAAGGACGCCCCGCTGGAGAAGGTCTGCCTGCTGGGTTGCGGCGTCACCACCGGGATCGGTGCGGTGATCAACACCGCCAAGGTCAAGCCGGGTGACACCGTGGCGATCTTCGGCCTGGGCGGCATCGGCCTGTCGGCGGTGATCGGAGCGGTCAAGGCCAAGGCCGCGCGCATCATTGCCATCGACATCAACCCGGCCAAGTTCGAAATCGCCAAGCAACTCGGTGCCACTGACTGCGTCAACCCGAAAGACTTCGATCGTCCGATCCAGGAAGTGATTGTCGATATGACCGATGGCGGCGTGGACTTCTCCTTCGAGTGCATCGGCAATGTGCAACTGATGCGCGCCGCGCTGGAATGCTGCCACAAGGGCTGGGGCGAATCGGTGATCATCGGCGTCGCCGGTGCCGGCCAGGAAATCGCCACCCGTCCGTTCCAGTTGGTGACCGGGCGCGTCTGGCGCGGTTCGGCCTTCGGTGGCGTGCGCGGGCGCAGCGAGTTGCCGAGCTACGTGGAGATGGCGCAGAAGGGCGAGATCCCGCTGGATACCTTCATCACCCACACCATGGGCCTGGAAGATATCAACAAGGCGTTCGACCTGATGCATGAAGGCAAGAGCATTCGCACCGTCATCCATTTCTGAGGTCGGTCATGAGCCTGGAAAACCTGTCCTGCCAGAAAAGCTTCGGCGGCTGGCATAAACGCTACAAGCACCATTCCGAAGTCCTCGGCTGCGACATGGTGTTCGCGGTCTATCTGCCGCCACAGGCCGAGCAGGGCGGCAAGCTGCCGGTACTGTATTGGCTGTCCGGCTTGACCTGCACCGACGAGAACTTCATGCACAAGGCCGGCGCCCAGCGCCTGGCCGCCGAGCTGGGGCTGATCATCGTCGCGCCGGACACCAGTCCGCGCGGCGCCGACGTGCCCGGCGACCCGGACAAGGCCTGGGACTTCGGCCTGGGCGCCGGCTTCTATCTCAATGCCACCCAGCAACCCTGGGCCCAGCACTACCGGATGCACGACTACGTGGTGCATGAGCTGCCGGCGCTGGTCGAGGCGCATTTCCCGGCCTCGGACAAGCGTGGCATCAGCGGTCATTCCATGGGCGGGCATGGCGCGCTGGTCTGCGCCTTGCGCAACCCCGGGCGTTATCAGTCGCTGTCGGCCTTCGCGCCGATCAGCAACCCGATGGATTGTCCCTGGGGGCAGAAGGCCTTTTCCCGTTATTTGGGCGAAGAACGCTCGCGTTGGCGCGAGTGGGATGCCTGTGTGTTGATCGCCGAGGCCGCTGAAAAGCTGCCGATCCTGGTGGATCAGGGCGATCGTGACGATTTCCTGGCCAACCAGCTCAAGCCCGAGGCACTGCAGCAGGCGGCGAAGCTGGCACAACATCCGCTGACATTGCGGCTGCAACCAGGCTACGACCACAGCTATTTCTTCATCGCCAGCTTCATTGATGATCATCTGCGACATCACCACGCAGCTCTTAGCGGTTAATCTCCCGCAAAGTAGGTAGAATCACGCCCTGACTTACATCGGGGCGTTTTTTTATGCGTATTGGCCACGGCTATGATGTGCACCGTTTCGCCGAAGGCGACTTCATTACCCTGGGCGGCGTGCGGATTGCGCACCACCATGGATTGCTCGCTCATTCCGACGGCGACGTGCTGCTGCATGCCTTGAGCGACGCGCTGCTGGGGGCGGCGGCCCTGGGTGACATCGGCAAGCATTTCCCGGACACCGACCCGAGCTACAAGGGCGTCGACAGCCGCGTGCTGCTGCGTCACGTGGTGTCGCTGATCAAGGCCCTGGGTTGGAAAGTCGGCAACGTCGATAACACCATCGTTGCCCAGGCACCGAAAATGGCGCCCCATATCGAATCGATGCGCGCGCTGATTGCCGCGGATCTTGAAGTTGAGTTGGATCAAGTGAACGTCAAAGCCACTACTACCGAAAAACTCGGTTTTACCGGTCGTGAAGAAGGCATCGCGGTGCATAGCGTCGCCTTGTTGCTGCGCGCATGACCGAACTGGAACTGCTGGGCCCGCGTGCCTATGGCGAAGTCCTGGGCAGCGCGGTGCTCAAGGCCACGGCTGAAGACTTTCAGGTTGATGAAGTCCTCGATATCCCGTTGACCGGGGAGGGCGAGCACCTGTGGTTGTGGGTGGAAAAACGCGGCCTGAATACCGAAGAGGCCGCCCGGCGTATCGCCAAGGCTGCTGGCGTGCCGTTGCGCACGGTCAGCTATGCGGGTCTCAAGGACCGCCAGGCGCTGACGCGCCAGTGGTTCAGCGTGCAATTGCCGGGCAAGGCCGATCCGGACCTGTCGGCGGCCCAGAACGACAGCCTGCTGATCCTCAAGACCGCCCGGCACAAGCGCAAGCTGCAACGCGGTGCCCATGCCGCCAATGGTTTCACCTTGCGCCTGACCCAGTTGAACGCGGACAAGGACGGCTTGCAGCAACGCCTCGAGCAGATCGCCCAGCAAGGTATTCCGAATTATTTCGGGGCCCAGCGCTTCGGTCACCTCGGCGGCAACCTGGGCGAGGCCCGTGCCTATGCGGCCCGCCAGGCCTTGCCCGAGCAACGCAATGTGCGTTCGCGGCTGCTGTCCACGGCCCGCAGCTACCTGTTCAACCAGGTGCTGGCGGCGCGTGTCGCCGATGGCAGTTGGAACCGTGCCCAGGTCGGCGACCTGCTGGCGTTCACCGACAGCCGCAGTTTCTTCCCGGCCACCGAGGCCGAGTGCAGCGATCCGCGCCTGGCCATTCTCGACCTGCATCCCACCGGCCCGCAGTGGGGCGAAGGCCCGTCACCGGCGTCGGGCGCGACCTTTGCGCTGGAACAGGCGGTGGCCGAACGCGAGGCCGAACTGTGCCAATGGCTGGTCAAGGCCGCCATGGAACACGAACGTCGCATCCTGCGGCTGCCCATTGGTCGGCTGTCGTGGCATTATCCCGAGTCTGACATTCTGCAACTGGAATTCGTCCTTCCGGCCGGATGCTTCGCCACTGCTTTGGTGCGCGAACTCGTCGATCTGGTGCCGGTAGGGCAGACGGACAGCTCATGCGTATTCTGATTTCGAACGACGATGGGGTTTTCGCACCCGGTCTCGCTGCGCTGCATGCCGCGCTGGCGGACTATGCCGAGTGCAAGGTGATAGCCCCGGACCAGGACAAAAGCGGCGCCAGCAGTTCGCTGACCCTGGACCGCCCGCTGCACCCGCATACATTGCCCAACGGCTTTATCAGCCTCAACGGCACCCCCACCGACTGCGTGCACCTGGGGCTCAATGCCTTGCTGGAGCAGGAGCCGGACATGGTGGTATCCGGTATCAACCTGGGGGCCAACCTGGGGGATGACGTGCTGTATTCCGGTACAGTGGCGGCGGCCCTGGAAGGACGCTTCCTCGGGCGGCCTTCGTTCGCGTTCTCGCTGGTCTCGCGCCAGGTCGACAACCTGGCCACCGCCGCGCATTTCGCCCGGCTGCTGGTGCAGGCCCATGAAGGGCTGGCGCTGCCACCACGGACAGTGCTCAACGTGAATATTCCCAACCTGCCCCTGGAGCGCATTCGCGGTATCCAGCTCACGCGCCTGGGGCATCGTGCCCGGGCCGCGGCGCCGACTCGGGTGGTCGATCCGCGGGGCAAGGCCGGTTACTGGATCGCCGCCGCCGGCGATGCCGAGGACGGCGGTCCGGGCACCGATTTCCATGCCGTGATGCAAGGCTTTGTCTCGGTAACGCCGCTGCAGCTGGATCGCACCTTCAACGGTGCCTTCCCGTCGCTGGGCGGTTGGCTGGAGGGACTCGCCTGATGACCCGTGAGCAAGACGACCTGATGCGCCGCGGTATCGGCATGACCTCCCAGCGCACCCGCGAACGCCTGATTCAGCGGCTGTATGAAGAGGGCATAGCCAACGCCCAGGTGCTGGAAGTGATTCGCCGCACGCCCCGGCATCTGTTTGTCGACGAAGCGCTGGCCCATCGCGCCTACGAAGACACGGCGTTGCCGATCGGCAACAACCAGACCATTTCCCAGCCTTATATGGTGGCGCGCATGAGCGAGCTGCTGCTGGAGGCCGGGCCGCTGGACAAGGTGCTGGAAATCGGCACCGGTTCCGGCTACCAGACGGCGGTGCTGTCGCAACTGGTGGAGCGGGTGTTTTCGGTGGAGCGGATCAAGGTCCTGCAGGACCGGGCCAAGGAGCGTCTGGTCGAGCTCAACCTGCGCAACGTGGTGTTCCGCTGGGGCGACGGCTGGGAGGGCTGGCCGGCGCTGGCGCCCTACAACGGCATCATTGTCACCGCCGTGGCCACGGATGTGCCGCAGGCGTTGCTCGATCAACTGGCACCGGGCGGGCGCCTGGTGATTCCAGTGGGTTCCGGCGAAGTCCAGCAGTTGATGCTGATCGTCCGTGAAGAACAGGGATTTTCCCGTCATGTATTAGGCGCGGTACGTTTCGTCCCGCTGCTCAACGGACCGCTGGCCTGAACATTTGTTGAACGGCACTGAATTCTGTTTAAGGTCGTAGGTCTTAGAGCGGGACCTGTCACGACGCCCATGTTTAAAATGCGCGGAGTTTTGCGTTGTGGCTTTGTTGTCCGTGAAATTCCAACAGCCAGTTATACTTACGCCACATTACCGCCTGTACAGGCACTCTTATTCAAGCCATCACAAAGGGAGCGGCGGGTGAGTCTCACAGTCATTCGGCAGCGTATGGGTAAAGCAAGCGTTCAGCGCCTGATGATCGGCCTTGCCCTCAGTGCTTTACTGGCTGGTTGCTCCAGTGCTCCAAAAGGCGGCGTGCGCGTCGTCGATCGTAACGGCAACACTACAAACGCCAGCGCGGCGCCGCAGAAGCCGATGACCACCACCGGCCAGCATGTGGTCGCGCGTGGCGATACCTTGTTCTCGATCGCCTTTCGCTACGGCTGGGACTGGAAAGCCCTGGCCGCGCGCAACAATATTCCCGAGCCCTACACCATTCGCGTCGGTCAGGCGATTCGCTTCGACAGCCGTTCAGATTCAACGCCGGCGGCCGTCGCCTCGACAGGGTCCACCTCGACAGCCCCGACGTCGCCGTCGACGGCTTCGCCTTCGGGTAAATTCACCATCACCCGGCATCCGGCCAACTCGTCGGCGAGCACCGCAGTGGCGTCACAACCCGCGGCCCAGAAGGCTCCAGCGGAAACCCCGACGCCGCCCGCCGGCCCCGCGCCGAAGGGCTGGGCGTGGCCCTCGAACGGGATTTTGATTGGAAAGTTCTCTTCAAACGGAAGTTTGAATAAAGGTATTGATATCGCCGGGGATTTGGGACAGCCTGTTTTAGCTGCGTCTGATGGGTCAGTGGTTTACGCCGGGAGTGGGTTGCGGGGCTACGGCGAATTAGTCATCATCAAACACAGCGATACCTACGTCAGTGCTTACGGTCACAACCGTAGGCTGTTGGTTCGGGAGGGGCAGCAGGTCAAGGTCGGACAGACAATTGCCGAAATGGGGTCAACTGGTACGGACCGGGTGAAACTGCATTTTGAGATTCGCCGCCAGGGGAAACCCGTAGACCCACTGCAATTCCTGCCTCGTCGTTGATCCGTTTTCCAGCCTGTTCTCCTGATGTAGCGGGAACAGGTTCCAGCGTTGCCAAGGATAAAGGCGTCGCTCGAGCTTGAGGTCGAACTCACCAAAGGACTATAACAATGGCTCTCAGTAAAGAAGCGCCGGGGTTTGACATCGATGATGAGGTGCTCCTTATGGACTCCGACATCGTCATGGATATGATGCCGGAGGACGACGGTTCTCCACCCCCAGTTCGTGCCAAGACCAAAAATGCTGCTTCGCTCAAGCAGCACAAGTACATTGACTACACGCGGGCGCTCGATGCGACCCAGTTGTATCTCAATGAAATCGGTTTTTCCCCCTTGTTGTCCCCGGAAGAAGAAGTTCATTTTGCGCGCTTGTCGCAAAGTGGCGATCCCGCGGGCCGCAAGCGCATGATCGAAAGCAACCTGCGCCTGGTGGTGAAAATCGCCCGACGCTATGTCAATCGCGGTCTTTCCCTGCTGGACCTGATCGAAGAGGGTAACCTCGGCTTGATCCGGGCGGTCGAGAAGTTCGACCCGGAACGCGGTTTTCGCTTCTCGACCTACGCCACCTGGTGGATACGCCAGACGATTGAACGGGCGATCATGAATCAGACCCGGACCATTCGCCTGCCGATTCACGTGGTCAAGGAATTGAACGTCTATCTGCGGGCGGCCCGGGAGCTGACCCAGAAGCTCGATCATGAGCCTTCCCCGGAAGAAATCGCCAGCCTGCTGGAAAAACCGGTGGGTGAGGTCAAGCGCATGCTGGGCCTGAATGAGCGGGTGTCTTCGGTGGACGTGTCCCTGGGGCCGGATTCCGACAAGACGCTGCTCGATACCCTGACCGATGAACGGCCTACCGATCCCTGCGAGCTGCTTCAGGACGACGACCTGTCCCAGAGCATCGACCAGTGGCTGTCGGAATTGACCGATAAGCAGCGTGAGGTGGTCGTACGGCGCTTCGGCCTGCGCGGGCATGAGAGCAGTACCTTGGAGGATGTCGGTCTGGAGATCGGCCTGACTCGCGAGCGCGTTCGGCAGATCCAGGTCGAGGGGCTCAAGCGCCTGCGCGAGATCCTCGAGAAGAACGGGCTGTCCAGCGAAGCGCTGTTCCAGTAGCGCGGTCCTGCGGCTGTTCCCTGAAAATCCCCGACCTGGTCGGGGATTTTGCTTCAGGGCATCAAGCCCCGTGGCACTTCTTGAACTTCTTGCTGCTGCCACACGGGCACGGATCGTTGCGACCCACGTCCTTCAGCGCGTTGCGTACTGGCTCCTGGTGAGCGTGACCGCAGTTCGGGCCGTGGACATGGCCATGGTCGTGATCGTGGTGGTCATGATCGTGGTTGCAATCAGGGCCGTGGACATGGGGTTGCTGGGTCATGCTGGTGTCACTCCGCAGTAATTTCGGCGGGAATTATCTCGCCTTTGCGCTCCAGGTGCACGTCATGACTGAGGAATAGTCCGGTTTCCAGCTCGCCTTCCAGTCGATAGGGGATAGGCTCATGGGGATGTTTCAGGCGCTTGTTCAGGTCGCGCAGGTGTTCCCAGAGGTTGGTCCTGGCCGGGATTACCAGGGACGCGTGGCCGTTCGCTTCCACGGTGAACCAGCCATCGGACTCGCCTTCGCTCAGCAACCAGCCGTCGAGGTAGAGGCGATAGTGCAGGCTGCGCACGGTCAGGCTGTCGTCGTTGGGGTTGTCGACGCGAAAGTGCAGGCGAAACTTCTGTTGCACCAGGCGAGCCTTGACCAGTTCGACCCGCACCAGGCGAACCTCGGGGTCGCGGGCACTGCTATCGAACCAGGACGAGCAGCCGGAAAGTGTCAACAGCATGAGCAGGCCGAGCGTGCCAAGTGTCCGTGAGTGCATGGGTTTCCTCCCGCCGAGGCCCCAGCATAGCAAGCCTCTGACAGAAAAAGCTCATGGTTGTGGTGGTAAATCCAACTGGGTGATACTGCTGACCATTCGCGCAATGGATCCGTCTGGCGCACAGGAGTGTGGTCATGAATCTTTACGAGATTGTCTTCAGTGGCGAGTCGGTGCCCGGGGCGCCGCTCGATCAGGTCAGGAATAACCTGGCCCGACTGTTCCAGGCCGATGCCCAGCGTATCGAACTGCTGTTTTCCGGGCGTCGCCTGGTCCTCAAGAGCAATCTCGACGCGGCCGCCGCCGAGAAGTACCGGGCCACGATCGAGCGGGCCGGGGCGCTGGTCACGGTGGTCGAGATGGCCGTGGAGGAGATCGAGATGGTTGCGGCGCCCGAGGCACCGGGCCGTGCCCAGGTGGCGCCGCGGGATGCCTATATGGCTGCGTTCAGTGCGGTCGAGGCGCCGGACTTCGGGATCGCCGAGGTGGGCAGCGACGTGCAGGACCCCAAGCCCGAGCCGGTCGTCGTGGCGTTGGATCTGTCGGCGTTCAGCGTGGCGCCGGCAGGGGCCGACATGGGACAACTGCCGGCGGCACCTGTCGTCGCGGTGCCGGATATTTCACACTTGAGACTCAGTTGAGCAGGTAGCCTGCGCAGCACTTCTTGTATTTCTGCCCGCTGCCGCAAGGGCAGGCGTCATTGCGCCCGGCCTTCAGAGGCACGGTGGGGTCGATGAAATACCAGCGTCCGCCGGTTTGCACGAAGGACGACTTTTCCCGATGGCTGTGCTCGCCGCTGCTGTCGTGCCAGCGGGCGGTAAAGGTCACGAACGCGTGTTCGGGTTGGCCGCCGAAGACTTCCGAACTTTCCAGATCCAAGCCCAGCCAGGTGCTCTGCGCGCTCCACTCACCGATGGCCAGGCGGTCCAGCCCGGGTTGTTGCACGGGCAGCGTGGTGCCCACCAGGTAGTCGACCAGCCCCAGCACATAGGCACAGTAGCGCGAACGCATCAGGGCTTCGGCGCAGGGCGCGGGGTGGCCCGAGTGATAATGGCCGCAGCAGGCGTCCAGCAGGTTGCCGCTACCGCAGGGACAGATGGATGTGCTCACGGGAATCACCACCAGTACTTGCCGAAATTTTCCGGATTGGCCCAGAACTGAGAGCAGGAGAGGAAACCCCTTGGTTTATATAGGTTTCCTTCAAATGATCGCTTCAAATCAGACCACCAATGTTAGAGATTTGTTAGACATCAAGCTGGCGAAGCCCTGGTACTACCGCAGGAATGGTCGTTACTACATGCGACTGCGGCCCACAGGGGCCAAGGCTGCCGTAACGGTTTCCCTCAGGACCTCTGAGCGCTCCAGGGCCATGGACCTCTCGACGGATATCCTCAAGGGACTTGCCGGATTCCACTTGGCGAACCAATCGGCTACGTGGGAGGACCTACGGGCCTACACACTGACCATAGCTGATCGGGTCACGGTGGATAGCTCGCTGACTACATACGACCGGATCTTACAGGGGATCGCTGGGGAACTCGACGGTCAGCAGGCGGGCACGGCAAGCGGGCACTTCAACCGGCTTCCATCTGTAAAGGACCCTATCGCCGTCGAGTCGATCACCTTCGGCTTCCTGGCTGACCTCTACATGTCCGAACTCAAGGCGAACGTGCAGCCCAGTACAATGCATGAGGTCACTACGTCTTGTAAGGTCATCGCTATGGCACTTGGCGAATTGGACCTGCGGACGCATACACGTGCCGATATGGTGGCTCTCAAAGAGCAGCTACTCGAAACCCGCAAGGGCTCAACCGTGAACAAGCTACTGACTCGGCTATCGACGGTCATGACCTGGGCCGTGAACACGGGACATCTCGATAAGACATACGACAAGGGGCTGAAGCTGACCAAAGGTGCCGACAGCACCCGAGAGGCGTTCTCGCAGGATCAGATAGCTACCCTCATGGGCTACGCCAATGGCCTCCCTGCCGATTCGTGGAAGCGTTGGGCGCTGTCGTTGGGCGTTCTTACTGGGGCGCGTATCGGGGAGGTCTACCAGCTTGCCAAAGGTGATGTAAAACAGATTGGTGATGTGTGGGTTATCGACATCAACGCAGACAACGGGAAGACCCTCAAGAACAAGCATTCCGCCCGTGTCGTCCCGCTGGTCGATGGGGCATTTGGGTTCAACCTTGAAGCGTTCCTTGAGTTCGTCAAACAGGGCAGTTCTGACCGGTTGTTCACTGCCAAGGCTCATTATTTCAACAAGCCGCTGAACGAGATGATTCGAGAGGTGCTCAAGCTGGAGTCAGGGGGCGACCTGTCGTTCCACTCGTTGAGGCACTTCGTTGCAGGTGCCCTGAAAGCCGCTGAGGTTCCACTGGGGACCGCTCAAGAGATCCTCGGACACAGCTCGGGTTCGATCACTTTCGATCTATACGGGGCGGGTAGGGCCGTACAGGTTGTCCGATTGGCTGAGGCTCTGGGGGGCGCGTTCTGAGGGGCGACTAAACGGTATCATCCTGGGCTTGGTATTCCATTCGTTACGTCACTCGTTGGCATCGCTGATGCAGGCTAAAGAGGTTCTCACGACTCATGCTTAGGCTTTCATGGGGCTCGCTTCGGACACGACTACGTTTGATACATACGGCCCTGGGGGCCTCGTTGAGGTAATCGCTGAGATGTTCAGCGGAGTCTTCGATGTTCGGTGGGAATGAAGCGCAGGTGGCGCGGATAGCTGAACATCTGAAAAATCGTCTAAACTGAAAAAAATTGAGAGAGCTTCGTAAATGGAAACAAATCCGCCCAAGCCTGCACTTGAACTTACGCTAACTTGTGGCAAAAATTTAACTGTCGAAGTTGTCGGCTATCATCTTAAATTAAATGACAAGCTACACATTGGTGCTGGAGGGGGGATTTACAAGCTTGGAACGTTTAAGGTAAATAGCGCATCCTATAAGGGTTGGGGTTCCATCGAGAAAATAAAATTCATCACTGGTGAGTGTAGGGTTTTGAGCGAGACTCCTCCCAGGATGACACCAAGGACCATAACTTACAGGGTTAGGTTTGATTTTAATAATTGAAAATATATAGGATTATCTATGTCGCCTGATAATGATGCGAACTACGTTAAGTGGCTAATGACGGATCTAATGGTTGATTTGGCGGCGGCAGTAGGTATGGGGCGCGAGATTTTATCTGCTCATGATCCCCTTGTGCCCATTAAAAGCATAGGGCGGCTTCGAGTGTGTAATCACTCTATAGTCCTCTCTCTTTTTAAACTGCATGAGGTCAGAAACAAATATGCGCAGTTCTTCAAGGGTTTTCCTGATGAGGCTACTGCTGATCTTTATCAGGATGCGAAAGATATTGAGGTCAAGAAAATTTGCCAGTTCAGAAATAAATATGCTGCTCACATATTCGACTGGGATACTAAGAGGCCAATCTCCCTTGCCAAAGGAGAGGAATTGTTGCTTTCAATTACGGGTAAAGATAATTCGGATTGCTTGAATTTTTACAGTTGGATATGCCCTGAGGGCTGGAAAGTTGATCAAAAGTGTGTTGTGAGTACAGTGGTGGTGTTACGTGATTACTGTAGGGGGCTGCCGGGTGGAGAGCTGGAAAGACCTTAACCGTCAAAGTGCCACGCACCTACACCCCGTTAAAGCCCCAATGGATGACCAAGGAGCATCGTTAGCGATCTTCCTCTCCCTCTGACTACTACTTGAGTTACACGCCTCGGTGCCGCCTCAGAGCGCCTTCCAAAACACCTCACTATTACCAGAACGACACCCCGTCGGACTGATAATCGATGAGGATATCACTGTGGATTACTCTTACAGCCCTGTTACGTTCAAACGATGGGCGGACAAACGCCGCTCAGACCCCCTATTGATTGAGGATGCTGAGAAAGCTGTACGATGGAGGCCAACGAAGCCCGCACATACAATAGAACGACCTGATCCTGAATCAAAGGAGCCAGCCAGCTCTCGACGCGGGCGACCCGAACTCAAAACGCCCAATCCAGTCGCCTCCTATATGTCTTTGCTGTGCCATCAGCGACCTCACTGGGTTGACGCCATTGTCTATGGATCAACAGCAACCGGGGCAGGGTCAAGCAGTGGCAAGCTCAATGTACAACCAAGGGCGGTACTCGCAGCTCTGTACCTCAAGACCATCTCCGCGAATGCTGTGAAGACGGCTGACATCACTCTCAGGACGGCACAGACTGTCGCCAAGGCGGCGCGACACGCGGCTCACGGGATTGGCTGTTATTTGGATCGACACCCGATGACTAAGGCCCGAATGGATCTTGAGCTGAGCTACGAGTTAGCCGCTGATTAAACGCAGGGAGTAATAAGGGAAGACCTCCCGTCTCTTCAAAATTCCCAACGGTCAAGACCTAAAAGAGAAAAGAATCCTCTGCGGTTATTTCTGGGTTGCTCGGCGAGGGGATAATAGTTGTGATAACAACATCCCTCCTGAGAGAAGAGCTTAAGGTTTTCTCTTTGAACCACTCATCGAGTTTGGGAACGGTCTTGCGACCATGATTCCCTCACCATAAAGGACACTTACAGGCCCGACCGCCTACTATGTGTCTTCGCAGAATTAATCTACTCGCCCTATTGGCTTGCCTTCTGGAACCACGCTCAGACCTTTCATGGGGTCGAGTAGCTGGGTCGTGGAGGTCGGCCAGAAGGCAAACCAATATGGAGAACATGAAAATATGAACAGTATCAATATTAACCAGATCAAGACCACCCTCAACGGACTACCCGGTATGTCGTCCTTGGAGATTGCAGAGATCACCGGCAAGGATCACAGTCGGGTTCTGAAGGATGTTCGAAAGATGCTCAAGGAATTGGACTTGTTAGGAGCGGGCAAAACTGACGCTTCCTCCTTTGTCGAGACCAGTTACCAGAGCACTCAGAACAAAGCCCTGCCGATGGTCATTCTTGATAAGGACCTGACATTCACGCTCATTACAGGCTACAGCATAAAGTTGCGTCACTTGGTCGTTAAGCGCTGGTCCGCATTGGAAGTCGAGCAGGACCCAACTGCTGGTCTGAAGTCCGTGCAGGACACTGTGGTCCACTTGCTCGAGAGTGAGAAGGATAACTACCGTCAAGCCATGCGGGCTTTCAAGCGTTCTCCGCAATCCAAAAGCCTCACCGCTATAGCTTTTCGAGATGGGAAGGCAGACAGAGAGAAGGAAAGCAGGCGTATCCGGGTGAACAGGGACGCTGCCGGTGGTCTCTGAGGCCGCTACCCATTCCGCTAACTGACTCCCGTACGGAGATCTTATGGACAAGCTACAGGTTGCCTATACAGCCTGTGTTGCTGTCCATTGGTGCGTCTGGGTGGTAACTACCATCACACGGTTGTGGTCGCGTAGGCCACCGTAAAGCCCTTTCGCAGCTTGCCGAAAATTTCGGAATGATCACCTCAGTCAGTGCGGCACGGCAAGTTCCCCCCGTAGACCCTCGCGGGTACGCCTGAGCTTTATGGCGAGTGCGCATGGGGTCCACATCGTGCGCCTATACGCACCTCTGTAGGTCAGTCCCTTTCGGAATGCTTGAGGCCCAAGCCAGAGCCCTTGAAGCGTTAGACAGCGGTCAGAAAACTGTTAGACATTCGCTGAAACCCTCGATAGCCTGAACGTCCTCTCCTTAAGGTGAGCCCAGAGAAAATCCAGCAGGTTGCCGCTACCGCAGGGGCAGATGGATGTGCTCACGGGAATCACCACCAGTACTTGCCGAAATTTTCCGGATTGGCCCAGAACTTGGCGTTCAGCCAGTCCGGCACCTGTTTGTATTCCTTCAGATCATAGGTGAACAGCGTCAGTACCTGCTCATCGCGGGCAAAGCGTTCGCTGCTTTGCAGGGCCAAGGCGAAGAAGTCGCTGTCCTGCCAGCCGCTGGCGGCCATGTCCACCAACACCGCCATACGGCTCGCATTGAGGTTGCGAATGCCGCCGAGCAATTGCCGGCCGTCGCGCTTGGGCAGGTGCTCCAGGCAGTCGACCACCAGCGCCAGGTCGAAGCGCCGGGCGGCCAGCGCGGCGGGCAGGGCAGCGGGTTCGGCGAAGGACACCTGGGTCTCGGGGTGGGCCGCCTGGAACGCCTCGAGCGCCGGAAAGCTGCCAGCCCCCACGAGCAGCAGGGTCTGTGGGGCGTAACGGTCCAGCAGGGCCGCCAGCGCTTGCTGGGGTGTGCGGGCAGAAAGGCTTTCTAGCATCGGGATTCCTCGGTCGGAACGGCAAACACGGGCGAATTTTCAACGGCCACTGGCAAACTGCCCTGACTCGCCTTACTGTGCGCCAAAGAATAACTCATCAGGGGGGCGTATGAAGGTGCTTTGGGGGCTGGGGAAGGTGTTGACGCTGATGTTCTGGCTGGTGGTGCTGGTCAACCTGGCGCATCCGCTGATCAATCCGTTCCGGATGCTGGTGGATCTGGCGGGGAGCATGCTGTTGTTGACGCATTTGCTGGAGATACTCCTGTTCAACGGCAGCCTGCGGGACCGTGCCCATCCGTGGCGCGATCGGCTGCAGATCCTGCTGTTCGGCATGTTCCATCTGCAGATCCTGCCTTTGCCCCAGCGTGAGGAGCGCCAACATGCGTAGCCTGTGTTTGCTGGCTGCCTTGTGCAGCCCCCTGGCGTTTGCCCAGGTCGTGACCGTCGAAACCAATTCCATGCTGCGCTTGCCCGCCAACACCCCGGTGTTGCAACTGGAGCGCCTGGATGTTGCCGACTTCGGCACCTTGCTGGTGCCCGCCAGCGTGACGCAACTGAATATCGGCGAACTGCACCTGGGGCACGAGGCGCGTATCGCCATTGTGCCGAGCGAGCAGGGTTTCGCGCTCAAGGCTGGCCGTGCCGAGTTGGGTAGCGGCAGCCAGATCAGCGCGCGCGGGGCGCCGGGCACTTACCAGAAAGCCCCTTCGCCGGGACGTAACCTGGATCTGCGGATCGACACGCTCAGCGGCTCCTTGTTGTCGGTGGATGCCCGGGGTGGTGCGGGAGTGCCGGGGTATGTCGGGCTCGATGGGGCGAATGGCGATGAGCCGGGATGTACCTGGGGCTCGGCCGGGCAGGGCGCGGACGGCGACAACGGCGGCGATGGTCATCCGGGGGCGCCGGGGGCGCAGGTTCGGCTGCAGTTGCCACGCAATTACCCGGCGGCGCAGATCCAGGTGCTGGTCGATGGCGGTACGGGAGGCATTGCCGGAGCAGCGGGGCGTCCGGGGGCGGGCGGCAAGGCCAAGGGCTGCTTCGTGTACCAGACCGAGGGTGGCAAGTCCGGCCGTCCGGGCCTGGCAGGCAAGCCGGGGCCGGCTGGACCGGCGGGTAGCGTGACGGTTCAGCGCCTGTAACCCAGCCCTGAAAGCACCATCACCACCCTTGTAGGAGCGAGCTTGCTCGCGATGATCGTCCAGGCACCGCGGGGTATCAGGCTTCCCGCGTTATCGTTGACGTCCATCGCGAGCAAGCTCGCTCCTACAATAATGTGAATGCGCCAACATTCAAAACCCCGGCCGTGCCGCCGCAATGGCCACCAACCCCAACCCGATCAGCAGATTGATCCCCACCAACCGGCGAATCCGCCCCAGCGCCGCAGCCCCTGCCGCCCAGTCCTGGGCCTCTACCGCCTGGCGCAAATCCGGTAGTTGCAACGACTGGATACGAATAAACAGTGCAACCATCGCGATATACAGGCCCATCATGACCTGCACATAACGCGGTGCGGTCTCGAAGCCGCTGAAGCGCAACTGGATCATCCCCACGCCGCTGATCGGCAGGAGCACCACCGCGACCCAGACCCAGACGAAGAACCGCTGGAATACCTGGACCCACAGCTTCAGCCGGGCCGGCCCCTCCAGCGCGGCCATGGCCGCCGGACGGAGGATCATCCAGGCGAAGAACATACCGCCGACCCAGACCAGTGCGGCCAGGACATGCAAGCTGTAGACGAGAGCAAAAGCGGTCATTCGGGTACTCCGTGCGGCACGCGAGGATTTGGCGGGGTATGATAGCCGTCTATTCGAACCACTGAAAATTTATCCAGCGTTTCTTGCGCCCGAAGACTCATGATCAGCACCGAACTCAAAACCACGATCCAGGGCGCCTATTCGCGTTTTCTCGAAGCCAAGAGCCTCAAGCCGCGTTACGGCCAGCGCCTGATGATCGCCGAAGTGGCCAAGGTCCTCGGCGATATCGACACCGATGACGAAGGCCGGCGCGACGGCGACCCGGCCGTGGTCGCGGTGGAAGCCGGCACCGGTACTGGCAAGACCGTGGCCTACAGCCTGGCGGCGATTCCCACCGCCAAGGCCGCCGGCAAACGCCTGGTGATCGCCACCGCCACTGTCGCGCTGCAGGAACAGATCGTCTACAAGGACCTGCCCGACCTGATGCGCAACAGCGGTTTGAACTTCAGCTTCGCCCTGGCCAAGGGGC
>JACXTT010005365.1_pt1 | contig 18647 bp, 13 predicted proteins | sample 9270951 | NCBI WGS metagenome assembly JACXTT01 (sample SAMN15532306, study PRJNA645909) | rock metagenome | isolation source: weathered quartz diorite | place: Puerto Rico | collected 2017-06-21 | reverse complement strand
GCGCTGGGCATGCATGCCGGTTACGCCGTCGAACTGGGTTTTAGCGGAGGGCGCGCGCTGGCCGTCGCCCTGGCCGCCATCCTGCACGCCTGGAGCGGCCGCCATTGCCACGTCGTCTGCGCCACCGACCACCTGGCCGCGCGCGACGCCGAACGCATGGCGCCACTCTATCGGCTGTGCGGCGTGACCGCCGCGGCGCTGTCCTCGGCCACGCCGCCGGCGGAGGCGGAAGGCCGCTACGCTCTCGACATCGTCTACGCCACCGGCCGCCAGCTGCTGTCGGACTTCATGCGCGACGATCTGTTGTTGGCCGGCGCCGTCAGCCCGATGCGCCGCAGCCTGCAGGCGCGCACCGTGGCCGGCCTGGAACAGCGCCCCGTCACCCGCGGCATGGGCGTGGCCATCATCGACGACATCGAATCGGTGCTGGTCGACGAAGCGGCCAGCCCGGTCGTCATCAGCGCGGCCGGCAACGCCTCGGTGCTCGATGAAGCCACCGTCGCCGCCTATCTGCTGATCGAAGGTTTATTGGCGGGCCGCGATTACCACATCGCCGCCAACCCCGGCTGGCAGGTCGAATTCTCCGAAGCCGGCCTGCGGCTGCTGGCCGAACTGGGATTGCGCTTGCCGGTGTACTGGCAGCATCCGCAGCGCCGCTACGACCTGGTGTCGAACGCCCTGCTGGCGCGCGACGCCCTGCAGATCGAGCGTCATTACGTGGTGCAGGAAGGGCGCCTGATGCTGGCCGACGACGGTGTCTTCCGCCTGCTGTCGGGTCGCGTCTGGCACAACGGCATCCTGCAGGCGCTGGAAGCGCGGAATGGTTTGCCGTTGACGACGCCGCCGCGCACGGTGGCGCGCGCCGCCCTGCAAACCTTCTTTCCCCGCTACGCCCGGCTGGCCGGCGCCGGCAGCAGCCTGGCCGGCCTGGGCGACGAACTGGCGGCCTGCTACCAGCTAAAAGTGCTGAAACTGGCGGCGCCCGCCGTGCCGTCGCCCCAGCACCGCTACGGCTACGCCGACCGCGCCGCCAAGTTCGACGGTTTTATCGACCTGATCGAGCGCCTGCACGAAGGGGGCCTGGGCGTGCCCCTGCTGGTGGGGGCGCCGCGCACGGCCGACCTGGCCGCCATCGGCCGCGTGCTGGTCGAGCGGCAGCTGCCGTTCCAGGTGATCGACGGCCGCGATCCGGACAAGGACGCCGCCTCGCTGGCCGCAGCCAACGCGCCCGGCGCCATCACCTTCATTACCGGCAGCGCCGCCCGCAACGGCGAACTGCCGCACGCCGCATCGGCCCTGCACGCGCTGCTGTTCGAGCACTGGGATGCGCGCCGCGGCGACGACGGCTTTTTTGCCTGGGCCCGCGCCGGCATCGTGTTCGGCTCGATTGGCGACGACCTGTTGCTGCGGCCCTTGCCGGCATGGGCGACATTTTTGCGTCCGCTGCTCGAACGTTCAAAGGCCAACGGTCCGGTCGCCCGGGCTGTGGTGGCGCTGTCGCAGTGGCACGGCAGCAAACACAGTTCCCGCTACCGCCGCTCGCTGGCCTTGCGCGAAAATCAGCTCGACGAGCAGCTGGCGTTTTCGGGCAAGGGTTAGCGAACTACGTTCAGCGTCCCGGAACAGGATACGTCGCCGGGCTGACATTGCCATCCCTGTCGATTGCCTGCACCCCAAAAAACACATTGTCCTTCGAAATCGGCATGGTCGCCGACGTCACCTTGCCGACGAACTGGCTGTGCTGCCAGGTGGCGGCGGTGGTGTCTCGCCAGACGATGCGGTAGCCGGCCAGGTCAGGCTCGGTATTCGCGGCCCAGGTGAGATCGGTCTGGTTGGTCAGCCTCGCGGTGACGATTTTCACGGATTGCGGCGAAGCGGGCGCCAGCGCCAGGGCGGCCAGCGAAGCGGCGTTGACGCGCGCCACCTGGGCGATGTAGGCGGGATCGACGAACTGCGGCAGGTCGCCGATCTGCAAATCGCCTTCCTTGCGCACGTCCTGGTGCTGGTGATTAAAATCTTCGGCCGGCTCCGTAAAACGCAGGGCGGCGAAACCGCGGTCGAGGAAGGGCGCATGGTCGCCGCCGCGCAGATAGCGGTCGCGGCGGTTGATGATGGTGACCTTGAAATTGGGCACATAGCGCTCGCCCACTTCTTTAACCAATCTCGCCAGCTGGCGCGGCGTCGAGTCGTTTTCGCCGCCCGTCTGGATCAGGGTGCGCAGATTGTCCGGCATCTCCTTGACGGCGGGGATGCCTTCGGCGAACAGGCGCACCTGGGCGTTGTCGCGCTTGCCGTCGTCGCTCATCGAGCTGCCGATGATGTCGTTGGTGAACATGCCGGCGATGTTCCACTTTTTCTGTTTCGCCTTTTCGGCGAAGTCGGTGGCGCCGTACAGTCCCTGCTCCTCCGCGGCCACCGTCATGAAGATCAGCGTCGCATCGAACTTGTACCTGGCCATCACGCAGGCCATCTCCATCACGGCGGCGGTGCCGGAAGCGTCGTCGTTGGCGCCGGGCGCGTCGCCGACGGCATCGGCGTCTTCCGAGCGGCGCGAATCGTAGTGGCCGCTGACCACGTACATGCGCTCGCGCGACTCGGCCTGCGCGCCCGGCAAGGTAGCCACCACGTTGACGATTTCGACGGGGCGGACGATGCGGCGGTCGACCGGGTGCAAATGGCCGTCGAAGGCGACTTGCAGCTTGCCGGCGCCGCAGCGCTCCAGTTCGCTCTTGATCCAGCGGCGGGCGGCGCCGATGCCACGGGTGTCGGACACCGTGTCCGATAAAGTGTGGCGGGTGCCGAAGCTCACCAGTTTATTGACGTAGCCTTCGATGCGCTGGGGAGAGATTTCACGCACGATGGCGTCGATCTGGGCCTGGTGCACGGTGGTGTCCGGTTCGGCGGCGTGCACACCGGCGCCGGCCATCAGGGCCAGCACCAGGGCGCTCCGTTGTACGTTGTAGGTCATTGGGTATCCTGAATAAAGATCAGCGGAAGGTGTAGCCCGCGGTCGCATAGATAAATCGGCCGCGCGGGTCGCCGTAACTCACATCGTAACCGCCCAGAAAGTTCGAGGCGAGATTGGTGTAAGGCGGATCGCGGTCGAACAGGTTCTTGATGCCGACGGTCAGTTTGGCCGACTTGATGCCGGAGTATGTCAGCTGGGTGTCGAAGGTTTGATAGGCCTCGACCTTGCGCGGCACGCTGCCGGCGGCCACGCGGCTGCCCAGCACGTCCACATAGCCCTTCTGGTAGTTCTGCGACAGCGAAGCGGCGAATTGGCCCATCTCGTAGGCGATGCTGGCGTTGTGCTTCCAGCGCAGCACCACACCGCCGCCCGCGTTGAGGGCGGTGTCGAGCGAGCTCGTATAGGCGCCGTTCGGGCCCTGCACGTCATACTTTGCCAGATAGGTGCCGCTTATGCGGGCCGTCAGGCGATTGCCTGCACCAAAACGCCAGCCATACTTGGCATCGACGTCGACGCCGGCCAGCTGGGTCTTGAACAAGTTCGCATTGGTTTGCAGGATGCCGGTGATGGGGCCGACGCCGCTGGCGTTGCCGTCCGGCGCGCCGCGCTGGATAAACGCCGCGTACTGCGTGGCGCGGTCGGCGTTGGCGAGGAAGTAGGTCGAGGAGAGGCCGCCGACCACGATGGCGTTTTTCAGGTTGACCCGGAAAGCGTCGAAGCTGACCGACAGCTCCTTGATGGGTTCGAGCAAAATACCGGCCGTGTAGGACAGCGATTTTTCCGGCTGCAGATTCGGGTTGCCGCCGGTGATGGTGGTAAATTGAAAACTGCAATCGGTGGCGGCGCCGGTGGCGATGTTGGGGCAGCGGATCGGATCGCGGGTGCCGTTCGCCGTGACGCTGGTTGCCTGCGGCGTGTACAGGTCGGTAAGCGAGGGCGCCCGGAATCCAGTGCCGACGGAAGAGCGCAACAGCACGGCGTTGGTCGGCTGCCAGCGGATCGACGCTTTCGGATTGACGGTGCTGCCCACGCCCTGATAATTATCGTAGCGCACGGCGCCATCGAGGTCGAATTTGCGGAACAGGGGGACGCTGATCTCGGCGTAGGCCGATTCCACATTTCTCTGGCCGACCACCGGAAAGGCGTTGCCACCCAGGCCCGCGATGTCGCCGGTCTGGATCGCCACCGACGGATCGTAGGAAAATTTCTCGCGGCGCAGTTCGGCGCCGACGGCGAGGGCAGCAGCGCCGTTGGTCATGGTGAACAGCTCGCGCGAGGCCTTGAAGTCGAGAGAAGCGGTCGAGGTTTTCGAGGAAAAACTGGTGCCGCGGAATTCGGCGGCGCGCGCCGCTGCCAGAACGGCCTGATCGGCGGTGTCGCCGAAGGGGTTGATCAAGCCCGTGTTAAAAATCGGCAGCGCTTTCGAGTACTGGGCGTAGCCGGCCAATAAGATTTCCTTGACCTTCGATTCGCTATACAGGGCCGCGCTGTCCAGGTCCCAGCCGCTCCAGCTGCCGCGCACGCCCACCAGCAGGCGGGACGCTTCGGATTCGTCGCGCGTGCTACGGGCGCCGTTGACGACGTCGCGGTAGTTGAGCAATAAAGGTTTGCCGGCGACGCCGTTGGCGGCGGCAAAGGCGGCCGGGTAATACGGGCTGCTCGGCAACAAGATAAAGCCGCCGTTGCCCAAGTTGCCATACGGCGCCGTCAGCGCTTTAAAGGCCGGCACGTAGGGATTGCTGGCGGTGGTGATGGCGTTGTAGGCCAGCGGCACCGGCTGCGTGGTCGAGTCGATGCGGTTGCGCGTCAGGGCCGCTTCGAAATACGCCTCTGAGTTTTGCGACAGGGTCTTGCGGCCGTTCGACATCACGCTCTGCTTCAGAGAATACGGCTGGATGGAGCCGTATTGCGTGTTGTCGAAGCTGCAGCGGGTCGGATTGAAGGGCGTCGCCGGAGAGATAGGGCCGCAATTGGCGACCGATGGCGTTTTCAGGGCGGTGCCGATCAGCACGTTGGCGGGGAAGGTGATCGACGAGGTCAGATCGTTGTTCTCGGCGACGTTCAGGCGATTCGCGTAGGGCCGGTCGGCGCCGTAGATGGCGTCGGTTTCGGCGATGTTCAGGCCGACGGTGAAATTGTAGCCATCTTCCGCCAGGCTGCCCCAGCCGGCGAACAGGGTGGCTTTTTTGTCCTTGCCGTGGCCGCCGCGGGTGGGCTGACCCACCGTCGCGCTGGTCTCGATACCCTTGAAATCTTTGCGCAAAATAAAATTGACGACGCCGGCGATGGCATCGCTGCCATACACGGCCGAGGCGCCGTCTTTCAATACTTCGACCCGCTCGATGGCGGACAGGGGAATGCTGTTGACGTCGACCGAGGAGCCGGACGCGCCGGCCGAGCCGCCGCCGTAGACGGACACGCGGCGGCCATTCACCAGCACCAGCGTTCTCGCGCTGCCCAGACCGCGCAGCGACACCGTGGCGATATTGCCGCCGCCAAAACCGGAAGCGTTGGCGGCGGTGGTGGCGGTGCCGTTGCTGCTGAGCGAACTGAGTTGCTTGACCAGTTCCTCGGTGGAAGAAGCGCCGATGCGCTCGATGTCTTCGCGCTTGAGTATCTGCACCGGCAGGGCGGTTTCGCCATCGATGCGCTTGATGGAAGAGCCGGTGACGATGACCCTTTCCATCGGTGCGCTGGCGCTGTCCTGGCCGGCGGCAAGCGCCGGCACGCTGAGCGCGCCGAGCAACACGGGCGTCAGGGTGGCGGCGACCAGGACGACGCAGCGCTTTCGGCGCGGGTGAGCGAGGGGATTTGTGGGCATGGCAATGACTCCTGGACGAGGGCTACGGTGGGGGATTCGAAGCTGGAATCAGTGCGGGCGAGACGCGCGCCAAGCGTGCGGAAGCGGCGCCATCGTTGGGCGCAACGCTCATTTTCTCTGTTGCATTAATTGCCTATAGATAAAATTATATCTTTTGACTCGCGCAATATCTTGCTATATTCAGGCCCATACAACACTGCAATATGCAATGTCCATATCGTTTATAAGGAAAAGGCGCAATGCTTGTGTCACGGGTCAAACTGGATCGGATCGATCGCAAAATCCTCGAAGAGTTGCAGGCGGATGCCCGGCTGTCCAGCGCCGACCTGGCCGAGCGGGTGTCGCTGACAGCCTCGCCATGCTGGCGAAGAGTCAAGCGGCTGGAAAGCGACGGCATCATCTGCGCCTACGAAGCCAAGCTCGACCCGAGAAAACTGGGCTACCAGGTCACCGCGCTGATCAGCATTTCGCTGGAAAAAAGCCACACCAAGTATGTGCACGAATTCGAGGCGGCGGTGGCGGCGATTCCGCAAGTGTTGTCCTGCCATCGCATTTCCGGACGTTACGACCACCAGTTGATGGTGGTGGCCGAGGACCTCGAAGCCTACGGTTTGTTCGCCGAAAAATTCATCAACGGCTTGCCGAGCGTGAAAGAGGTGTACACCTCCTTCGTGTTAAAAGAGGTGAAGGCGCCGACCAATCCGCCGCTGCCGCCCGCGGATTTTTCCTGATCATTCGAGCCGAGGAACCATGGCGACAGCCGCAGAATTCGATGAACCGTTGACGCGCCCGCGCGTCGGCTGGCAGCGCGTGGCGATCGCGCTGGTGCAGGGCGCCTTGCTGTACTGGCTGTACCGCAGCGGCACTGAAAAAATCTGGCCGGCGACGGTGCCGGCTTTGTATGTGCCGCTGCTGCTGGTGCTGGGCTTGTGCCCGGTGCTGCTGGTGGTCAGTCTCGGTCACCTGGCGGCGCGCCGCACCTTGCTGTGGGTGGGCGGCGCCGTGCTGCTGGTGGCGGCACTGGGTTGGTACGACGCCTGGCACAAGGTGATCCCCGATGCGCGCGGCGGCGAAGGCTTGCCCTCGCACCTGCTGGTGGTACACCTGATCGCCGCCCTGTTCATCGCCCACGTGCTGATTGTCGCGGCCACCATCGACCGACGCCGCATCGCCGCCTATGCGACTTATTTCGACACGGCCTGGAAGCTGGCCGTGCAACTGGTGTTCAGCATGGGTTTCGTGGGCGCCGTCTGGCTGGTGCTCAACCTGGGCGGAGAATTGTTCAAACTGATCAAGCTCGACTTTCTCGACAAGGCGCTGCGCCAAGCCTGGTTCAATATTCCCGTGCTGGTGTTCGCGTTTACTTGCGCCATCCACGTCACCGATGTCCGCCCCGCCATCGTGCGTGGCATCCGCAATCTGCTGCTGGCGCTGATGGGCTGGCTGCTGCCGGTGGTTACCGTGCTGGTCGGCGGCTTTCTGCTCAGCCTGCCTTTTACGGGATTGTCCGCGCTGTGGGCGACCCGGCACGCGGCGTCGGTACTGCTGGGTGCCGCCGCCATGCTGGTGGTGATGATCAACGCCGCCTGGCAGAACGGCCAGGCGTTGGCGGCGGTGGCCGCGCCCGTACGCTGGAGCGCGAGAATCGCCGCCGTGCTGCTGGCGCCGCTGGTGCTGCTGGCCGCCGTTGCCCTACGCCTGCGGGTGGCCGATTACGGCTGGACCGACGACCGCATCGTCGCCTGCGCCTGTATTCTGGTCGCCGCGTGCTACGCCACGGGTTACCTGATTGCCTCGCTGCGCTCGGCATCGCTGGCGCGGCTGGCCGGCGTCAACATCGTCACCGCCTTTGTCGTGCTGGGCGTGATTCTCTCTCTGTTCTCGCCGCTGGCCGATCCGGCCCGTCTGTCGGTGGACAGCCAGCTAGCGCGATTAAAAAGCGGCAAGGTGGCCGCCGATAAATTCGATTACGCTTATCTGCGTTTTCACGGTCAGCGTTACGGGCGCGATGCGTTGGCGCGCCTGAATGCCCAGGCGGGGCCGGATGCCGCGGTGGTGCGGGCTAACGTGGCACATGTCAATGCGATGAAGGATCGCTACGAACTGAAGACTCTGCGAACCTTGGAAGGATCGGCGCTGTTGGCGAACTTGAATGTGTGGCCGACGGGCACCGCGCTGCCTGACGGCTTTGTCCAGAACATGGGCGGGCGCGAGGGCCAATATGGGTGGCCCGATTGCCTGACGACTCCCGGGAAATCGTGCGATGTGTTCGCCATCGATTTCAGCGGGACTGGCAAGGAGGAACTCCTGATCGTCGATATCGACAAGAACGGCAACGCCACCGTGTTCGCCGCGAACGACCAGGGGAACTGGTCGCAAGTTGAAACCGTGCAGCATCTGGCCGGTTGTCCGGAGCGGCGCAAGCGCATGATCGCCGGTCAATTCAGCACGGTCAGACCGGCACGCAAGGTGCTCAGCATCGACGGCGTCGTGTTGCGAACAAATACGGCGGAGCGCGATGACGCCGTTTGCACGGAAGAAATTGCAACTGCGAAGTAGTTGCCGCGCGGATTTTGTCGTGCTGGGTCGCGTCTGCAAGTTGCGCGCCGGCGACAAGCCGTTTCCTCTAGTATCGTTTCAGGAACTTAACAGCATCACCATGCCCTGGACGAATTCATGAAAAACGACACATCCACCGAGCTGTCCGCGCCGGCCATCCCCAACAGCGAACCGGCCGTCGCCGCCAAGGCCGCCGGCCTGCGCTACGTCAGCGACGACAAGCCCGGCATCGCCCGCGAAATGGTGAAAGATGGCTTTCGCTATGTCGACAAGGATGGCAAGCCGGTCGAGGATGAGGACACTTTATCTCGCATCAAGGCGCTGGTGATCCCGCCGGCCTGGACCGACGTGTGGATCTGCGCCAGCGCCAATGGTCACTTGCAGGCAACCGGGCGCGACGCCAGGAAGCGCAAGCAGTACCGCTATCACGCCAAGTGGCGAAGCGTGCGCGATGAAGTCAAATACGAGCGCATGCTCAATTTCGGCCAGGCCTTGCCGAAGATCCGCGGCGCCGTCGACACGGCGTTGAAATTGCCCGGGCTGCCGCGCGAAAAAGTGCTGGCGACCATCGTGCGCTTGCTGGAAGTGACCATGATGCGCATCGGTAACGAGGAATATGCGAGAACGAATAAATCGTTCGGGCTGACCACCCTGCGTTCGCGCCACGTGAAAGTCGACGGCAAGGACATCGATTTCAATTTCCGCGGGAAAAGCGGGGTGTTTCACACGATCCACCTGGAAGACCGCCGGCTGGCCAAGATCATCGCCAGGACGCGGGAACTGCCGGGCCAGGACCTGTTTCAATATGTCGACGAGGAGGGCGAGCCGCACACGGTCGACTCGGGCGACGTCAACGAATATCTGCAGCAGATCACGGGCGAGGAATACACGGCGAAAGATTTCCGCACCTGGTCGGGCACCGTGCTGGCGGCGCTGGCTTTGCACGAATTCGAAAAATTCGATTCCGAAACCCAGGCCAAGAAAAACATCGTGCGGGCCATCGAATCGGTGGCCGAGAGATTGGGCAACACGCCGACCATTTGCCGCAAGTGTTATGTGCATCCGGCGGTGATCGACGCCTACCTGGAAGGCACGGTGCTCGAAGCGCTGCACAAGGAAACCACCAGGCAGATGGTCGACGATTTGCACAGCCTGTCGCCGGAAGAGGCGGCGGTACTGACGCTGTTGCAGCAGCGCTTGCAGCAGGCGGCGCAGGCGGAAAAGGAGCCGAAAAAAGCGCCGGCCAAGGCGCGCGCCAAGGCAAAAGCCGTAGGCGCCGTTGCGGCTTGATGCAATCCTGAAGATAAGGTGGCGGCGCTGGCGCAAACCCGGCAAATTCGGCTATTCTGACGGTCCAATAACATCAACAGGAGACCCCAATGAATACCGCAGTCAAGCCAGTTCCTGAAGGCATGCACACGCTCACCCCGCACCTGACCTGCAGCGGCGCCGCCGAGGCCATCGTGTTCTACCAGAAGGCCTTCAATGCGGTCGAACTGGGCCGCATGCCCGGCCCCGACGGCCGCCTGATGCACGCCATGCTGAAAGTGGGCGATTCGCATCTGATGCTCAACGACGAGTACCGCGAATGGGGCGGCGCCAGCCCGGCCACCTTGAACGGCACGCCGGTGACCATCCATATGTATGTCGCCGATGTTGACGCCGCCTTCCAGCAGGCCATCGACGCCGGCGCCACCGTCAAGATGCCGGTGGCCGACATGTTCTGGGGCGATCGCTACGGCATGCTGACCGACCCCTACGGCCACCAGTGGTCGATCGCCAGCCACATCAAGGACATGTCGCTGGAAGACATGGCGGCGGCAGGCAAGGCGGCCATGGGCGGCCAGCCTTAAGTTTCAATACAATTTATTTGGCGGCCTGTGCCTTGGCCACCAGCGCGTCCAGCACGGCGATGACCGCCGTGTTGGCCGCTGGCGCGTTTTTCTCGGGCACGCGGCTGACCGCCTGGGCCGGCGAGGTCAGATAGCGGCCGTCCACCACCAGCTGGGGCGCGCTCTCGATGTGATAATCGGCTATCGTGCGCGGCAGGCGGCGCATAGCGGTGGCCACGCCGAAAGAATTCCACGCCGTCAAAAATTGATCGCGGTCCACCCCCTGCTTGGCGATCCACTCGAGTATCGGCCCGTCCTGGTTCAGGCGGATACGCTCGACGTGCACCGCGTGCTCGATCTTCGGAAACATTTCCTCGCTTTTGCCCATGGCCTCCAGGGTCAGGAACAGGTGCGCCTCCGGATCGGCCGCGCCCGTGTAAGGCAAGTGCACGCGGCGAAAGGCAATGGCCTTGCCCTGACGCTTGACCTACTCCGCCAGCTGCGGCTCGAGTTGATAACAAAATGGGCAGTGGTACATGAAAAATTCGATGACTTCGATTTGCCCCGGCGCCGCCTTGACGTCCTGGCGCGACGGCAGGGTGGCGTACTCGGCGCCGTTGATGGGAACGGCGGGCGCGGCAAGGGCGGGCAAGGTGAAAAGCAGGCCGAGGGCGGCCAGGATCAAACGGCGAGTGGGCATGGGTTCTTCGGAGTTAGGTGAATCGTTGGAGATAGGAAATGGCGACTCGGCAATGGTAGCCGAAAATGCCCGCGACTTGATCAGCAGAATCGATCCGCTTTCCTTGCCGAGGACGGCTAAAATAGCGGCCGGTCCTCCTTCTGAAAGTGTCGTGCGCTTTGTGCTGTCGTAATTTCCATGTTTGTTCTCCCTGTGGCTATGGCGATGCCTGAGGCTGGATCGCGCCATCGTCCGGCAATGGCGGCGTGGGGCGCCCTGTTGCTGGCGCTGCTGTGGGCGGCGCTGGCGCCGCTCGACACGGGTTCGCGGATGCGCCTGCTGGAGATACCAGCCGGCGGCGCCGCCACGCTGCCGGCCGCCATCACGCTGACGCTGGGCGTGCAGGACGTGCTCTTGCTGCGCAACCGCGATCGCGTTCCCCTGCGCTTCGGACCCGTCTCGCTCGCGCCAGGCGAAGAACTGCGCCTGCCCTTCGAAGCGGCCGGCGTCTACCCGGTCGCCGCCAGCGCCTGGGCCGGCCGCAGCTTGACGGTGACGGTGGTGGAGTGGCCGTCTCCGGGATGGGAGCGCATCCAATGGCGCCTCGGCGCGCTGGGCGATGCCGTGCGCAGCATGCCGGTGGTGCACCCGTAGGGGGCCGATCCGGGCAAGCGGGGCACCGGCGCGCGTGCGCCCGATTTTTTCGGTTCTGGCATGATGGCTCGATGACGACCATCTCGATTCCCCTGTTTCCGCTCAGCGCCGTGTTGTCGCCCGACGGTGTGCTGCCCCTGCAAATATTCGAAGTGCGCTACCTCGATATGGTCGGCAAATGTATCGCCGACGGCAGCCCCTTCGGCGTGGTGCTGCTGACGGCAGGGGCGGAAACGCGCAAACCGGACCAGCTTGAACGCTTCGCAGAGACCGGTACCCTGGCCGCCATCGACAGCCATGAATCGCCTTCGCCCGGCCTGATGCAAATCATCTGCCGCGGCGGGTCGCGTTTTAAAGTGCTGCATGCCGAACGGCTGGTGACGGGTTTGTGGACGGCGAAAGTCGAGCTGCTGGCCGAAGACCAGGCGGTGCGCGTGCCGTCCGAACTGCGCGGCGCCGCCGAGGCCCTCGACCGCGTGCTTGCGTCGCTCGACGAGGTGCCGGAAGATCGCTGGCCGGTGCGCCCGCCGTTTCGGCTCGACGATTGCGGCTGGGTGGCCAACCGCTGGTGCGAATTATTGCCGCTGCCGGTGTCGCAAAAGCACAGCCTGCTGATGCTGGACAACCCGCTGATCCGCCTGGAACTGCTGCACGACATGCTCGACGAGCATGGGCTGATCACCTCCTGACATGTTGCCGCGCGCTAAAGAGGGCAAGGCCGTCCGCCTCCCCGTAGCGCGGTGATACACTAGCCCTGTCAACCCGCTGAGACCCAAGCCGATTCTCGATGACGCCATCCGATTTCCATACCGAGCTCGCCGCGCTGTTGCCGCGCCTGCGCCGCTTTGCCACCGCCGCCGTGCGGCGCGGCGGCGACGCCGACGCCCTGCTGCGCGCGGTGCTCGAACGGGTATTGGCGCACCCGCATGAATGGCACGCGGGCAGCCGGCTTGATCTGTGGATGTTCGGCTTGCTCGCCAGGGCCGTGCGCGACAACGGCCATACTCCGCCTGCAGCCGACGGCGGCGATGCGCAGCAGCACAGCCTGCGCATCGAACACGCCGTCGCCAGCTTGCCGGAGTGCCAGCGCCTGGCCGTGGCGCTGGTGTTGGTCGACGGTTTGCATTACCGCGACGCGGCGGCCGTGCTGGGCGTGACGATCGCCGAACTGACCGCGCAGCTGGCGCAGGCCCGCCTCGCACTGCACGAATTGCTGTCGGACCACGCGAGAAAAATGCCGTGAGACTGGGCGACGACACCCTGATGGCCTACGCCGACGGCGAACTCGACGACGCCGGCCGGCGCCAGGTCGATCAAGCCATGCAAACCGATCCGGGCATCGCGGCGCGCGTGCGCCAGCACCAGGAGTTGCGCCAGAAAGTACAGCGGGCCTACGCGCGCTTGCTGGAAGCGCCGTTGCCGCCGCAGTTGACGGAGATTTTTACGCGATCTGCCAAGCGCGGCCCCACCACCCCTGCCGCGCCGCGTCCCAAGGTGGTGCATCTGGACAGCGTGCGCGCCACCCGCCGCCAGCCGGGTGCAACGCCGCCGCCTGCTTCCGTGCTTGCGCGCGGCTGGCCGCAGTGGGTGGCGCTGGCAGCAACGCTGGCGCTGGGCATCGCCGGCGGCATTCTGGCCGTCACCAGTTTTCACAGCGAGACCCAGTTTGCCGCCGTCAACGGCAATGGACTGTTGCGCGCCAATGGCAAACTCGACGCGGCACTCGACACCCAGCTGGCCAGCGCCCCGCAACCGCGCGGCAGCCTGCGCGTCGGCGTCTCCTTCGTCAGCCGCGAGGGCCAGTATTGCCGCGCCTTCGAACTGGGCGCCGGCGCCGGCCTGGCCTGCCGTGCAGGGGCCGGCTGGAACATTCCCGTATTCGTCGAAGGGCAGGGCGCCGCCGGCAGCTATCGCCCGGTCGGCAGTCCCTTGCCGGCCGCCGTGCTGGCCGCCATCGACGCCCGCGCCGTGGGACCGTCGCTCGACGCCGCCGCGGAAAAAGCGGCTGCTTCGCGGGGGTGGAGTCGATAGATCAAACAAAAGTGAAAACCTACTTTTGTTTGGTTTGAAGTGACAAAAAAGACCGGCGGAGCCGGATCTTTTTAGAGGGGATGGAAACCCGATTCAGATCGAAGTTTGCCTCGTAGAGTGGCGGGCGGGAATGCGGTCTGTCGAATCGAGACTGGCCGATCAGGAGGCGTCAGCATCAGGCATTGGCGGTTGCGCTGCGCGGTTGGGGGGCGGGGGTGGCCATCGAGGCGCGATTGCGGCCGGCTTGTTTGGCGCGGTAGAGGGCCTGGTCGGCCAGGCCGACCAGCAGGGCCGAGTCGGTCGATTCGGCCAGCTCGGACGGCGCCAGCGCCGCCACGCCGATGCTGATAGTGACCACGCCGTAGGGGGACTGGTCGTGCGGCATGGCCAGTCTGGCCAGTTCGATGCAGATGGCGTCGGCCAGGGCCAGCGCTTCGGCGGCGTCGGTGGCCGGGGCCAGCAGGGCGAATTCTTCGCCGCCGTAGCGTGCGACCAGGTCTCCCGGGCGGCGGCCGAACGATTCGATGACGCCGGCGACCAGCCGCAGGCAGTGGTCGCCCGCCTGGTGGCCGTAACGGTCGTTGTAACTCTTAAAATGGTCGACGTCGAGCATGCACAGGGCCAGCGACGCGCCGTTGCGGCGCGCGCGGCGCCACTCGTTTTCCAGGGCATCGTCGAAGCCGCGGCGGTTGGTGATGCCGGTCAGGCCGTCGGTCGACGACAATGTCGCCAGCTTGGCGTTGCTTTCTTCCAGTTCTCCGGTACGCGCGGCCACCAGCGCCTGCAGCTGTTTCTGCCGACGGGTCAGGCTGCGCACGCGGGCGCGGTACAGCATGGCCAGCAAGCCGATCGCCAGCACGGCGGCGATCAGGCGCGCCCACCAGGTTTGCCACCAGGGCGGCAGGATATTGATGGTCACCCGCGCCGGCTGCTCGCTCCAGATGCCCTGCTCGTTGGCCGCCTTGACCTCGAACACATAGCTGCCGGGATCTAGATTGGTGTAGGTGGCGGTGCGGTGGTTGGCGTCCGTAACCACCCAGTCGCGGTCGAAACCGCGCAGGCGGTGGGCATAGGTGTTGCGCGCCGGGTCGGTGTAGTGCAGCGAGCTGAACTCCAGCGCGAACACCGATTCCTGCACCGACAAGGTGATCTCGGTGGTCGCCGTATCATTAAAAAAAAGCTTGACACCGGCGCCGGCGGCATTCGCCCCGGCCGCCAGCGAGCGGTTGAACACGCTGACGTCGGTCAAGGCCACGCGCGGCGCCACGGAAATGCGCCGCACGGCTTGCGAATGGACGCCGGTCATGCCCTTGATGCCGCCGAAATACAGCACGCCATCGGCGCTGGCGCCGGCCGAATTGACGGCAAACCCTTCGGTCAGGCCGTCGGCGGTGGAAAAGCGGCTGACCTTGCCGGTGGCCGGGTCCATGCGCACCAGGCCGGCGGCGGTGCTCAGCCACAGCATGCCGGCCTGGTCGCTGCGGATGGCGAGGATCTTGACGGCGCCGACGCTGTCCGGACCATTATTAAAATTGCGGAAGCTGACGGCGCCGCCGGCGCTGGTGAGTACCTGGTTGATGCCCTTGTTGGTGCCAACCCACATTCTCCCTTGCGCGTCTTCGTACAAGGTCGACACATTGTTGTCGGCCAGGGCATCCGGATTGCCGGGGCGTTTGCTGTCGCTGCGGAAATGGCGGAATTTGCCGGTGGCCGGGTCGAGTAAATCGAGGCCGCCGCCGCTCCAGTCCGAGCCCATCCACACGCGGCCGCTGCGGTCCTCGACGATCGAGGTGGTGCCGGTGACGCTGCGCGAATCGGGATTGTCGGCGTCGGTGGCGAATACCGTGGCTTCTCCGCTGGCCGGGTGGTAGCGCACCACGTGCTGGCCGGTTCCCAGCCACAACATACCGCCGGCGCCGGGGGCGATGGTGTTAATAAAATCCATCGCCGTGCTGCCGCCCTTGGCGAGCTTGCTGAAGCGCACCGTCTTAAAGGCGCCGTCGACCGTGTCGAGCCGGTTCAGGCCCGACGAGGTGCCGATCCACAAGGGGCCGTCTTTTTCCTGGTACAGACTGTAGACGACGTCGTTGGACAGGCCGCCCGGCCGGCCCGGCTCGCCGCGCCAGGTCTTGATGACGGCGCCGTTGCCCGGGTCGAACAGGGAAAAGCCGGTATTGCTGCCGAGCCAAAGCCGACCGTTCGGCGCCGCCTGGATGTTTTGCACCGAGTTGTTCGGCAGGGTGTTGTCGATGGCGGCGTCGAAGGGAATGAAACGCTGGAAGCCGTGGCTGTTCAAATTCACCAGGCTGATGCCGTCGGTGAACGAAGCCACCCACAGCATGCCGGTACGGTCGGTCATGACGGCGCGGATATGGTCCGATTGCAGGCTGTGCGGGTCATTTGCGCGGTGGGCGTAGTGGACCGGCGCCGCGTAAGCGTCGCTTCCTTTGGTCCAGCGCCACAAGCCGGCCGCCAGGGTGCCGGCCCACACCGAGCCGGAAGCGTCGGCGTGCAGGGCGGTGACGCGCACCCGGGGCGAGTCGATGCGCTGGCGCGTGCTCCACGGCGTGCGGCTGTTCCAGGTGACCACGCCCACTTCGGTGCCGATCCACAAGGTGCCGTCGGCGCCGTAATGCAGGGCGCGCACGATGTTGAGCTTGTCGTCGGACGATTCCGGCGTATCGACGCGGAAGTGCTGAAACGCCTTGGCGCCTTTCGGCAGATAGTCAAGACCGCCCGGCCAGGTGGCCACCCACAGGCCGCCATCGGCGTCCAGGGCGAGGGCGTTGATGTCGTTGGCGCCCACGCTGTCGGGATTGTTGGCGTCGTGGGCGTAGCGCAGCACCGCGCCGCTGGCGCTGTCGACATGCTGCAGGCCGCCCCAGGTGGCGACCCACATGCCGCTGGCGCCATCGCCGACGATGGCCTTGACGATGCGCTGGCTCGACGGCCCCGGCGGCAAGCTCAGTGCCGTGAAATCGCCCGTCTGCGGGTTGAAGCGGGCCAGCCCGTCCTGGGTGCCGGCCCAGACGCGGCCCTCGCGGTCTTCGAACAGCGCGGACACGCGGTCGTTCGGCAAGCTGTTGGCCGCCCGCGTGTCGTGGGTAAACTTGACGGCCTGGTAGCCGTTGTAGCGGTACAGGCCGCCGCTGTGGGTGCCGATCCAGATAAAACCCTGGCGGTCCTGCAGCATCGACAGGATCGACAGGTCGTCGGCGTCGAGCGAACCGAGGCGCTTGAAACGCAGTTCCGAGGTCGGCATGGCGCCCGCCACGGCGGTCAGGGCAAGCAGGCACAGGGTTGCGAACAGGCGCAGCGCGGGGTGAAGGCGTCGGGAAAGCAGGGGAGGCATCGGTATCCAGGGAAGGCGGGCGGTAACGTCGTTGCGGTAGCGCGGCGTTGCAACCAGAACAACGGTACTGTGCCTCCCGGCATCTTTCATGTCAACAATTTAGCGGCCCCGACCGCACCCTTGTTGCATGCCGACTACGCTGAAAACATTCCATCTTGACAATGTTCGAATCGGCTGTTTGGCCCTCTCCCATATACAGTATGGGCAAATTAGGGTATCGTGATGGGTCTGTAAAAGACGCTGGCACGGCTGTCGACCGCGCGCCCCGCTTGCGCGGCGTCAACGTTACGCGACGTTACATTTGGTGGCGCCAGAGTGCGCCGGCCCAGGCGCCGGCCGCGCCCCAGCCGACGTTTTTCGCGCGCATGCCTGCCAGCCGAACCCCGATCGAATACTGATAGATGAAAGCAGGCGCACGCCGCGCCGACCGACCTGATGCCCGACACCGACGCAAGCAACGCCCCAGAATCCAGCACGATCACCGCTGCCGTGGCAATCGACGCCGCACCCGCCGCCGACGCCGTCGCTGCCGACCCAGCCGCCACCGATCCGATCCGCTTCGACCAGTTCGGCCTCGACGCCCGCATCCAGCGTGCACTCAGCGACCAGGGCTACACCATCCCGACGCCGATCCAGGCGCAAGCCATCCCCGTCGTGCTGCAAGGCCGCGACGTCATGGGCGCGGCGCAGACCGGCACCGGTAAAACCGCCGGCTTCTCCCTGCCCATCATCCAGCTGCTGCTGGCCCACGCCAATCCCAGCATGTCGCCCGCACGCCACCCGGTGCGCGCCCTGATCCTCACGCCGACCCGCGAGCTGGCCGTGCAGGTGGCGGAAAACGTCAAGGCCTACGCCAAGCACACCCCGCTGCGCTCGACCGTCGTGTTCGGCGGCATGGACATGAAGCCGCAGACGGTTATCCTGCGCGGCGGCGTCGAAATCGTCATCGCCACCCCGGGCCGCCTGCTGGACCACGTCGAGCAGAAAAACGTCAGCCTGGGCCAGGTGCAGATGCTGGTGATGGACGAAGCGGACCGCATGCTCGACATGGGCTTCCTGCCGGATCTGCAGCGCATCATCAACATGCTGCCCAAGCAGCGCCAGAACCTGATGTTCTCGGCCACGTTCTCGCAAGAGATCAAGCGCCTTGCGGCCAGCTTCCTGAACGACCCGGTCACCATCGAAGTGGCGAGAAGCAACGCCACCGCCGACAAGGTGACCCAGGTCGTCTACAAGGTGCCGGAGTCGCAGAAGGTCGAAGTCATCGAATTCATCATTCGCCAGCGCGAACTGAAACAGGTGATCGTCTTCTCCAACACCAAGATCGGCGCCTCCAAGCTGGCGCGCCACCTGGAACTGGCCGGCATCAAGGCCTCGGCCATCCACGGCGACAAGACCCAGCAAGAGCGCATGGCCGCCCTCGACTCCTTCAAGCAGGGTGAAATCGAGGTGCTGGTTGCCACCGACGTCGCCGCCCGCGGCCTCGACATCACCGATCTGCCCTGCGTGATCAACTACGATCTGCCCTACAACGCCGAAGACTATGTCCACCGCATCGGCCGCACCGGGCGTGCCGGCGCTTCCGGCGACGCCGTCTCGGTCTACTCCGACAAGGACGAGAGATTACTGGTCGATATCGAAAAGCTCATCAAGCAGAACATCACCAAGGGCGAACTGGTCGGTTTCACGCCGGCCCCGGCCGCCGCCTACGGCGAGCGCGGCGGTCCGCGCGGACGCGAATCGGGCAGCGA
>JACXTT010005364.1_pt1 | contig 18647 bp, 19 predicted proteins | sample 9270951 | NCBI WGS metagenome assembly JACXTT01 (sample SAMN15532306, study PRJNA645909) | rock metagenome | isolation source: weathered quartz diorite | place: Puerto Rico | collected 2017-06-21 | reverse complement strand
ATCAAACGCCCACACTTATCGACTGTTAATTGTTAAAGATCAGTGTTCGGTACTGCCTGCTGCATCTTGACAAAGCGTTGTGTTTGTCAGCAGCGAAGAAGGAAGAGTATGAAGCGTTTCGCTAAATCCGTCAACTTCTTTTTTGTTGCGCCGTCGTTGCCGATGGCCCCAAGTTCTTGTTTTTGTTAACCAATTTCTCGGGGAGGCGAACTATAGCAAACCTGCCGGTATGCAGGCAAGAAATAATTTGGCGACTTTGCTGTGCTATCGTGAGCGCAGATTTATAGCGATTTTGCCAACTTCAAATGTGTCGATGATGATTCCTTTAATTGCCCCCACGGCCAATCCCGCCCTCGCCCTCGAACTCGACAGGGTCATCGATAACAAGACCAAGCCGCTCGGCAGTTTGGGACTGCTGGAAGTTTTGGCCAAACAAATCGGCCTGATCCAGAACTCCACGGTGATCGCCATCAGCAAGCCCGCCATCCTGGTATTTGCCGCCGACCACGGCGTGGTCGCCGAAGGCGTTTCCGCCTACCCGCAGGACGTGACCTGGCAGATGGTCGAGAATTTTCTCGCCGGGGGCGCCGCCATCAATGTATTCGCCGCCCAAAGCGGCTGCGCGCTGCAGGTGATCGACGCCGGCGTCAACCACGATTTCGGCGAGCGCACCAGCCTGGTCGACCGCAAGCTGGCGCACGGCACCGCCAACTTCGCCAGGCAGGCCGCGATGAGCGAGGCCACCTGCGCCGCCGCACTCAAAGCCGGCATGGCGCTGGCCGCAGCGGTAGAGGGCAATGTGATCGGCTTCGGTGAAATGGGCATCGGTAATACGACGGCAGCCGCGGCCCTGATGCATAAATTGTGCGGCATTCCGGTTGCCCAGTGTGTCGGCGCCGGCACCGGCTTGAACGCCACGGGCGTCGCGCACAAACAGAAAGTCATCGAGGACGCCGTGGCCCTGCACGCCGGCGCCGATGCGCCCTTGGCCGTGCTGGCCACTTTCGGCGGCCTGGAAATCGCCATGATGGCCGGCGCCATGCTGCAAGCGGCCGCTGACCGCAAGATCTTGCTGATCGACGGTTTTATCGTCACCAGCGCGCTGCTGGTGGCGGCCCGCCTGCAGCCGGCCATTCTCGATTACTGCGTGTTCTCGCACTGCTCGGCCGAGAGCGGCCACCAGCGCATGCTTTCTGCATTCGGCGCCAAGCCCCTGCTGCAGCTCGACCTGCGCCTGGGCGAAGGCACCGGCTGCGCGCTGGCCGTGCCGCTGCTGCAGGCGGCCGTCAATTTCGTCGCCCACATGGCCACCTTCGATTCGGCCCAGGTCAGCGAAAAGAAGGAATAGACCTGTGCAGCAGCTGCGCCTGTTCTTCACCGCCCTGCAATTTTTTACGCGATTGCCGATCCCGGCCTGGGTCGGCTTCGACGCCGCCTGGCTGAACCAGGCGACGCGTTATTTTCCGCTGGTCGGGGTGGTGGTAGCGGCGCTGACCGCGGCCGTCTACGCACTGGCCGCCCTGGCGCTGCCGGCGCCGGTGGCGGTGCTGATCTCGACCGCCGCCGGCATCTATATCACTGGCGCCTTCCACGAAGACGGCTTTGCCGACATGTGCGACGGCTTTGGTGGCGGCATGACGGCGGCGCGCGTGCTGGAGATCATGAAGGATTCGCGCATCGGCGCGTATGGCGCAATCGGCATGGTGTGCATGCTCGCCCTGAAATGCTGCACGCTGGCCTATCTGCCGCCGATGCAGACGGTCGCCGCGCTGTTCATTGCTCATCCTCTTTCCCGCCTGTGCGCCACTTGCCTGATCTGGCGCATGGAGTACGCGCGCATCGAAGGCAAGGCCAAGCCGCTGGCGCAATCGATGACCGGCGCTGAATTTGCCATCGCGGCGCTGACTGTCCTCGCCGTCATTGCTGCGGTTTGCGCCAGCGGCGTGTTGAGCGTCGCCGCGATCGCCGCCGGCACCCTGGCCGCGGCAATCGCCACCCTGTGGCTGGCTCGCCTGTTCGCGCGCCGCATCGGCGGCTACACGGGCGATTGCCTGGGCGCCGTGCAGCAAGCCAGCGAAGCGATGATTTACCTTGGCGTCCTTGCCATCGCCGGTCACTAGCATGCGTCTGCTGCTGATCCGCCATCCGGCGCCTGCGATCGCACCAAACACCTGTTATGGCAGCAGCGATATCGAAACCGATTCGTCGGCGCTGGCCGACGCGCTGATGTCGCTAAAGCCGGCGCTGCTGCGCGAAGCGGGGCCGATCCACTCCAGCCCTTTACGACGCTGTACCGCGCTGGCCTCCGCCTTGCATGCGGCGCCGCCCATGCTCGACGCCCGCCTGGCCGAGATGGATTTCGGCGCGTGGGAATTGCGCGCCTGGGACGATATTCCCCGAGCTGAAATCGATGCCTGGGCCGCCGATCCGATCGGCTACGCGCCAGGCGGCGGCGAGACGGTGCTGCAAGTAGCCACGCGGGTCGCCGATTTTCTCGATGAGCTCAAGCGCCAGCGGGAAGGCGCGGCGATCGTCGTCTGCCACGCCGGCACCATCCGACTGCTGACAGCGCTGCACGCGACGCTCCGCGCCGGCACTGCGATCGACGAGGCAAGCATCGAGGCCGCCGCGCTACGAGCGGCGTCCACCCCGCAACCCATCGCTTACGGTAGTCTGCTCACGCTGCAATTTTGACAAAGCCGTATAATGAGCGCGTTTTGGTGCCCGCGCGTCTGTCCTGACGCGCAGTTAAACGGGAAACACGAAGCCTCGATCTGATCGAGGCCCGCGTGTGCTGCCCCCGCAACGGTCAGCAAGTGTCGGTCGATGACGCATCGTCCGACAAACCATCTTTGACAACCACTGTGCGTAACACCGCATGGGAAGGTGAGATGGTCTAACTTGCCAGCCCGGATACCGGCCAAGACAGGTGGAAGTGAGCGTACGGGATGTGCGACACGGACAATTGCCGGCGTGCCGGCCGTGCCCTGTCGTGTTTTCCGTTCCCTCTCTTCTGTTCAATCTGGCCCACGGGGACGTCGGCCGGTTGCCAATTACAGAAAATGACCATGACTCTTCGTACTTCCCGCCGCGCCGCCCTGGCGTCGCTGGCGCTGGCGTTTGCCGCACCGGCCGCTTATGCCGAACCCTCCTCCACCGTCTTCGTTACCGCCACCCGCACGCCGCAGCCGCTGGCCGACGTCATCGGCGACAGCGTCACCATCAGCAGCGAGCAGATCGCCGAATCGGGCGCCGGCTCCGTCATCGACCTGCTGCAGCGCCAGCGCGGCATCGAGGTCGCCCGCAACGGCGGTGCCGGCACCAGCTCGAGCGTGTTTATCCGCGGCGCCAACAGCAACCAGAATATCGTGCTGGTCGACGGCGTGCGCATCGGCTCGTCCACCACGGGCGCCGCCAACTGGAGCGCGATTCCCCTCACCGCCATCGATCACATCGAAATCGTCTACGGCCCATTGAGCTCCCTGTACGGCGCCGATGCGGTGGGCGGCGTGATCCAGATTTTCACCAAGACCGGCAAGGGCGCTCCCGCCGTGACGGCATTCGCAGGCTACGGCAGCGATCAGACCCACGAGTTCGATGCCAGTGTCTCCGGCGCGACCGGCGGCGCGCACAGTTTCAGTTATGCCTTCAGCGCCGGCACCGAAAAATCGGATGGCTTCTCCGCCACCCGGCCCGGCAGCAGCTCCTACAACGCCGATCGCGACGGCTACAGCAAGTCGAACGCCGCCGCCCAGCTGCGCTTCCAGCTCGCCCCGGGTTACGAGGTCGGCGCCCTGTTCCTGCACAGCAGCCTGGATGCGCAGTACGATAGCGGCGCCGCGGCCTACGACGTGCGCAGCGAAGCGCGCCTGGACAACAGCGCCGTCTTCGCCAAGGCCCGCTTTGCTCCGGGCTGGACCAGCATGCTGCAGCTGTCCGAAAGCCGCGACAAGGGCGCCAACTACAGCAGCGCCGCCGCTTCCGGCTACTCGCAGATCGACAGCACCCAGCGCGATCTGAGCTGGCAAAACGATGTGCTGATCGGCGCCGACGTGCTGCAGCTGCTGTATGACCACCGCGAAGAGAAGGTCTCGACCAATGGCGCGGCGGCGCTCAACCGCGACCGCAGCACCAATTCGTTTGCCGCTTCCTACAACGCGCGCCGCGGCGCCAGCCTGTTCAACGCCAGCGCACGGCGCGACAATTCGGTTTACGGCGGCAAGAACACCGGATCGGTCGGCTACGGCTACAGCTTCAGCAGCGCCCTGCGCGCCACCGCCAGCTACGGCAGCAGTTTCAGGGCACCGACCTATAACGAGCTGTATTACCCCTCGTTCGGCAATCCGGCCAACCGCCCGGAGCAGGGCCGCAATGCGGAAGTGGGCCTGCGCTACGACGACGGCGTCAATGCCTTCGGCGCCAGCTATTACCGCAACCGCCTTACCGACCTGCTGGTCAACACCACGCCCTGCCCGTTCGGCGTCGCCGACTACAAATTCGGCTGCGCCTACAACATCGCCAGCGCCGAACTCAAAGGTTTGACGGTGTCGGGCACTACCCGCCTGGCCGGCGTCGACCTCAATGCCAGCGTCGACTTGCAGGATCCGAAGGACCGCAGCAGCGACCTGCGCCTGGCGCGGCGGGCGAAGAAACACGCCAACGTCAACGCGGCCTACACCATCGGTGCCTTGAAGACGGGCGTGGAAGTGGACCTGTCGGGCGACCGTTTCGACGACGCCGCCAACAAGAACCGCCTGGGCGGCTACGGCCTGGTGAACCTGTTCGCCACCTACGCTTTCGCGCGCGACTGGTCGGCGCTGGTCCGCTGGAACAACGTGGGCGACAAACAGTACGACCTGGCGCGCAATTACGCCACGCCCGGCTCCAAGGTGTTTGCCGGTATGCGCTACGGCTATAAATAAGCAGGATTGAGGTACCCTGCCGGGGATACGTCTTAAACGCTTCCCCGGCACATCGTTTTATCGAATTTTGAAAGCAGTCATGCATCCATATTCTCGCAAGCAGCGGCGGCGCGCCACGGTCACCCTGACCTGCCTCGCCGCGTTCGCGCTTGCCAGCCTGATTTTCGCCGGCATGACCGGTTCCGTGCCGGTGCCCCTGGCCGAGATGCCGGCGGCGCTGGCCGCCCTGCTGCACGGCCACACCAGTTCTCTGGCGGCCACGCTGCTCGAGCTGCGCCTGACGCGCGCGGCAGTCGGCTTCGTCACCGGCGCCGCCCTGTCCCTGGCCGGCGTGATGATGCAGGCCCTGTTGCGCAATCCCCTGGCCGATCCTTATGTGCTGGGCATCTCGGGCGGCTCCGCCGTCGGCGCACTGACGGCCTTGTTCCTGATGTGCGCCGCCTGGATGGTCGACGCGGCAGCATTCGGCGGCGCGGTGGTGGTCTCCGCCATGCTGTACCTGCTGGCGCGGCGCGATCTGCGCGGCGGCACCGCGGCCGAAGGCGGCAGCTCCCTGCTGCTGCTGACCGGCGTGATCCTGGCCTCGGCCTGCATGGCGATGGTCAGCCTCTTGCTTTCGATCGCCCCCGAAAGCCGTTTGCGCAGCATGATCTTCTGGATGATCGGCGATTTATCCGGCGCGCCATTGCGGCTGTTCCCGTGGGCGGTGCTGGCAGCCGCCCTGCTTTTCGCGCTACGCAGTGCGCGTTCGATGAACGTCATGGCACTGCACGCGGAAAACGCGGCGACCTTGGGTGTGCGCGTCGGACCGCTGCGCAAAGGATTGTTCTTCGCTTCCGGCCTGCTCACCGCCAGCGCCGTCACCACCGCCGGCAGCATCGGCTTCGTCGGCCTGATCGTCCCGCATGCGATCCGCTTCCTGGTCGGCCCCGACCACCGCGCCCTGATCCCGGCCGCCACCCTGGCCGGCGGCGCCTTCCTGGTGCTGGCCGACACCCTGGCCCGCACCGCCATCGCACCCCAGCAGCTGCCGGTCGGCGTGGTGACGGCGCTGATCGGCGCCCCCGTGTTCCTGTACCAGCTGCACCGGCTGCGGAGATAAGCCATGATCACTACCCATCAACTTCGTTTGAGCGTGGGCCAGCGCGTGCTGGTGGACGGTTTGAACTTCAGCGTGGCCGACGGCGAATGCTGGAGCGTCATCGGCCGCAACGGCGCCGGCAAGAGCACTTTATTGCGCACCCTGGCCGGATTACGCCCGGCCGACGGTGGCAGCGTGGCTATCCAGGGTCGTGCTTTGAAAGACTGGCCGCTGCCGGAGCTGGCGCGTCAGCGCGCCTTCCTGGCCCAGAGCCGCAGCGACGCCTTCGCCTACAGCGTCATCGAGACCGTGCTGTCGGCGCGCCACCCGTATCACGGCAAGCAGTATTGGGAAGGCAGCGACGACCATGCGATGGCCTTGCGCGCGCTGGAGGAAATGGAAGTGGCGGGACTGGCCGAGCGCGACGTGCGCACCCTGTCCGGCGGCGAGCGCCAGCGGGTGGCGATCGCCGCCATGCTGGCCCAGGACACCCCGCTGCTGCTACTCGACGAGCCGGCCAATGCGCTCGACCTGGCGCACCAGGTGTCGATCATGGCGCTGCTGGCGCGCCTGTGCCGAGAACGTAACAAGACCGTGGTCATGATCGGCCACGACCTGACCCTGGCCCATCGCGTCTCCACCCATGCCCTGCTGCTCATGGGCGACGGCCGCTGGCTGGCCGGCAGCACGGAACAGATGATGCGGCCCGACCTGCTGGGAGAGTATCTGGGCCACCCGATCGACATCATCCAGCACGGCACGCGCAGTATCTTTATACCGAAAGAGGACCAGTCATGAACGAGGCCGACAACGCCGAGGTACAAGCGCTCAACGAGCGCCATCGCGTGCGCATGGAACGCAAGAAGGCGATCATCGATGCGAAAATCGCCGCCGCCGACAAATCGATCGGCATCATCATCGTCAACAGCGGCAACGGCAAGGGCAAAAGCTCCAGCGGCCTTGGGATGGTGATGCGCGCCATGGGCCACGGCATGCAGGTCGGCGTGGTGCAGTTCATCAAAGGCGCTTTGGAGACGGGAGAGGAAAAATTCCTGCGCCGCTTCCCCGACGAAGTGCAGTTCCATGCGATGGGAGAAGGATATACATGGAACACCCAGAACCGCGAGCGCGATATCGAAAAGGCGCAACTGGCCTGGCAGCAGGCCAAAGTCTTTTTAAGCGATCCGGCCATCGGACTGGTGCTGCTCGATGAACTCAATATCGCGCTGAAGTACAAATACCTCGACGTCGATATCGTCATCGCCGACCTGCTGGCGCGGCCCGCCATGCAGCACGTGGTCGTCACCGGCCGCGGCGCGCCGCAGGAGCTGATCGACATCGCCGACACGGTCACCGAGATGGGCATGGTCAAACATGCGTTTAAAGCGGGCATCGGCGCGCAAGCCGGGACCGAGTGGTGATGCCGGCGACACTGGAAGTGAAAGCGCTGCTGATCAGCGCCGTGGCGTCCGGCCAGGGCAAGACTACTTTGACAGCGGCCCTCGCTCGCAAGCTGGCGCGCCAGGGCAAGCGCGTGCGCGTCTTCAAATGCGGACCCGATTTCATCGATCCCATGATCCTCGAGGTGGCCAGCGGCGCGCCGGTGCAGTCGCTCGATCTGTGGGTGGTCGGCGTGGATGCCTGCCGCCGCATGCTGGCCCAGGGCGCGCTGGACGCCGACGTGATTCTGATCGAAGGGGTGATGGGCCTCTACGACGGCGCGCCCTCCTCGGCCGACCTGGCGAGAGAGTTCGGCGTGCCAGTGATGGCGGTGATCGACGCTTCGGCGATGGCGCAAACCGCCGGCGCCCTGGCGCAGGGTCTGCGCGATTACGGCCCGGTGTCGATGGCGGGCGTGGCCGCCAACCGCATCGCCAGCGAGGGGCACGCCGCCATGGTGGCGGCATCCCTGCGCGACATCCCCCTGCTGGCGACTTTGCCGCGCCAGGCGTCGTCCCTGCCGGAACGCCACCTCGGCCTGGTGGTGCCGGGCGAAGTGGCGGAGATCGAGGCTCTGCTCGATACCCTGGCCGAGCAATTGCTAATCGATAGCGCAAGCTGGGACGCGCTGGCGCCGGTGCACCTCGATCCCGGCACCCCATTGCCACCCCTACCTCCCCTGTTGGAAGGCCGCACCATCGCCATCGCCCGCGACGCCGCGTTTTTATTCGTCTATCCCGCCAACCTGGCGACCTTGCGCGAACTGGGCGCCACCTTGGTCTTCTTTTCGCCGCTGGCCGATCAAGCCGTGCCGGCCGAAGCCGACGCCGTTTATCTGCCGGGCGGCTACCCGGAGCTGCATGCCGCTACCTTGTCGAATGCGGCCAACTGGCGCGCATCGATCCGCGCCGCCCACGCCGCCGGCACGCCGATCCTTGCCGAATGCGGCGGCATGATGGCGCTGGCCGACAGCCTGCAGGGATTGCCGATGGCCGGCCTGCTACCCGGTTCCGTCAGCATGCAAAAGCGTCTGGCGGGACTGGGATCGCAGGCTTTGGAGACTGAACACGGCCCGCTGCGCGGTCACACTTTTCACTATTCGACTCTGACCACCGATCTTGTCCCACATGGGCGCACCGTAAAACATCCGTCCGGCGCGGCGGGGGAAGCGTACTATCGGATCGGCGCACTGACCGCATCCTATTTTCACGCCTATTTTCCGTCCAATCCGCAAGCGGTGGCGGCGATGTTTGCGCGGGTGGCGGCATGACCCGTACCTTGATCCTCGGCGGCGCCCGCTCCGGCAAAAGCGCCTACGCCGAACGCTTGGCGATCGAGTCCGGCAAGGAAGTGGTGTATCTCGCCACCGCCACCGCCGGCGATGGCGAAATGGCGGCACGCATCGTCCACCACCGCGCTTCGCGCCCGCCCGAATGGACCACCGTCGAAGAGCCGCTGGCGCTCGGCAATCAGCTGCTGCGCTGGTCCTCGCCCGAGCGCCTGATCCTGGTCGATTGCCTGACCCTATGGCTGAGCAATCTGCTGTTCAGCGGCGGAGATGATTATCCGGAGGTGGGCGAGATCATCGTGCCGGCCCAATTCGACGAGCAGCAGGACATGTTGGCCGCGGCCCTCGGCCGCTGTGCCGGCGACGTCGTGCTGGTATCGAACGAGGTCGGCCTGGGCTTGATGCCGATGGGCGCCATTTCTCGTCGCTTCATGGACGAACAGGGTCGCTTGAACCAGGCGATGGCCGCCATCTGCGAACGCGCCGTGTTTGTCGCCGCCGGCCTGCCGCTCTATCTCAAGGGCGGCCCGTGCTGAGCGGACTTGGCGTCAGCGCTATCGCCCTGCTGATGGCGGCCGGCGTGCTGCTCGATGTGCTGCTGGGCGAAGCGCGGCGCTGGCATCCGCTGGTCGGCTTCGGCAATTGGGCGATCTGGCTGGAACGGCGCTTCAATCGTGGCGAACACCGTTTCGCGTGCGGAGCGCTGACCTGGCTGCTGGCGGTGACGCCGCCTGCCGTGCTGGCGTCAGGCCTGCTTTGGCTCACGCGCGCAACCAGCTTGCACTTCATCGTTCACGCCGTGCTCCTATATATCTGCCTCGGCCTGCGCAGCCTGCGAGAGCACAACTTGCCGATCGCCGAAGCATTACGCAAACACGACTTGCCGGCGGCGCGCTTGCTGACGGCGAGAATCGTCAGCCGCGATACCAGCCGCGCCAGCGAAAACGAACTGGCCAAGGCCAGCACCGAATCGCTGCTGGAAAACGGTAACGACGCCGTATTCGGCACCCTGTTCTGGTTCGCCGTCGCCGGCGCCCCCGGCGCCGTGCTGTTCCGCGCAGTGAATACGCTCGATGCCATGTGGGGTTACCGTAACGCGCGCTATGAACGCTTCGGCTGCACGGCGGCGCGCCTCGACGATGCATTCAACTACATCCCGGCGCGTCTGACCGCCCTGTCCTACCTTCTGCTGGCGCCCGGCTTGCACGCCAAGCGGCGCGCCTGGCTGTGCTGGCGCATGCAGTCCCCCTTGTGGAGCAGCCCGAACGCCGGCCCCGTCATGGCCAGCGGCGCTGGCGCCCTCGGCATCGAACTCGGTGGCGCCGCCATCTACGACGGCGAAGTGGAACAGCGTCCGCCGCTGGGCCACGGCACGGCCGCCGCCGGCGCCGATATCGTGCGGGCCTGGCGGCTGGTCGCCCGCACCACCGCCCTGTGGCTCGGAGTGGCCATGACCGTCGCTTTGCTGATGCAGACCAGCCATGCTTGAACACGGCGGCAATCTGCGCGAGGCGCGCCTTCGTTTCGGCGGCGAGGATTGGATCGATCTGTCGACCGGCATCAACCCGCATGGCTATCCGGCGCCGAACGTGCCGCCCGAAGCCTGGCACCGTTTGCCGGAATCGGATCCCGCCTTGCTGCAAGCCGCCTGCGATTACTACGGTGCTCGACGGATGCTGGCGGTGGCGGGCACCCAGGCGGCCATTCAAAATTTACCCCGATTGCGTCCGCCGTCGCGCGTCGCCGTGTCGGCGCCGTCGTATGCGGAGCACGCGCATCACTGGGCCGGCCATGGCCACACGCTGACGCAAGTGGCCTACGCCGATCTCGATACGGCAGTGGAGAATAGCGATGTGGTGGTGGTCTGCAATCCCAACAATCCCACCGGCGCCACCGTCCCTGCCACCTGGCTGCTCACATGGGCCGAAGCGCTGGCGGCGCGCGGTGGCTGGCTGGTGGTCGATGAAGCTTTCGGCGATACCGACCAGTCCAACAGCATCGCGGCATATGCGGACCGGCCGGGCATCATCGTGCTGCGCTCGATCGGTAAATTTTTTGGCCTGGCCGGCATCCGGCTCGGCTTCGTCGCCGCCCATCCTGATGTATTGCGTCCTCTCGCCGACATGCTGGGACCATGGACCATCAGCGGCCCCGCGCAGCATATCGCCGTCGCCGCCCTGAGCGACCGGGCTTGGCAAGCCGCGACCCTGGCCAGCTTGACCGCCTCCGGCGCACATCTCGCCGATCTGCTCGGCCAAGCGGGCATTGCCGCCACCGGTACGCCGCTGTTTCACTGGTGGGCGGCAGCGGAACCCGAGGCATTTTGGCGGCACATGGCCGAACGGGGTATCTGGGTGCGCCTGTTTCAACATGCCGCACGCGGCATCCGCCTGGGACTGCCGGGCGACGACACCGAATGGCGGCGCCTGCACACCGCACTTCAAGAATGGAAGCACCGATGACCAAGCATTTCACCTTTATTTTCGCCGCCATACTCGCGGCCGGCGCCGCCCATGCCGACATCGCGGTACGCGACGACGACGGCAATCTCGTCACCCTCAAAAAGCCGGCGCAGCGCATCATCGCCATGGCGCCGCACGTGACGGAACTGCTGTATGCGGCGGGTGGCGGCGACAAGATCGTCGGCGCCGTCACCTACAGCGACTACCCGGAAGCGGCCAAGCTGCTGCCACGGGTGGGCGACAACCGCCAGGTCGACCTGGAACGGGTGATCGCCATGAAGCCGGACCTGATCGTCGTGTGGATGCACGGCAGTTCCGAGCGCCAGGTGGACATCCTGCGTCAACTGAATGTGCCGATTTTCCACAGCGAGCCGAAAAAACTCGATGGCATCGCCGACAGCCTGATTCGCCTGGGCCAGCTGATGGGCACCGAGGCGGTTGCCAACGCCGCCGCCGCCGACATGCGCGCGCAATTTTCAAAGCTGGCGCAAACCTACGGCAAGCGCTCGCCGGTGCGCCTCTTTTATCAAGTGTGGGACAAGCCGCTCTACACCCTCAGCAACGGCTCCATCGTCAGCGATGCCATGCGCCTGTGCGGCGGTGTGAACATTTTCGGAGAGTTGCCCGTCACCGCGCCCGTGGTCGGTATCGAGGCGGTGCTGCAGGCCGATCCGGAAGCGATTTTCGGCACCAGCGAAAAGAACTACGGCGGCGTCAATCTGTGGCGGCAGTACACCGGCATGCAGGCCGTCAAACGAGACAACCTGTTTACATTGAACGGCGAACTGCTCAACCGCGCCGGCCCGCGCATGGTGCCTGGCACACTGGCCCTGTGCGAAAAACTGGAAGTGGCGCGCCAGCGCCGCAGCCCGAAATGACATTCCCGTATTCGACCCTGATGGTGCAGGGAACCACCTCGGACGCCGGCAAGAGCACGGTGGTGACTGCGCTGTGCCGCTTGCTCAAACGAGAGGGCATCAAAGTGGCGCCGTTCAAGCCGCAAAACATGGCCCTCAACAGCGCGGTGACGGCGGACGGCGGAGAAATCGGTCGCGCCCAGGCCCTGCAGGCGATTGCCGCCGGCGTCGCGCCGACCACCGACATGAACCCGGTGCTGCTCAAACCATCGAGCGACACTGGGGCCCAGGTGATCATCCACGGCAAAGTGCGCGCCGAAATGAACGCGCGCGACTACCACCAATATAAAACCATCGCCATGCAGGCGGTGCTCGAATCGCACCAGCGTTTAGCAAGCCAATACGACGCGGTGATCGTCGAAGGCGCCGGCAGCCCCGCCGAAATCAATCTGCGCGACCGCGACATCGCCAACATGGGTTTTGCGGAAGCGGTCGATTGCCCCGTCATCCTGGTGGCAGACATCGACCGCGGCGGGGTTTTCGCCCACATCGTCGGCACCCTGTCCTGCCTGTCCGCGAGCGAACGCGCACGCACGATCGGCTTCGTCATCAACCGCTTCAGGGGCGACATCAAGCTGCTCGAACCTGGCCTGGACTGGCTGGAAGCGCAGACCGGCAAACCGGTGCTGGCGGTGCTGCCCTATCTGCAAGGGCTGTTCCTCGATGCCGAGGATGCGGTGCAGCCGGTGCAGGCGTCGAAAGGCGGTTTCCGCGTGATCGTTCCCAGCTTGCCGCGCATGAGCAATCACACCGACTTCGATGCGCTGCGCGCCCACCCGGACGTCGACCTGCGATTCGTGCGCCAGGGAGAAGCGATTCCCGCGGCCGATCTGATCATCCTCCCCGGCAGCAAGCACACGCGCGCCGACCTGGCGTGGTTGCGTGCCCGGGGGTGGCCGGAACAACTCTCGAAACACCTGCGCTACGGCGGCAAGGTAATCGGCATTTGCGGCGGCTTTCAAATGCTCGGCGCCAGCGTGCGCGATCCGCTGGGAGTGGAGGGCAGCGCCGGCGAGTCGACGGCACTGGAGCTACTTGAGATGACGACCGAAATGGGCGCCGACAAACGCCTGCAACTGGTACAAGGCGTCTGCGCGTTCGACGCCAGTCAGTCACCAGTGAGCGGCTATGAAATCCATATGGGCACATCCAGCGGCCCTGCCTTCGATCTGCCGGCGTTTCTGATCGACGGCCGCCATGAGGGCGCGCGCTCCCTGGACAATCAAATCCTCGGCACCTATCTGCACGGCCTGTTCGATACGCCGCAGGCCTGCGGCGCGCTGCTGCGCTGGGCGGGACTGAACTCGGACAACACGGTCGATACTGCCGCCTTGCGGGAAGAAAGCCTGGAGCGGCTGGCCGATGCGACGCAGCCCCTGCTCGATGCGCTCAGACGGGGCGCGCCGAAGGCGGTATAAACGGTTTCCTATCGTGCGCGGTTGCGGTGCGCGGTATTTACATGTACCGTCAAGACCATGAAAGACGATACCGAATCAGCGCCGCGCGACACCTTGCAAGAGGAAATGCGCAACATCATCGAAGAGACCCGGGTGATACTGCCCGGTATCCAGGCCCTGTTCGGTTTTCAAACCATCGCCGTCTTCAACCAGCGTTTTGCCGAGCTGCCGGAATTCGCCAAGGACTGTCACCTGGTCAGCCTGAGCATGGTGATCATCGCCGTGACCCTGATCGTGACGCCTGCGGTGTACTACCGTTACGTCGGCTACGATTACCTATCGACGCATATGCTCAAAATCTCCACCGAGATGATCCGCGCCGCCTTGCTGTTCCTGGCGGTCGGTCTCAGCTTGGACATGTTCACCGTGATCTACACGGCGACGGAACAGGTCAACGCCGGCGTCATCGGCGCCGTCATCTCCCTGCTGTTCCTGATCGGTCTGTGGTTTGTCTTTCCGATGGCCGCACGCCGCGCCGCGCGGCGGCGCGGGCCGACCAACGATGGTGTCACGCGGCGGTAGTCACCGTGCACCGGGTGGCGCCCGGGACTTCGTCGAAGGCGAACTTCACCGGCAGAAAACGGCTGATCACTTCCGCATTCGTTCGTGCGTGCCGCGAGATGGTCACCGCCGTGAAGGTTCCGCCACCGCACAGGGCGACCGGCAGCAGCAGCTGGTCCGCCAGGTATTCTCCGACCGCCGCGCTCGACGCCGTATAGCGCCGCACTTCCTTGAGCAGCGAACGGGCCACCGCATCGGCGCGCACCATCTTTTCGCCGAAGGCGGCAAACACTTCCGTCACCTGCTCGTGTTCGAGCGTGACGAAGACGATATTGCCCGGGCCCTGGTCGTCCGCCAGCACGCAGGTTTTCAGCTGCTCGTCGCGCCAGCCCATGCCCAGGCCAATGCATTCGAGTTCGCGCGCCGCGACGTGCGGGGCGACGCCGGCGATAATGCTCTCGGCGTAACCGCCCGTGCGGGCACCGCGCTCCAACAAGGTCAAAGGACGGCGCTCGGCCCACGGCGCCACCTTTACTTCGAGGATGCCGCCGCCGGCGGGATAAAAGCCGGAACGCAGAATGGCGATTTCCACAATCGCGCCCATTTTGGCAAGCATGCCGCAGTAGGCCCGCTGCAGAAACTGCGCAGGTGGCGCCATCGGATTGTGCGTGCCGCCGCTAACCCGCACCGTCGATGGCGCGGCCGCCATCAGCAAGGCGGGTAGCACAGTTTGCAGCACCAGGGTACAGCTGCCGGCACTGCCGATGGCGAATTCGTAGTCGCCCGCCTTGATCGCCGACGGCGAGAACGTCAGTTCTTCAGAGCGCAATTCGGCGCCCTGCACGCTGGCGCGGCTGATGGCGGCAGCGGCCTGTACCGCCACCAGATGCTGTCGCATGAGGCCGGGCTTGGGCCGGTTGGCGCGAATTCGCGTGATGCGAAACGGCTCCCCTGTAATCATCGACAGGCACAAAGCGCTGCGCAGAATCTGGCCACCGCCTTCGCCGGCCGAACCATCCAGTTCTATCATGTTCTTCTTTCTTGTTATTCGAATTAGCTTATCCTTTGACGCACACCACCTGCTTCAAGGTGTGCACCACCTCGACCAGGTCGCGTTGCGCATGCATCACCGCGTCGATGTCCTTGTAGGCCATCGGGATCTCGTCGATGACGGCGGCGTCCTTGCGGCACTCGACCCCTTCAGTCGCCTCGATCTGATCGGCGATGGTGAACCTGCGCTTCGCTTCGGTACGGCTCATGGTGCGCCCTGCTCCGTGGCTGCAGCTGTTAAAACTGTCCGGGTTGCCCTTGCCGCGCACGATAAAACTCTTGGCTCCCATCGACCCGGGAATGATGCCCAGTTCTCCCGCCCGTGCCGACACCGCGCCCTTGCGTGTGACCAGCACATCCTCGCCGAAGTGACGCTCCTTCTGCACATAATTGTGGTGACAGTTGACCGCCTCGATGTGCGTTTCGAAGGGCTTGACGATCACCTTGCGCACCGCGGCGATCAGGTTCTGCATCATCACCTCGCGGTTCATGCGGGCGAATTTCTGCGCCCAGCCCACGGCCTGCACATAATCGTCGTAGTGAGCGGTGCCCTCCTTCAGATAGGCCAGGTCCTGCTCCGGCACGTTGACCATGTGGGTGCGCATGTCCTTCTTGGCAAGCTCGATGAAATGGCTGCCGATGGCGTTGCCGACACCGCGTGAACCCGAGTGCAGCATGAACCACACGGCGCCCGTCTCATCGAGGCAGATCTCGACGAAGTGATTGCCGCCGCCGAGCGTTCCAAGGTGATTGTGGTTGTTGGTATTGCGCAGGCGCGGGGTCTTCGCGCAGATCACGTCGAATTCCGGTTTCAGCTCGGCCCACACCAGGTCGACGGCATCGGGCGTGGTGTGCCAGGCGCCCGGGTCGCGGCGGCCGCGCCCTTTCGGCGAGCTGCCGACCGGGATCGCCCGCTCGATCGCCGTACGCACGGACGGCAGATTGTCGGGCAGATCGCTGGCCGTCAAAGTGGTCTTCGCAGCCATCATGCCGCAGCCGATGTCGACACCGACGGCGGCCGGAATCACCGCACCCAAAGTCGGCACCACGCTGCCGATGGTCGAGCCTTTACCAAGGTGGACGTCGGGCATCACCGCGATGTGTTTATAGATGAAAGGCATGCGCGCGGTGTTGGACAGCTGGCGCCTGGCCGATTCTTCCACCGGTACGCCGCGGGTCCACATTTTAATGGGGCTGCCGCCCTCTTCCTGCATCGTCTCGAATTCTTCAGTGTTCATTTTTGTGCTCTTGTTCGATTTTCGCCTGCTCGGTCAGGTCGTCCAACACCGCCTTCCACACCTTTGCCGTGGCTTGCAGCGACCCATTCGCCATGAAGACATTATGCCGGGCGCTCTCGCCGAAGACCCAGGCGCGCTTGGCTTCGGAAGCGGCAATCCGCATTGGCGTCGCGCGCTTTACGCCCAATTCTCCCGCGCTCAACAGCCAGCCCATCACCACGACTCCCTTGGGCTGCCGCGTGCGCGCGTGCTGCAATGCAGCTTCGGCGATGGGGGGAATGCGGTGTAATCGGTCGCGAAAATGGACTTGAAATTTGCCATGGTGCTCTCCTGTTGTTGTGGTTTGTTCCATCTATATTGCAAACCGCGTGCCAACTCGGCGCTTTCTCACCGCTTACTTCCAAACCTTTGATTTTGTTCACTTAAATAATCCTCGATTAAAATCGACATATTGACGAAGAGATGATAATTTATCTTTCTATCTAAATTTTTATACGACGACGATGAAGAATAAACGCAAGGTCGTCCTTGGATTTCTCGGCACTCAACTGGACAAGGGACAAGGCAGTGCACGCTGGGAGCGCTGGCGCCCGTCGGTCGCGCTGACTCAGCACGATGATGTGATCATCGATCGCTTCGAGCTGTTCTACGATCCCCATTTCGTGACGCTCGCGAAGCACGTCGCTGCGGACATTCGCAGCGTATCGCCTGAAACGGAGGTGGTTCCACGCGAGACCGTAATCGCCGACGCCTGGGATTTCGAGCAGGTGTATGCCAGCCTGTTCGACTTCGCCAAAGACTATCCCTTCGATACCGAGGCCGAAGAGTATTGGATCCACATCACCACCGGCACCCACGTGGCGCAAATTTGCATGTTCCTGATGACGGAGGCACGCTTCTTCCCCGGCCGCCTGGTGCAGACTTCGCCACCGCGCCGCCAAGGCGCGAATTCACCGGGCGATTACACCTTGATCGACCTGGATCTGTCCCGCTACGATCAGATTGCCCAGCGCTTCACGGAGGAACAGGCGAAAGGCGTGGCCTTCCTCAAGTCGGGCATCGCCACGCGCAATGCCGGCTTCAACGCGATGATCGATGAGATCGAGCGGGTCGCCATTAAATCGAGAGCGCCTCTGCTGTTGATGGGGCCGACGGGCGCCGGCAAATCGTTTTTGGCGCGCCGCGTGTTTGAACTTAAAAAGGCCCGCCATCAGATCGACGGCAAATTCGTCGAACTCAATTGCGCGACCTTGCACGGCGACGGCGCCGCATCGACCTTGTTCGGCCACGTCAAAGGCGCTTTTACGGGCGCCGCTGGCGAGCGACCGGGGCTGCTGCGCACCGCGCACCGCGGCTTGCTGTTTCTCGATGAGATAGGAGAACTGGGCCTCGACGAGCAAGCCATGCTGCTCAAAGCAGTGGAAGAAAAGCGCTTTCTGCCGGTCGGCAGCGATCATGAGGTGCAAAGCGATTTCCAACTCATCGCTGGTACCAACCGGGATTTGTCGGAAGACGTCGTCAACGGCCGCTTTCGCGAGGATTTGTATGCCCGGATTAATTTGTGGAGTTACGCCCTGCCGGGACTGGCGGAAAGGCCCGAAGACATCGAGCCGAATATCAATTATCTGCTGGCCCGGCATGCCGCTGAAACGGGCAGCAAGGTCCGCTTTATACGCGAAGCGCGCGAGCTTTTCATGGATTTCGCCATGTCTGATCAGGCGCCATGGACCGGTAATTTCCGTGACCTGGCTGCGGCGGTAACGCGCATGGCAACCCTGGCCGATGGCGCAGGCATCGATCAGGCGGTGGTCGACGCGGAGATCGGGCGGCTCCGCCACTCATGGCGGCACCATCGATCGGCAGCGGCGAGAGCGGCAGAGCGACGCCAGCAAAATTTGACGACGCTGGGTTTGCGCGAAATGGATTTGTTCGATGCGGCGCAACTGGAAACGGTGCTCGAGATATGCCGCACGTCGAAATCGCTGTCGGATGCGGGGCGCAAATTGTTTGCCGTTTCGCGCGAAGCGAAGGCCAAGCCTAACGACGCCGACCGCCTCAAGAAATACCTGGCGAAGTTCGGACTCGATTGGGAGATGGTTTGCAGCTAATTTGTGCGCGGTTTCATCTCGAAGCTGCAGACGTAAAAAAACCCCGCACATCGCTGCACGGGGTTTTTTCACTATAACTAGCCTGACGATAACCTACTTTCACACTGGTTGCAGCACTATCATCGGCGTAATATCGTTTCACGGTCCTGTTCGGGATGGGAAGGGGTGGTACCGATTTACTAT
>JACXTT010005363.1_pt1 | contig 18648 bp, 13 predicted proteins | sample 9270951 | NCBI WGS metagenome assembly JACXTT01 (sample SAMN15532306, study PRJNA645909) | rock metagenome | isolation source: weathered quartz diorite | place: Puerto Rico | collected 2017-06-21 | reverse complement strand
TGGCGGTGAGGCGCGGATCGACGCCCACCGCGATCTCGATATCGCGCGGGGCGGCGCCCTTGAACGTGGCGTCGACCGTGGCCTCCTCGGCGCGGCCCAGCCCCATGATCCGCGGGAACGCCAGGCTGAGCGTCAGCCGCGACGGCGAGGCCGCCAGCATCAGGTCGGCCAGCATCAGGCCGGCGGTCATCAGCAGCCACGCGGCCGCGGCGCTCCACAGCCTGGGCGCGGCCAGGGCCACGGCCAACGCCACCGGCGCGCCGAGGGCGGCCAGTCCGATCGCACGACGGGTGGGATAGACCCTCACGCGTTCAACGCGGGGCCGCGGCCCGCTCGACGAGGCCCTGGATCACCTCATCGGTGCGCCGGCCCTCGATCTCGGCGGCGGGCGACAGGATCACCCGGTGGCGCAGCGCCGGCAGGGCCAGCGCCTTGACGTCGTCGGGGATCACATAGTCGCGGCCGTCCAGAGCGGCGCGGGCCCGGGCGGCCAGCGCCAGCTGGGCGGCGCTGCGCGGCGAGGCGCCGCTCTGCAGGTCGGCGGTCTCCCGCGTCGAGCGGACCAGGTCGAGGACGTAGCCGACCACCTCCTCGCTGAGCTTGACGGCGGCGACGGCGGCGGTGGCGGCGGTCAGCGTCTTGGCGGTGACCACGCGGGCCACACCCATGTCGGCGGGCGAGGTCTGGCCGGCCTGGGCGCCGTAGGTGGCGACGATGCGGCGCTCCTCCTCGCGGCTCGGGTACTGCAGGGACTGCTTGAACAAGAAGCGGTCGAGCTGGGCCTCCGGCAGCGGATAGGTGCCCTGCTGCTCCAGCGGGTTCTGGGTGGCGACCACCATGAACCGGGCGCTCAGGCTATGCGGCTTGCCGTCGATGGTGACCTGGCGCTCCTGCATGGCCTCCAGCAGGGCGGCCTGGGTCTTGGGCGGGGTGCGGTTGATCTCGTCGGCCAGCAGCAGCTCGCAGAACACCGGACCCTGGCTGAGCGTGAAGCTCGAGGTCTGGAAGTTGAACAGGTTGGCGCCGATGATGTCGGCGGGCATCAGGTCGGGCGTGAACTGGATGCGGCCGAACTGCAGCGCCAGCGTCTGGGCGAAGCATTGGGCGAGGAAGGTCTTGGCGGTGCCCGGCGCGCCTTCCAGCAGGACGTGACCCCGGGCGAACAGGGCGGTCAGCAAGAGGTCGACGGTCTCCGTCTGCCCGACGATCGCCTTGCCGATTTCGGTTCGCACCCGCGCGGCCAGCGCGCTGACTTCATCGACGTTCACGGGTGATCTCCAATCTCCAGAGGTACAGCCTGCGGCCGACGGCCAGCAGGTCGTCGCGGGTCTGAGCGCGCTCAGCCTCGCGGGTCAGGTCTTCCGGGGCCTGGGCCCCGCGCTGGCTCGCCAGATCGGCCAGCCAGCGATCGTTCTCAACGCCGGTCGCGGCGCGGTCGCCGGCCCCGACGAACCGGCGGATCAGCGCGCGCGTCAGCGTGGCGTAGGCGGGCGCCAGCTCGTGCTCGCGCCTGGCCATCCGCACCAGGCCCGCCGAGTTGTCCACCAGGGCCCGCTTGCCGAGCGCAATGGCGCGGCCGGCGGCCAGCGTCGGTCCGAACCGCGCCAGGCCGTGCAGGCCCATCAGCAGCGCCGCGGCGACCCCGCACAGCGTTGCCGCCAGCCACGGCGGCTCCAGCATCAGCCGCCCGATGCCGCGCCCGCGCGTCAGGCCGTTGAGCGTGACGTCGAAGTTCACGCCATGACCGGCGCGCAGCGTGTTGAGGATCATCATCCCCGCCCGGGCCCGATCGAGCCCGGCGAGACCCTGGTTGTTCAGCAGATCCGGGTCGGCGAGCAGATAGACGCCGGCCTGGGTCCCCGATTCCGCCAGCACGATGTCGCCGTGCTCGTCGCTCAGCAAGGGGTCCCACTCGCCGCCGGGAGCCACAGTCTGCAGCCGGTCCACATCGCCCAGGGGCAAGGTCGCGGCGGACCCGAACGCCGGGTCGGCGTGCAGCACCGGGCGCGAGACGCCCGTGCGGTGCAGGATCTCCGTCTGCTTGGCGTAGCGGTTCAGCAGGGCCGAGGCGACGAGGCTGTTCTCGAAGACCCCGACCTTGGCGACGAAACCCGGGCGCAGCGGCTGGGCGGCCACCGTCCACTTGGGCAGCACGATGAGCTTGCGGCTCTGCAGCGCGAAGCCGTCCAGGTTCAGCTCGGTTGTGCCCCCCTCGGGCGTGAGGACCAGAAGGTCGGGCGTGTTCGTCTTCGGCGTCGTGCGGGTGACCGCGGTGGGCACGCCCTCGGCCTGCAGCATAATCACCGCGCCCTTGAACCCGATGGCCGACGACGACATGGCGTGCGCGCCGGGATCGCCGGCGGCGCGCAGTTCCGGCGCGTAGGCGGCCAGCACCGCCAGCCCCGAGAAGGACACCAGCCCCACCGCCACCAGCGCCAGGATGGTGCGCGGCGAGAAGGCCTGCGCGCGGTTGGGCGCCGCGGCGGCGGCGATCTGCGGCGCGCTCACGACCAGCCCTCGGAGAAGGCGAAGGCCTCGTAGTCGCCGCGGGCGGCGGCGAAGTCCTGCGCGCCCGCCGCCTGGCCGCCGAAGAAGCTCTTCTCGACGCGCTCGGCGATCCGGGCGAAGGCGCTGCGCGCCGTCTCCGGCATCTGGTCGAGGCGGGCGATGTCGCGGCTGGTCAGCGCCGGGCGCACCAGGCCCGGGCGGCGGCCGACCAGGTCGTCGATGCTGCGGAACAGGAGGATGTGGATGGCGTCGGCGAAGCGGCCGGCCTGGGCCAGCCGGTCGGCCTCCTCCAGCAGGGCGCGCGCCATCTCCGGCTCCGGGCGCCAGTCGACCGGCGCCTCGACCTTCGCGCGGCGCTGGAACCGCGTGGCCATCAGTTCGCGGGCCAGGAACCAGAGGAACAGGGCGACGCCCAGCGCCACCCCGCCCCAGAACAGGAACTGCAGGATCGGGCCCAGCTCGGCCAGGGCGCGCAACACGTCCCCCAGCCAGCCCGGCGGCGGCGGGGGCTGAGGCACGGCCTTGAAGTCGAGCTGCATGCCGCGCGTGTGCAGCAGCGCCTGATGCGCCGCCGCAAGCTTCTGTTCCGACGCGTTGACGGCGGCCGACCCCACGCTACCCCGGTCCCCCTCGCCCGCGCGGACTGCGCGGGCGGCTTGAAGCTAGCAGCGTCGGCCGCGCCCGCGAAGCGGGTACGCGCGCCCGGCTCAACCCGCGGGCAGCATGGCCACGACGGAGTTGGTCTTGGAGAACACCTTGATGCCCTTCAGGTGCTCCTTCGGATAGTCCGGCCAGGATCCCTTCACCTCGACCGGGGTCACCACCTGGGCGCCGGGCGTGGCCGGCTTGTCGGCCACCGCGTCCAGCTCATAGACTCCATCCTTCGGCGGCGCGGCGTTGATGCGCTTCAGGAACCCCAGCTTGGTGTAGCCGGCCGATGGCACGCTGCCCGTGGCCTGCATCTCCAGCGCCCCGTCGGCGCCGAGCTTGACCGAGGCCGTGTCGACCTTGGCGATGTTTTCCTGGCCCGCGTACATCTGCTGGGGCCGCGCCATCGACTTGGTGGCGACCGGCGCGGGCGTGTCGTCGGTTTTCGAATCACAGGCTGAGAGGCCGAGAACGGCGAAGGCGCCGGCGGCCAGGATCACGCTACGCATGGATATCCTCCCCGATTCCCTATTGACGCCGAGTGCGCGCCCAAAGGCTGTGATTCGCAAGCCTTGCAACGGGCGCAGGTCTGTCGGCGCAGGCGAGCTTGGGCTACCACTGGACCCAAGAACAGGGCGGAGGGAGCGATGATGCGACGTGGTCTGATGGTCGGCGCCTGCGCGGCGGCCTTGTCCCTGGCGCTGAGCGGCGCGGCGCGGGCGGCGGAGCCGGCGCGGCCCTGGATGGACCCCAAGCTGAGCCCCGACGCCCGCGCCGACCTAGTGCTGAAGCAGCTGACCTTCGACGAACAGATCGGCCTGCTGCACGGCCAGTTTCCGGTCTTCATGGGCGCCAAGAAGCCGGCGCACGTGCAGCAGTCGGCGGGCTGGATCCCGGGCGTGCCGCGCCTGGGGATCCCGGACCTGACCGAGAGCGACGCCAGCCTCGGCGTCGCCAACGCCGGGCGCAAGGACGATGACGCCACGCCCCTGCCCTCCGGCGTCGCCCTGGCCGCCACCTGGGATGCGAAGACCGCCTTCGCCAGCGGCGCGATGATCGGCAAGCAGGCGCGGCAGAAGGGCTTCAACACCCTGCTGGCCGGCGGCGTGAACCTGCTGCGCGACCCGCGCAACGGCCGCAACTTCGAGTACCTCGGCGAGGATCCGCTGCTGGCCGGCACGTTGTCGGGCGCAACCATCCGCGGCATTCAGTCGAACCACATCGTTTCCACCTCCAAGCACTTCGCGCTGAACGACCAGGAGACCGGGCGGATGGTGCTGGACGCGATCATCGACGAGGCGGCGTTCCGCGAGAGCGACCTGCTGGCCTTCGAGATCGCCATCGAGAGCGGCCAGCCGGGCTCGGTGATGTGCGCCTACAACCGGGTGGGTGGGACCTATGCCTGCGAGAACCCTTTCCTGCTGACCAAGGTGCTGCGCGACGACTGGAAGTGGCCGGGCTGGACCATGAGCGACTGGGGCGCGGTGCACGGGGTGAACGCCGCCGTCGCCGGGCTCGACCAGGAGAGTGGCCAGCAGCTCGACAAGCAGGTGTTCTTCGACGCGCCGCTGAAGGCCGCGGTGGCCAAGGGCGAGGTGTCGAAGGATCGGGTGCGGGAGATGACCCACCGCTATCTGCGCAGCCTGTTCGCCGTGGGTGTGTTCGACCATCCCGTGAAGGCCGGCGGGCTCAACACCAAGGCCGACGCCCTGGTCGCCCAGCGCGCCGAGGAACAGGCCATCGTGCTGCTCAAGAACGAGCGCGGCCTGCTGCCGCTGGCGGCTCGCGCCAGGCAGATCGCGGTGATCGGCGGCCATGCCGACGTGGGCGTGGTCTCCGGCGGCGGGTCGTCGCAGGTGATCCCGCTGGGCTCGGTGACCTTCCCCAAGCCGAAGGGGGCGCCGACCTGGGGCGGCGGGCAGGTCTATCATCCGTCGGCGCCGCTGGCGGCGATCCAGGCCCGGGCGGGCGGCGGCAAGGTCGCCTTCAACGACGGCGCCGACCACGCCGCGGCCGCCGCCCTGGCGCACAACGCCGATGTGGTGGTGCTGTTCGTCACCCAGTGGTCGACCGAGGGCATGGACATCTCCATGAGCCTGCCGGACGGCCAGGATGGGCTGGTCTCGGCGGTGACGGCAGCCAACCCCAACACCATCGTGGTGCTAGAGACCGCGGGGCCCGTGCTGATGCCGTGGCGCGACAAGGCCGGCGCCATCGTGGAAGCCTGGTTCCCCGGGGCGCGCGGCGGCGAGGCGATCGCGCGCGTGCTGTTCGGCGAGGTGAATCCGCAGGGTCGCCTGCCCGCCACCTTCCCGGCCAGCGAAGCGCAGCTTGCGCGGCCCGTGCTGCCGGGCGCCGACCAGGGCGTCGTCGAAGGCTTCGGCGCCGCCAATCCGCAGCCGTTCGAGGTGCGTTATCCCGAGGGCTCCGACATCGGCTACCGGGCCTACGCCAGGTCCGGCCAGACGCCGCTCTATCCGTTCGGCTACGGCCTCTCCTACACCGGCTTCAAATACGCGGGGCTGAAGGTCGCGGGCGGCAAGACGCTGACGGCGACGTTCACGGTGACCAACACCGGCAAGGCCGCCGGGACCGACACGCCACAGGTCTACCTGACCTCAGGGCCGAAGCGGCATCAGCAGCGGCTGATCGGCTGGTCGAAGGTGACGCTGAAGCCCGGCGAGAGCCGCACGGTCACCGTCGCCGCCCCGCAGCGCATGCTGGCGAACTGGGCCGACCACGGCTGGAAGGTCGACGCCGGCGCCTATCAGGTCGCCGTCGGCCCCAACGCCGCGACCGCCAGCCTGAAGGGCTCCGCCAAGGTCGCGGCGGGGACGCTGAAGCCCTGACCGATCAGCGCGCCGTGGCGTCGTCGTAGAACTTGGCGACGTCGCTCTTGAGCTGCTTCAGGGCGTCCTGGTTCAGATAGACCATGTGCCCGGACGGGTAGTAGGCGAAGCGCACGTTGTTGCGCAGGCTCGGGTCCAGCCACATGTGGGCCAGGTCGTATTCGGTGCCGAAGAACGGCGTGGCCATGTCGTAGAGGCCGTTCAGCGAATAGACCTTCAGGTGCGGGTTCTCGCGCATGGCCAGCGCCAGGTCGGCGGCGGTGTTGGCCACCGGCTCGCGCCGGCCGCCCGGACCGCCGTTGCCGCCCGGCGGCTTGTGCTTCCAGTCCCAGGCCTGGTTGATGCCGGGACCCGACGGCCAGTAGTTCAGCTCCGTCGTGTAGCCCAGCCCCTGCTCCAGCCAGTCGTGCAACGCCGCGACGTAGGCGCCATGGATGCCGGTGTCGGAAGGATCGAACTCCGCGGCCTCGCCGGCGTCGTCGGCGTCGATGCCGGTGAAGCGGGTGTCGTAGCGGCCGAGCGTGCGATGCTGGTCGCGCAGCAGTTCCTTGCGGAACCGCGACAGGTCGACCCGCAGGTGGGCTTCCTTGATGAACTGGACCGAAAGCCCGGTGTAGGCGCTGAGCTGCTTGGCCGTGGCGTCGAACTCGGCGTCGGAGATGTTGGCGCCCTTGGTGAGCGCGGTGAGGTACGGCCCCGCGGCCCAGTCGCGGACCTGCTGCAGATAGGCCGTCATGTCGGCCGGCTGGGGCGCCTTCTTCCAATAGACGGCGGTGGCCGCGAAGCTGGGCACGTAGCTGACGTAGCTGTGGTCGAAGCCGCTATCGTGGGCGCCGTAGTTGAGCACCGAGGACAGCAGCAGCACGCCGTTGAACTGCAGACCGCGCTCTTGCAGCGCGTAGACGAGGCCGGCGGAGCGGGTGGTGCCGTAGCTCTCGCCGAACAGGAACTTGGGCGAGTTCCAGCGGTGGTTGATGGTCACATAGCGCTGGATCCCGCGGGCGAAGGCGTCGATGTCCTGGTCCACGCCCCAGAAGGTCGTGCCCTTGGTGTCGCCGAGCGGGCGGGAGTAGCCGGCGCCGATGGCGTCGAGGAACACCATGTCGGACTTGTCGAGCAGGGTCTCGTGGTTCTCCACCACCTGGAAGGGCGCCGAGCGGGTGGCGTTCGGGCTGTCGGTCATCACGTGCATCGGACCGGCCAGGCCCATGTGCACGAACAGCGACGCCGAGCCCGGCCCGCCGTTGTAGCTGAAGGTCACCGGGCGGTTGCCGCCGCCGTCGGCGACATAGGCCACATAGAACATCGAGGCGATCGGCTTGCCGTCGTCGTCGCGCAGGGTGAGCGTGCCGGCCGTGGCGGTGTAGCCGATGGTCTTGCCGCCAACCGTGACCGTGTGGTGCGAGCTCTTGGCCTGCTCGACGACCGGGGCGGTGGCGATGTCGGCGTCGCTGATCTTGTGTTCGCTGGCCTGGGCGGCGCGCTCCGAACGGCGCTCGATCACCGGCCCCGCGGTCCCCGGCTCGTCGGAGGTCACGCGCGAGGCTCGCGCGGCGGACGTGGGGTTGGTCGGCTGCGCGGTCTGCGCCAGCGCGGCGGTGGCGGACAGGCTCAACGCGGCCAGCGCGAGCAGGGTCGGACGGATCATGCGGAAGCCCCCAGAATGTTCTGGAGCGGGACAAGAGCCCAGGGCGGGGCGTTGCGCAACCGGAGTCGGCGTATCCCTGTTACGGCTGGCCCTGGAGCTCGGCCAGCACCTCCGCCGTGTGCTCGCCCAGGGTGGGCGCGGGCCGGTTCAGGGCCGGGCGGCGGCCGTCATAGGCGAAGGGCGTGGCGCAGATGCAGTGCAGGCCCACGTAGCGGTGGTCCATTTCCGGCCAGAAGCCGGCCGCCTCCAGTTGCAGGTCGTAAGACAGCATGTGGGTCGGCTGCACCCAGGCCGCAGGAACGCCGGCTCTCTGAAGCTCGTCCGCCGCGGCCTGGGCGCCGCGGTTCGCCGCCCAGCGGGCGATCGCCGCTTCGATCTCGTCGGCCCGGGCGGCGCGTTCAGCCAGACTGAGCCCCGGGTCGCTGCGTCCGAGCACGCGGCACAGGCCGCCCCAGGCCTCGTCCGTATCCACCGCAATCGCCAGCCAGTCATCGTGGTCGCAGGTCGGGGCGACGCATACCGGGCTGGAACGGGCGCGCCGCGCGCCGGAGCGCGCCACCGGTCCGCCCGCCAGCCCCCAGGCGATGATCGCATCCGCCCCGAACTGAAAGAGGCAGGCCACCTGGGCCAGGTCGATCTGCGCCCCGCCCAGCCGTTCGCGCCCGTGCAGCGCCGACAGGATCGCCGCGGCGGCGTAGAGGCCGGCCAGCGGATCGCCGAACGCCACGTGCTGGAGCGCCGGCGGCCAGTCCGCCTGGCCGTTGACGAAGGGCATGCCGCACGCCTGCTCCACCGTCGAGCCGTAGGCGCGGATGCCGGACAGCGGGCCGCCGTTGCCGAAGGCCGGCATCGACATGCTGATCACGCCGGGTCGCAGCGCGCTCTGGACGGCCGGCCCCAAGCCCAGGTTCTCCATCACTCCGGCGGCGAAGTTCTCGACGATCACGTCGGCCCCGGCGATCAGCGCCTTGGCCTGGCCGAGCCCCTCGGGCGTCGTCAGGTCCAGCGCGATGCCGCGCTTGTTGCAGTTCACGGCGATGAAGTTGAGGCGGGTCTCCGTCCGCGGCGGGTCGGCTTCGGCCTCGACCTCCCAGCCGCGCCACCAGTCGGGATGGTCGACAGACTCAATCTTGATCACGTCGGCGCCCAGATCGCCCAACGTCCGTGTGCAGAGCGGCCCCGCCCAGCCCATGCTGAAATCGATCACCCTCAGGCCGGCCAGCGGCGTGGCGTCCAGACGTTGGCGTGGCTCGACGTGGCCATCGAACCTCATTCGGAACGGCAAGGTGGGCGCGGCGACGCCGGTCTCGTCGAAGGGCGCGAAGGCGTTGCGGTCCGTCCAATGCGGAACATGCGGCAGTTCGCCGGGCGTCGACATCGGCGTGATCGGGACGCGGAACGCCTCGCCGCCCGCCACCCAGTGCGCTGTCGTCCGCTTGCGGAAGATAGGCTCGATGATCGCATCGACCTCGTCGCCAAGCGTGAGGCGGTCGACGGTCGTAGCGAAGCGCGGCTCGCCAGCGAGGTCGGGGCGTTCGATCAGCTCGCAGAATCCGCGCCACTGGGCCGGGGTGAGCGCGGTGACCCCGACCCAGCCGTCGGCGGTCCGCAGGCTCGAACAGGGATAGGTCGGCACATAGCGATTGACGCCGAGGCGGTGGGCGACAGTCCCCTCGACGCGGGCGCTCATGGCGCCCGTCGCGGTGAAGCAGGTCGCCGCTTCGAAGATGTTGAGGTCGATGCGCCGCGGCCGTTCGGCTGGAGCGGCGAGCAAGGCGCCCATGGCGGCGTTGAAGGCGGCGACGCCGGCGGTCAGCTGTGGTCCGTGCCCCTGGGCCAACATGGGCGGGCCGGCCGCCTCGCCGAAGGCGTAGGCCAGGCCGGTGAGCGCGATGATGATCTCATCGGTCCCGCGCCAGTCGGCATAGGGCCCCGCGGCGTGGAACCAGGTGATCGCCAGCAGAGGTCCCTTGAACCGCGCCGCGGCCGCGGCGACCGCCGCCGCATCCTGGCCCGCGACGACCAAGTCGTAGCGGGCGTCGTCAGCCTCGGCGGCGGAGACCCGGCGCTTGCCCTGATCGAGCCAGCGGCCGTAGGCCTCGCCGGCCTCGCCTGCAAAGCCGATCCTGCGGTCGTCCTCGGCGATCAGCGTGGCGACGTCCGCGCCCAGCTGAGCGAACAGCCGGCCGCAGTAGCGCACGGCCACCTGCCCCGAGGCCTCCAGGATCGACAGACCCGCCAGCGGTCCTTGCGTCATGCCGGTTTCATTGCCTTTTTGTCATCATCGCAGACTAGTTTACATCATAGACTCGATCATCTATCAGAATGTCGGCCAACCGCTCCGCGCCCTCTGGCGGCGCGGCCGCAACTCGAACACTATCGTACCGCCTGCTCAAATAAAGGGGTCTCGACGTGACGCTGAGGTTCAAACCGATCATCCTGGGGATCGCCGCCGCCCTGACCTGCGCCGCGGGCTGGGCCGCCTCGGCCCAGGCGCCGGGCCCGACGCCCGCGGAAGGCGCGGCGATGGCCGAGCGCGGCAACGGGACCATGGGGATGTTCACCGGGGCCGGCGGCGACGCCAAGGCCGGCGAGGCCCTCTACCAGCAGAAGTGCGCCAGCTGCCACGACCATCCCACCGACCGGATTCCGGCCAAGGCGACCATCGCCAACAACACGCCCACGATGATCATGTCGACCCTGCTGGAGGGCGTGATGCGGCCGATGGCGGCGGGCCTGACGCCGCACGACATGGCCTCGGTGGCCGCCTACCTGTCGACCCGCAAGGACGGCGGCCTGGGCGCGGGCGCGCTGGAGGCGCCGGCCTGCAAGGACAAGCCCGGTCCGCTCGACCTGACCGCCGCCCAGTGGAACGGCTGGGGCCGCACGGAGACCCAGAGCCGCTACCAACCCAAGCCCGGCATCGCCGCGGCCGACGTGCCAAAGCTGAAGCTGAAGTGGGCCTTCGCCTATTCCGGCAGCCGCAACGGCCAGGCCACGGTGATCGGCGACCGGCTGTTCATCAACTCGGCCTCCGGCGCCGTCTATGCGCTGAACGCCAAGACCGGCTGCGCCTACTGGCGCTTCGATATCCCCGGCGGATCGCGGGCCTCGATCGTGGTCGGCAAGCTGCCCGGCATAGGCCCGGCGCGCTACGCCGCCTACACCACCGGCTGGACCGAGCGCACGGCCTATGCGCTCGACGCCCAGACCGGTAAGCTGATCTGGAAGACCCTGGTGGACGACCAGCAGGAAGTGCAGATGACCGGCTCGCCGGTGCTGCACGAGGGCCGGCTCTACATCCCGGTGTCCTCCGCCGAGGAGGCCATCGCCGACGATCCCAGCCATGAGTGCTGCAAGTTCCGCGGCGCCGTGGCGGCGGTGGACGCGGCGACCGGCAAGATCGTCTGGAAGACCTACGTCACCACGCCCGCCAAGCCGTTCAAGAAGAACGCCAAGGGCGGGCAGATGTTCGGGCCGGCCGGCGGCGCGATCTGGGGCGCGCCGACCCTCGATGCGAAGCGCGGCGTGCTCTACGTGGCCACCGGCGACAGCTATACCGACGTGGAGTTCCCCACGTCCGACGCGATCCTGGCGATGGACCTGAAGACCGGCGCGATCCGCTGGACCAACCAGCTCGCCGAGCACGACAACTACATCGTCGGCTGCGGACCGAAGAGCGGGCCGGTCAACTGCCCCTCGCCCGCCGGCCCCGACTATGACTTCGGCGCCTCGCCGATCCTGCACACGCTCGCGTCGGGCAAGCAGGTGCTGCTGGCCGGGCAGAAGTCGAGCCAGGTCTACGGCCTCGACCCCGACGCCAAGGGCAAGGTGATCTGGCAGCAGCGGCTGAGCCAGGGCGGCCCGCTGGGCGGCGTGGAGTTCGGCATGGCGGCCGACGGCGAGACGCTCTACGCGCCGATCTCCGACATCTTCGTGCCGGGCAAGCCGTCGCGCGGGGTGTTCGCCTTCAACATCGCCGACGGCAAGCCCAAGTGGTCCGCGCCCTCGCCGGTGGTGACCTGTTCGTGGAAGGGGCCGTTCTGCTCCGGCGCGGTGTCGCAGGCGATCAGCGCCATGCCGGGCGCGGTGTTCGCCGGCTCCATGGACGGCCGCTTCCGGGCGCTCGACCCGGCGAGCGGCAAGATCCTCTGGGACTTCGACACCACGGCCAAGGTCATGTCGGTCGCCGGCAAGGAGGCCGCGGGCGGGGTGATGGATGGCGCAGGCCCGACCATCGCCGGCGGCATGGTCTATGTGAACTCCGGCTACCAGGGCCGCTCGGGCCAGCCGGGGATCGTGCTGATGGCCTTCTCGGTGGACGGCAAATAGGCCGGGGCTAGGCGGCCTCGGCCAGCCGCAGCTGTTCGTCGAGCGCGCCGATCAGCTCGGCGGCGGAGATCGGCTTGTTGAGGTGGCCGTCGGCGCCGGCGGCGCGGCCCGCGTCGACGTGCTCCTTCAGGCAGTTGGCCGAGACGATCAGGATCGGCGCGCGGCGCCGGCCCTGCGCCCGCTCCCAGGCGCGGATACGGCGCGTGGCTTCGAGCCCGTCCATCACCGGCATCTGGATGTCCATCAGCACCGCGTCGTAGCCGCCGGTCGCGAACGCCTCCACCGCCTCGCGGCCATCCTGGACCGAGGCGTGATCGATTCCGGCGGCGCCGAGGATCAGCTCGATGACCTGGCGATTGACCGCGTTGTCGTCGACGATCAGCACCTTGCCGGCGGCGGCGGAGCCCCGCTCGACGCGGGGCGCCGGATGCGCCGGCGACACGCTCGCCGCGCGGACCGGCAGGTCGAGCGTGAAGCTGAGCGCGGATCCCTCGCCGGGCGTCGAGTCGCAGGCCAGCTCGCCGCCCATCATGCGCACGAACTGATCGCAGATCGCCAGGCCAAGACCCGCCCCGCCGTGCTTGCGGGTCGCCGAGGAGTCGGCCTGACGGAAGCGCTGGAACAGCGTGGCCTTGGTCGCCGCGTCGAAGCCGCAACCGGTGTCGCTCACCTCGAAGCGCACGCGGCCGCCGGTCCGCGTCGCGCTCAGCACGACCTCGCCGGCCTCGGTGAACTTGATGGCGTTGGAGACCAGGTTGCCCAGCACCTGACGCAGCCGTTGCGGATCGCAGTCGACCGCGCCCAGCGTAGCGTCAGCGACGACCTGCAGGCGCAGGCCCTTCTCGGCCGCGCCGCTGGCGAACAGCGCCGTCACCGATCCGACCAGCTGATCGAGCTGGATGAGCTCGGGGCGCAGCTCGACCACGCCGGCCTCGACCCGGGCCAGATCGAGCAGGTCTTCCAGCAGGCCGTTCAACAGGCCGCCGGATTGTTTGATCACGCCGACCAGCTCGCGCTGCTGCTTGGAGAGGTGCCCGGCGGTCAGCACCTCGGCGACGCCCAGCACGCCGTTCAGCGGCGTGCGGATCTCGTGGCTCATGTTGGCCAGGAACTCGCTCTTGGCGCGGTTGGCCGCCTCGGCCGCGTCGCGGGCGGCGGCCATGGCGGCGGCGCTTTCCTTATGCTCGGTCACATCGGTCAGCACCGCGACACCGCCGCCATCGGCGGTGGCGAAGGACTCGTGGCGGATCCAGCGTCCGTCGGGCAGGTGGAATTCGGAGCGCGGCTGGCTGGCGCGGGCTCCCAGGTCGTCGATCCAGCGCTCCGCCCCGTCCGGTAGTTCGGCGAACCATCCGGCGGCGGCGGCGGCTTCGATATGGGCCCGGCGCGGCTGGCCGGCCTCGACGTCCATGCCGCAGCCGCGCATCAGGTCGGCGTAGGCGCCGTTCCACACTCGCACACGGTCGCCGGGATCGAAGAAGGCGAGCCCCGCGGGCACGGCGTTCAGCGCATGGCGCAGGTTGGTGAAGGTGTTGTGGCGGCCCAGGCGCTCCATCAGCATGAGGCTGGCGGCGGACAGCAGGATGAAGCCGGCGAGGCCACTGGTCGCCAGCGCCAGGCCGCCGCGGCCCATGACGTGGTCGGGGATGGCGAGCGTCGGGTCGGGGATCAGGCTGATCGCCGTCATGGCGGTGAAGTGCAGGCCGACGATGCCCAGCACCAGCAGACCCGTGGGCGGGGCCCAGGCCCAGCGGCCCTTGACCCGCTCGCGGGCGGAGAAGGCGGCCATGCCGCCGGCCGCGCCGATCAGCACGGAGGCCACCACGAAGCGAGGATCCCAGGTGATGTGCGCCTGGGTGCGGACCGCGTCGATGCCCATGTAGTGCATCACTGCGACGCTGGAGCCGGTGAGCGCGCCGCCGATCAGGTCGAGGCCGCGATCGCGCCGCAGGGCCGGCAGGGCGAAGCCCACGCCCATGCCCACGACCGCGGCGGCCAGCGAGGCGGCGGTCTCGGCCAGGTCGTAGCCGATCCGCAAGGTCGGCTGGTAGGCGAGCATAGCCAGGAAGTGGGTCGCCCAGACCCCCGAGCCGGCCACCAGGCCGGTCAGGCCGAGCCAGGCCCAGCGCAGCAGGCCGGCCGCCTTGGCGCCGCGGCCGTGGAAGCCGAAGGCGGCGGCCGACGCGGTGACGCAGACCAGCGCCGCCAGGGCGACCAGGCGCAGGTCGTGCTGCACGAAGATGCAGGTCAGTACGGCGAACAAGGCTACGGATTCCGGCTCCGGGGAGAACCGCAGGCTAGCAGCGAGCGGTTAACGGAGTGGACAACCCGATACCGTGTTCGGTGACGCCGTTCAGGCGGCCGCGCGCGCCGCCGGCGGCTCAGAAATCGCCGCGATCAGGGCCGCCGCCGAGATCGGCTTGGCCATGTGGTCGTCGGCGCCCGCCACCCGGCCCGCGGCGATGTGCTCGTCCAGGCAGTTGGCCGAGACGATGATGATCGACGATCGCGCCCCGCCGCGCTGGAGCTCCAGCTCACGGATCTTCCGGGTTGCCTCGAAGCCATCCATCACCGGCATCTGCAGGTCCATCAGCACCACCGGGAAGCGTTCCTGGCGCGCGGCCTCCACAGCCTCAAGGCCGTTCTCCACGGACAGGTAATCGACGCCGACGCTGTCGAGGATCAGCTCGATGACCTGGCGGTTGATGGCGTTGTCGTCGACGATCAGGGCGCGGCTCGACTCCTCCGGCTCGACCTCGACCTCAGGCGGCGCGGCGGACACCTCGGCGACCGGCGCGGGCTTCCCGGCGGCCTCGGGCTCCGCCCGGTCGAGCAGACCGTTCAGCACGTCGTTCACCGCCGCGCCGGCGCCCAGCATCACCTCGACCAGCCGCTGCTGCTGGGGCGTAAGGCCCGTGCGGTTAAGGACGTCGGCGACCGCCAGGACGCCGTTCAGCGGCGTGCGGATCTCGTGGCTGACCTTGGCCAGGAAGGCGACCGTGGCGGGGTCGACGCCGACACTCTCGCGCGCCGGCGGCGCAATTGCGGGCGGGGCGGCGACCTGGACCTGCGGGGCCGTCCCACGGCTGCGGCGCGCCCGGAAACCATAGCCTAGGCCGGCCCCCGCGGCGAGCGCGGCGGTCACCAGCCCGGCATCGACAAGCAGACCAAGCATTTCGGATTTACTCCTCGTAAACCACGATTATCGCTAGCTTTTCCGCCGAAATATCATCCGGATCCCGCGCGGCGTCACGATCCGTACGGCTACGTAGGTGGGCGTGCGTAGCGGCAGACGCTCGGGGCGCCTTGAGTTTACCCCCCGGGGGTATATGGTCGCAGCCCGTACGGAGTGACCATGGACCGCGAGAACAAGCCGGGGCTGCTCAACCGCCTCAACCGGATCGAGGGCCAGGTGCGCGGCGTCGCGCGGATGGTCGAGGACGACCGCTACTGCATCGACATCCTCACCCAGGTGCAGGCCGCGCGCGCGGCCCTGGTGCGGGTGGAGAGCGAGCTGCTCAAGGGCCACCTGGGCCACTGCATCGAAGGCGCCATCGTCAGCGGCGACGTGGACGAGCAGCGCCGCAAGGCCGCCGAACTGATCGACCTGCTGGAACGCAGCGCACGATGAGCCGCCGGGTCCCTGTCGCGTCCCTGGCCGCGGTCCTGGCCGCGCTCAGCCTTCCCGGCCGCAGCGCCGCCCAGGCCATGGATCACATGGCCGGCATGGATCACGCCGCGCCGGCCGCGCCGGCGATGGAGGGGATGGCCGGCATGGATCCGGCGGTGATGATGCGCGGCGTGCTCGGCCCCTATGCGATGACCCGCGAGGCCTCGGGCACGTCCTGGCAGCCGGACGCCTCGCAGCACCAGGGGCTGCACCTCATGCAAGGGCCGTGGATGCTGATGATCCACGGGGTGGCGAACGGCGTCTACGACTGGCAGTCGGGACCACGCGGCGACGAGAAGAGCTTCGTCTCCGGCATGCTGATGGTGACGGCCAAGCGCGCGGTCGGCGGGGCGGGAACGCTGCAGCTGCGCGGCATGGTCAGCCCCGATCCGGCCATGGGCGCCAAGGGCTATCCGCTGTTGCTGGCCACCGGCGAGACCGCGGACGGCAAGACCCCGCTGGTCGACCGCCAGCACCCGCACGACTTCGTCATGGAGCTCTCCGCCTCCTATAGCCAGCGGCTCAGCGACCAGGACAGCGTCTTCATCTACGGCGGCCTGCCGGGCGAACCGGCGTTCGGACCGCCCGCCTTCATGCATCGCATGTCGATCATGGACAGCCCCGAGGCGCCGATCACCCACCACTGGCTGGATAGCACCCACATCACCTTCGGCGTGCTGACCGCGGGCTACGTGCACGACGACTGGAAGGTCGAGGCCTCGCGCTACCGGGGCCGCGAGCCCGACCAGCATCGCTGGAACATCGAGACCGGGGCGCTGGACTCCACGGCCGTGCGGCTCTCCTGGAACCCTACCGCGAACTGGTCGCTGCAGACCTCCTGGGCCGACGAGAAGAGCCCCGAGCAGCTCGAGCCGGACGCCAACCAAACCAAGTGGTCGGCGAGCGCGATCTACACCGTGCCGGTCGGAACCGAGGGCTGGTGGTCGACCACTGCGGCCTGGGGCTGGCGCAAGAGCGACGGCGTCGCGCTGCAGGCCTGGGCGCTGGAAAGCGCGGTGAAGCCCAAGGCCGCCTGGACGATCTTCGGTCGCGCCGAGCGGGTGGACAACAACGAGCTGACCGTCGTCGCCGGCCATGCGGGACCGATCTATTCGGTGAGCAAGGTCTCGCTGGGCGCGGTCCGCGACTGGGCGGTCTCGCCCCATGTGAGCGTGGGCTTAGGCGCGCTCTACGCGTTCGATTTTGTACCGGGGGCGCTGGACGCGGCCTATGGCGGCGATCCACGCGGGGCGATGCTGTTCGGGAGGCTGAAGCTGCGCTAGGCCGCCCAACCCCGCGCCAGACCGGCCGAGCGGCGGCTGACGCGGAGCTGAGGTCCAGGTCTAGGCGAGCACGCCGGCCACGCGGCGGCGCTTGTTGCGCATCAGGGCGCCGACACCGCCGAAGCCCACGATCATCAGACCCCAGGTCGCCGGTTCCGGCACGCTGAGCGAATCCGCGGCGAAGTTTCCGCCGCCGTTGGACTGGAGGTTGTCGAGCGACTTGCCCGTCGCGGCGTGGAAGCCCGGGTTCGCGGAGAGCAGGTTGAGGGCGAACGCCTCGCTGCCATCGACCGTCTTGCTGAAGTCCTTGAGCGCGGACGTGAAGACCGAGGTGACGCCGGGCCCCCCCGTAAGGTTCAACGAGCCGGAGGCGTTGAAGCCCTGGATCCAGGCGTTGGTGAAGCTGCCGCTCAGCAGGTTCTCGCCCGTCGTCAGATGGATGCCGTCAATCGTCGTGTCGGCGCCGGCAAAGGTGAGGTGGAACTCGCCGTTGAGTCCGTTCTGGGTGAAGGTGTTGGAGGCGGCGTTGAAGTTCGCCGCATTGCCGTCGGCCACCGTCGCGTCGATCGTGAACGTGGCTTGCAGGAAGCCCAGGCCGGCGAGTGTCGGATCGAGGAACATGAAGGCGCTGGCCACGCCCTGCACGGATTTGTCGCTTCCCTTGTTGATGGAGAAGAGATGGCCACCAGTGCCGGAGGCGCTCTGGACCCACTTGTAGTCGGCGTTGCCGCTGAGCGGCGAGAACTGGGCAATGGTCGCGGCATGGGCCGGCAGGGAGGCAGCGCAGAGCGAGACTGCGAGCGCGGCCGGAACAAGGGTCGAAAAAGCTTTCATCAAAAGGGTCCTTAACTAGGGCCTGACCGCGCTGCGCGGGAACAGCCAGCCGCGCGTGGGAGCCCCGCGTGGTTCGACTGGCGAGGAGTTCATGCCGACCGCTCTGACGGCGGTTCAAAATCGGACTGCGATGATGAATCTTTGTCGCGATTGGCCGCGCAAAGCGGTGGTGTTCACGCGCGCCAAGCTGGGCTAGCAATTCGCCCCATGGGCCAGACCATCGACATCCTTTCCGAACTTCCCCGCGTCCACGCCGCCGAGCGCGGCGACAAGGTCGCCGTCCAGTGCGAGGGCCGGACGCTCACCTATGGCGAGCTCGACCGGCGCGCCGATCAGGTGGCGGGGATGCTGGCCAAGGCCGGCGCCAAACCGGGCGACCGCATCGCGTGGCTGGGCCGCAGCCACGAGGCGTTCTTCGAGATTTTCTTCGGCGCCACGCGGGCGCGGGTCTGCTTGGCGCCGATCAACGCGCGCCTGGCGATCCCGGAGATCGCCTTCATCCTGGGCGACTCAGGCGCGAACCTGTTCTTCGTGACGCCGGAATTCTACGAGGCCGCCCAGCAGGTGGTGAGCCAGGTCGACCGGCCGATCCGGCTGATCGGCGTGGGGCACGAGTGCGCGGGCTTCGACAGCTACGCCGGCCTGCGCGACGCCGCCCCGCCGCCGCCGGGCCTGACGCCGCGGGCCGACGACGACATCCTGCAGCTCTACACCTCCGGCACCACCGGCCTGCCCAAGGGCGTGCGGCTGAACAACGCCAACTACTCGGAATTCCTGATCCTGCGGAACGAGGTCGAGGGCTTCGACTACGGCCCCGACGACACCGTGCTGATCGTCATGCCGCTGTTCCACGTGGCCGGCACCAACATCAGCTTC
>JACXTT010005362.1_pt1 | contig 18653 bp, 19 predicted proteins | sample 9270951 | NCBI WGS metagenome assembly JACXTT01 (sample SAMN15532306, study PRJNA645909) | rock metagenome | isolation source: weathered quartz diorite | place: Puerto Rico | collected 2017-06-21 | reverse complement strand
CGACCAAAGGATTATGAGTCCTCTGCTCTAACCAACTGAGCTAACGCCCCGAACCAGCCGGCGATTGTAACGGGCCGCGAAGGCCTATTTGTGGTGGCTCAGCGCGTTGCTGACCAGTTTGGACGTGATGTCCACGATCTGGATCATGCGGTCATAGGCCATGCGCGTGGGGCCGATGACGCCCAGCGTGCCGACTACCTTGCCATCCACCTCGTAGGGGCTGCTGACAATGGACAGGTCTTCAAACGGCACCACCTGGCTTTCGCCGCCAATGAAGATGCGCACGCCTTCGGCCTGGCCGGCGATGTCCATCAGGCGCATCAGCTGGGCCTTTTGCTCGAACAGGTCGAACGCGCGGCGCAGGTGGCCCATGTCGCTGGAGAAGTCGGATACGGACAGCAGGTTGCGTTCGCCGGCGATGACCACTTCGTCCTGCGTCTCGGTGATGGCCTCGGAGCTGACGTTCACCGCCGCCTGCATCAACGCAGCAATCTCGCCGCGCAGCGACTCCACCTCGCCCTGCAGGCGCTCGCGCACCTGCTCGATGTCCAGGCCCAGGTAGTGGGTGTTGAGGAAGTTGGCGGCCTCCACCAGTTGCGACTGGGTGTAGTCCTGCTCGGTGTAGATGACACGGTTTTGCACATCACCGTCGGGTGACACGATGATGACCAGCAGGCGCTTTTCGGACAGGCGCAGAAACTCCATATGCCGGAACGCCGATGTGCGGCGCGGTGCGATCACCACACCGACGAACTGCGACAGGCTGGACAGCAGGTTGGCTGCGTTGGAGATGACCTTCTGCGGCTGGTCCGGCGCCAGGCTGTGAGACTGGTACTGGCCGGGTTGGACCGTGAGCATGGTGTCGACAAACAGGCGGTAGCCGCGCGCCGTGGGCACGCGCCCGGCCGAGGTATGCGGGCTGACGATGAGCCCCAGTTCCTCCAGGTCCGACATGACATTGCGTATGGTCGCCGGCGACAGCTCCAGGCCCGAGGCCCGCGACAAGGTGCGGCTGCCCACCGGCTGTCCATCAGCGATGTAGCGCTCTACCAGCGCTTTCAACAACAACTTGGAACGGTCATCGAGCATCGGGCCATTTTAGTGACCTATTTAGTGTCTAATTTGCGGATGAAGTCCAAATTCCGCCAGGTGGCGCTCATCGGCAAATACCACGCGACCGCCGCGGGCAGTGCGGGCGCATCCACCCGCAAGGCGATGGACGACATTGCCCATTTCCTGATGGACCAGGGCTGCGACGTGGTGATGGAGGCCGACACCGCCGCCAACATGGGCCTGTCCGGCTACGCCGCGCTGGACGTGGCCGGTATCGGCGCCCACTGCGACCTGTGCCTGGTGGTCGGCGGTGACGGCACCATGCTGGGCATAGGCCGCCAGATGGCGCAATACGGTGTGCCGCTGATCGGCATCAACCAGGGCCGGCTGGGGTTCATCACAGACATTCCCATCGGCCAGTACCAGGCCACGCTGGAGCCCATGCTGGCCGGCGCCTATGAGGCGGACGACCGCAGCCTGATGCAAGCCAAGGTGCTGCGCGACGGGCACTGCGTGTTCAGCGCACTGGCCATGAACGACGTGGTCGTGAACCGCGGTGCCACCTCCGGCATGGTGGAGTTGCGCGTGGAGGTGGATGGCCGCTTTGTGTCCAACCAGCGCGCCGACGGCCTGATCATTGCCACACCCACCGGCTCCACCGCCTACGCGCTGTCCGCCGGTGGCCCGCTCCTGCACCCGTCCATCCCCGCCTGGGTGATGGTGCCGATTGCCCCGCATACCTTGTCGAACCGGCCCATAGCCCTCTCCAACAGTGCGGAGATAGCTATAGAAATAGTAGCTGGCCGGGACGCCAGCGCCAATTTCGACATGCAGTCGCTGGCCAGCCTGATGCATGGCGACCGCATCGTGGTGACGCGTTCGCAATACCAGGCGCGCTTTTTGCACCCCAAGGGCTGGACCTATTTCGACACACTGCGGCAGAAGATGCACTGGAATGAGGGAGTGGCCTGAGGGCCCACGCAAGCATGGCACTGAAGAGAATCGTCCTGCGGGACTTTGTCATCGTCAGCGAACTGGAGCTGGACCTGGAGTCCGGCTTTTCGGTGCTGACCGGTGAAACCGGCGCGGGCAAGTCCATCCTGATCGACGCGCTGCAACTGGTCACCGGCGCGCGTGCCGATGTGGGCGTGATCCGCGAAGGCGCGGCGCGCACCGACGTCAGCGCGGAGTTCGACTCCGCCCCCGGCCTGCAGGCCCTGCTGGAAGAAGCCGGCTTTGAGGACAACGGCACGCTGCTGCTGCGCCGCACGGTGGACACCCTGGGCAAGAGCCGCGCCTGGGTCAACGGCAGCCCGGCCACCGCGCAGCAGTTGCGCGCGCTGGGTGAGCAATTGCTCGACATCCACGGCCAGCACGCCTGGCAAAGCCTGACCCGCCCCGACGCCGTGCGCGGCCTGCTCGATGCCTACGCCAAGGTCTCCACCGCGACACTGACCCAGCTGTGGACCGCCTGGCGCCAAGCGCAGGCCGCACTGACACAGGCCATGGAAGCCCAGGACTCGCTGCAGCGCGAACGCGAGCGCCTGGCCTGGCAGATTGGCGAAGTGGACAAGCTCGCTCCGCAGGCCGACGAATGGGACGAGCTCAACGCCAGCCACGCCCGCCTGTCCAACGGCCAGGCCCTCCTGGACGCTGCAGAAGGCGCGGTGATGCTGCTCGAAGACGATGAACTCAATGCCCTCAAGCCGTTGCAGACGGCATTGCAGTTGCTGCAGGCCCAGGCGCATCTGGAAGCGGATTTCAAGGACCCGCTGGACGCGCTGAGCTCCAGCGTGGCGCAGATCGAGGACGCGGTGCACACGCTGCGCGGCTACGCCCGCCGCACCGAGCTGGACCCGGAGCGCCTGGCCGAGCTGGACGAGCGCCTGTCGCTGTGGGTCAGCCTGGCACGGCGCTACAAGCGTGCGCCGGAAGAACTGCCGGCGCTGTTGGCCGCATGGAAAACCGAGCTGGCACAACTGGACGCTGCCACCGATCTGGAAGGCCTGCAGAGCCGTGAGAAGAAGGCCCACGCCGCCTACCTGGCCGAGGCCAAGGCGGTGTCCAAACAGCGCAGCAAGGCCGCGCCGCTGCTGGCCCAGAGCATCACCCAGGCCATGCAGGGCCTGGGCATGCAGGGCGGGCAATTCCAGGTGGCGCTGGAGCCGGCGCCCCAGCCCATGCAAAGCGGGCTGGAGGACGTGTCCTTCCTCGTGGCCGGCCACGCCGGCAGCACGCCACGGCCGGTGGGCAAGGTGGCCTCGGGCGGTGAGCTTTCGCGCATGGCGCTGGCCATTGCCGTGACCACCAGCCAGCTGGGCACGGCACAGACGCTGATCTTTGACGAGGTGGATTCCGGCGTTGGCGGCGCCGTGGCCGAGACGGTGGGCCGCCTGATGCAGCAGCTGGGCGTCGACCGCCAGGTGCTGGCCGTCACCCACCTGCCCCAGGTGGCTGCCTGCGCCAACCACCACTTGGTCGTGGCCAAGCGCATGGCCGGTGCGCAGACCCAGAGCACCGTGACCGCCGTGCTGGGCGAACAGCGCGTGGGCGAGATCGCCCGCATGCTGGGCGGTGAAAAACTCTCCAGCACCACCCTGGCGCATGCCAAGGAAATGCTGCAGACGGGCGCCTGAGCATGTCTGACACCACCATGGAAATCGTGCTGATCACCGGCATGTCGGGCTCCGGCAAGTCGGTGGCGCTGCACGCACTGGAAGACGCTGGCTACTACTGCGTCGACAACCTGCCACCCGAGCTGCTGCTGCCCTTTGTGGAGCTGGAACGCAAGCACCAGGCGTTGCGCCTGGCCATTGCCATGGACGTACGCAGCGCCACCTCGCTGCCGCTGGTGCCGCAGCAACTGGACGCGCTGCGGGCCCAGGGCATCGTCGTCAAGCCCTTGTTCCTGGACGCCACCACCGACACGCTGGTGCGCCGCTATTCCGAAACCCGGCGCAAACACCCGCTGTCACAGACCGAGTCCGGCCCGCTGGACGCGCGCCGTGCGCTGACCGACGCCATCGAACTGGAGCGCGAGCTGCTGGCGGCACTGCGCGAGCAGGCCCATGTCATCGACTCCAGCATCATCCGCCCGGCGCAGCTGCAGGGCTATGTGAAGACGCTGATTGCCGCACCGGGCGGACAACTGACGCTGGTGTTCGAGTCCTTCGCCTTCAAGCGCGGCGTGCCGCTGGACGCGGACTATATGTTCGACGTGCGCATGCTGCCCAACCCGCACTACGACCCCGAACTCAAGCACCTGACTGGGCGCGACCAGCCCGTCATCGACTTCCTGAAGGCGCAGGAGGACGTGGACCTGATGCTGCACCACATCATCCATTTCCTGGAAAGCTGGCTAGACGCGCTGGCCCGCGACCACCGCAGCTATGTGACCGTGGCCATAGGCTGCACCGGCGGGCAGCACCGCTCCGTCTACCTGGTGGAAAAGCTCGCGCAGCGCTTCGGGCCGGAGTGGATCACGCTCAAGCGCCACCGCGAACTGGACGCGCTCTAGGCCCCGGCTTCCAGCAGTTTGCGCACCGGCGCCGGCAAGCCCGCAGCCGCCCATTGCGCCGGCAGGAACCACGCACCCGCTCCTAAATCAATAGCTGATTGCGCAATATCCACGCGGGCTGGATGCAAAAAAAGGTCCTTGTGCGTGAGCACGTGGGTGAACACCGGCAAACTCTGCAGCCGCTGCTGCGCACGCGCCGGCAGGGCGGCACGCAGTGCGTCTTCGCTGTCAAACAACGGGAAGCATTGCAAGCCCGCCCACACGCCGGGGGTCGGCCGCTTCGACAGCCACACCGCGCCATCGGCACGCTGCAGCCACAGCAGCCACAGCGACTGGGTGGAGCGCTTGAGCTTGCGCGTGCGCACCGGGTAGCGCTGGGGGTCACCCGCCTTCTGCGCCGCGCAGGCCGCATGCACCGGGCAAGCTGCACAGTGGGGTTTCTTGGGCAGGCATACCGTGGCTCCCAGGTCCATCATGCCCTGCGTGTAACGCGCCATGTCCGCGCTGCGCATGGGCAGCAGCCCCTCGGCAGCGTCCCACAGCGCGCGCTCGTTGGCGCTTTGCGCCAGGTCGGCGTCAAAACCCAGCACGCGGGTGACGACCCGCTTGACGTTGGCGTCCAGGATGGCCACGCGCTCGCCAAAGCACAGCGAACTGATGGCGGCCGCGGTGGACCGGCCTATGCCGGTCAGCGTGGCCAGCGTGGCCGCGTCACGCGGGAACCGACCGCCATGCAGTGCGACCACGTCCTGCGCACAGCGGTGCAGGTTGCGTGCGCGGCTGTAGTAGCCCAGGCCGCTCCACAGGCCCATGACTTCGTCCTGCGAGGCTGCGGCCAGGGAGGCGACGTCGGGGAATGTCTCGATGAAACGTGCAAAGTAGCCGCGCACCGTGGCCACCTGGGTCTGCTGCAGCATGATCTCCGACAGCCAGACGCGGTACGGGTCCTGGGTGTTTTGCCACGGCAGGTCGTTGCGGCCGTGCTGCTTTTGCCACTTCACCACTTGCGTGGCAAAGCTGCCTTCGGAAGCCGCCACGTTCAGGCGATCTCCACGTCCACTTCGGTCAGCGGGGCGGGCTCGTTGGCGGTGATCAGGTAGGACGTCAGTTCGGACAGCTTCACGTCCAGCTGGTTCAGCGCCGTGGCCTGCTGTTCGATCTCCTGGATGCGGTCGTCCAGGCCGCCGGCGGCCTGCTGGATGCGGTCGATGGCCTCGATGCGGCGGCTGAAGTTGCGCCGGCGTTCGCGCAGTTGCGCATCCAGTTGGGCTGCGGCCGACTTGCTCCACAGCTCCACGTCGGCCAGCGCCTGCTCGTGGATGCCGCGCAGGCGCGTGGACAGCGCACGCACCAGGCGGTCGGAGAACTCGGGCTGGGCCAGCTTGAAGGCGTTGCCAATACCCAGGTATTGCAAATGGCTGCGCTCCACCAGGTCCAGCTCGTTGCCAAAGCTGGCGAACTGCGGCTCTGCCGGCGCCTGCAGCGAAAAACCGTATTCGGCATTGAGCTGGCGGAAGGTGGCGGCCAGCATGGTGTGGATCTCGCCGCTGAGGATCTGCACCTTCTGCAGGTTGCCGCGCAGCCGGTCGAAGGTCTCGCCGTAGGCGCGCTTGACGCCCAGCTTCAGGCCCTTTTGCATCAGCGCGCCGGTGAGCTGGGCCATCTCGGCCTTCAGCGCCTTGGAACCCAGCAGGTGGAACACTTCGCGCAGCAGCTTCAGGTGCACCGAGCGCACTGCATGGATCTTGGCGCCGCCTACGTCGAACTCGGCCTGCTCCTGCGAGATGCGCGAGCGCATGTGCTTGATGACGGATGCGTTCTTGCCCTGCAGGCCCTTGAGCTCCACCATCTGTTCGGTCAGGTCGCGCTTGCGGATGTTGATGACACGCCCGGTCTCGGCGCGCAATTCGGAGATGCCGGAGGCCATGGCCGAGGCCAGTATCTTCTGGCGCTTGCCCATCATGCCGCGGCCCAGCGCGTCTTCCAGCACCGGCAGGCAGCTTTGCTGGAGCAGGGCGTCGTCGTCCGTCACCTTGGCCACCAGGCCCTTTTGTGCGGAGACGGCAATCACCTGGTCCTTGGCGATGCCCAGGATGTCGGCCGTGCTGGCCTTCTGGCGGTCGATCTGCGTCTGGATCTGCGCCGGCGTGCTCAGCGCGTCCCACAGCGTGTCGATCTTGTTGAGCACCACCAGGCGCGCGTCGGTGTCGCTGGACTCGGTGATCAGGTGTTCACGCCAGATCGACAGGTCGGACTTGGTGACGCCGGTGTCGGCCCCCAGGATGAAGACCACGGCGTGGGCCTGCGGGATCAGGCTTACCGTCAGCTCGGGCTCGGCGCCGATGGCGTTCAGGCCCGGTGTGTCCAGGATCACCAGCCCCTGCTTGAGCAGCGGGTGGGCAATATTGATCAGCGCGTGGCGCCACTTGGGCACTTCGACCATGCCCTGCGCGTCCACCATCGGGTTGTCTTCGGGCGCCTGGTTGTGCCAGAAGCCCAGGGCGCGGGCTTCGTCCTGCGTGACCTTGCGGGTTTCGGCGACCTTCTCCAGCGCTGCGGCCAACTGCTGGGGGTTGTTGACGTCCAGGTCTATGCGCGTCCACTTCTCGGGGGCCATGCGCCATTCCATCAGCGCCTGCGGCTGCAGCCTTGTCTCTATGGGCAGCAGGCGCAGGCACGGCGGCACGTCCGCGTCATAGCCCATCTCGGTCGGGCACATCGTGGTGCGCCCGGCGCTGGCGGGCATGATGCGGCGGCCATAGCCGGCAAAGAACACCGCATTGATCATCTCGGACTTGCCACGCGAGAACTCGGCGACAAAGGCCACCATGACCTTGTCGGAACGCACCTGGGTTTCGAGGCGGCGCAACCGTTCTTCGACGGCGGCGTCCAGCAGTTCGTGGTCCTTCATCCACTCGCCCAGCAGCTTCAGGCGCAACGCAAATTCGCGCCGCCAGGTACCGTGCTGGTCAAATTGTTCGTTGAATGAAGTAGCCAAGTGTCCCCCGTGAATCTTTCAATATAGCACCGCGAGCGGCCGCGCCGCTTATGGTTTCTGGCACACGGGGCAGAAAAACGTTGACCGCTGGCCCTGGCGGATGGCCTTGATCGTCGTGGCGCAGACGTGGCAGGGCCCGCCCTCGCGCCCATAGACCATGGCCTCCAGCTGGAAATAGCCGCTCTCGCCATGGGCGTTGGAGAAGTCCCGCAGCGTGCTACCGCCCTTGGCCACCGCGCGCGCCAGCACGTCGCGCACCGCCGCATGCAGGCGGGCCACGCGCGGGCCGCTGATGCGGCTGGCTTTGGTGGTCGGACGGATACCGGCCAGGAACAGCGCCTCCGACGCGTAGATATTGCCCACGCCCACCACCACCTCGCCGGCCAGCAGCACCTGCTTGATGGGGCCGCTGCGCGCCTTGAGCCCTTGCTGGAACAGGCGCAGGTCAAATGCGTCGCCCAGCGGCTCCACGCCCAGTTTGCCCAGCAGTTTGACGGCCACCGGGTCCTGCTCACTGCTGGCGTAGACGACGGCACCGAAGCGGCGCGGATCGTTCAGACGCAGCGTGCCGCGCGTGGTCTGCATTTCGAAATGGTCGTGCACGCCCGCAGGCGGCAGCTCACGAGCGAAAGTCAGGCTGCCGGACATGCCCAGGTGCAGCAGCAACAGGCCCTCGTCCATGTCCAACAGCAGGTATTTGCCGCGCCGGCGCACCGCGCGTATGCGCCGCTGCACCAGCGCCTCTGGCGCCAGCCCCAAGGGCCAGCGCAGCGGCTTGCCCATCCGGACCGCCTGGATCTGGGCGCCGGCAATGCGATCAGCAAAACTCAGGCGGGTGACTTCGACTTCGGGCAATTCAGGCATGGGCGTCCAGGTGGGGTACAAGCTTCATCTGCTTGGATTATTATGGTCCGATGACACGACCCAAGCGCCTCCTCACTCTGGCCCTCAGCGGCCTTCTCACGGCCCTTCTGTGTGGCGGCACGTGGGCCGCGCCCGCCGAGGAATCCGAAGAAATCAGGAATTCGGACCTCAACGGCGAAATGTTCTATGAACTGCTCCGAGGCGAGCTCAGCGCCCAGGACGGCGATGCATCTACCGCCTACGCACTGATGCTGGACGCGGCCCGCAAGACCGGCTCCGAGCGCGTGTACGAACGGGCCGTGGACATCGCGCTGCAGGCGCGCAGCGGCGAATCCGCGCTCATGGCGGCGCAGGCCTGGGCCAAGGCCTATCCCGCATCGCCGGACGCCAACCGCTATTTGTTACAAATTCTGATTGGCCTGAACAAGATTGCCGACGCGGCGGACCCGATCAAGCGGGACATGGCAGCCATGGGCGTGAAGGAAAAGCAGGCCATGATCAGCCAGTTGCCGCGCTATTTCGCCCGTGCGACCGACAAGAAGCTGGCCGCAACGGTGCTGGAACAGGCCCTGGTGGGTGAACTGGGCAACCCCGTGCTGGGCCCGGCGGCCTGGTCTGCGGTGGGCAGCCTGCGCTTCCTGGCCGGTGATCTGGAGGGTGCCACCGACGCCACAAGACGCGGCGCGGCGCTGAACCCCCGGGCGGAAGAGCCCATCCTGCTGGCCCTGGGCCTGATGGACGCCAAGGCGTCCAGCGCCGAAGTCGTTGTGCTGAAATACCTGTCGGGCAAGCCATCGCCCGAGATCCGCATGGCCTACAGCCGCAAGCTGCTGGACACCCAGCGCTATCCCGACGCCTATGCACAGATGCTGCTGCTCACGGCCGAGCGGCCCGATATTGCCAACGCCTGGCTGATACGCGGCTCGCTGGAGTTCCAGGACAAGAAATTCGCCGCGGCAGAAACCTCGCTGAAGACCTTCCTGAAACTGGATGCACCTGCTACCGATACCGCCGAGTCACCCGACACGGACCGGGGCGCCGTACAGGCCTATCTGCTGCTGGCCCAGATCGCCGAACAGAACCAGAAATTCGATGAAGCCCAGGACTGGCTGAAAAAGATCGACAGCCCGCAGGACGCGCTGCGTGTGCAGGTGCGCCGGGCCATGATCCTGGCGCGCCAGGGCAAGCTCGAAGAAGGCCGTGCGCTGATACGCAGCACACCGGAACAGCAGCCCGAGGACGCCCGCGCCAAGCTCAGCGCCGAAGCGCAGCTGCTGCGCGACAACAAACAGTACGCGCAGGCCTACCAGCTGCTGGGCGAAGCGGTGCAGCGTTTCCCGCAGGACGTGGACCTTGTCTATGACGAAGCCATGGTCGCGGAAAAGCTCGACAAGATCGACGACATGGAGCAGTTGCTGCGCAAGGTGATTGCTGCCAAGCCCGACTACCACCACGCCTACAACGCGCTGGGCTATTCGCTGGCAGACCGCAATATGCGCCTGCCCGAAGCGCGCCAGCTCATCACCAAAGCACTGGAATATGCGCCCAACGACCCCTACATCGTCGACAGCATGGGCTGGCTGGAATTCCGCAGCGGCAACCCGACCGAGGCGCTGCGCCTGTTGCAGGGCGCCTATGCGGCGCGGCCGGACGCCGAGATCGCCGCCCACATGGGTGAAGTGCTGTGGGCCATGGGCGAGCAAGCCAAGGCGCGTGCCATCTGGAACGAAGGCAAGGCGCTGAACCCCGACAACGAAACCCTGCTCGACACCATCCAACGCCTCACTGCCAAACCGTGAAGGCTCTTGGCCGCATTGCCTCACTGCTGGTTTGCGCAATTGCTATATTTTTAGCGGCTGGTTGCGCAACATCCACGCTGCCCACAGCAAACATACCCACCGATGCGCCGCAATGGCAAGGGCGCCTGGCGCTGAAGGTGCAGAGCACGCCTATGCAGGCCTTTGCCGCCAACTTTGAGCTGCAGGGCAGCGCGACAGCCGGCCGGCTCACGTTCACCTCCCCACTGGGCAGTACGCTGGCGCGACTGCAGTGGGACGCCGACTCTGCCATGCTGCTCACCTCCGGTGCGCCGCAGCGTTTCGCGTCTCTGGACGCGTTGACGCGCGAGGCCACAGGCGCCGAATTGCCGGTCGCGGCCCTGTTTGCCTGGCTGCGCGGCGAGCAGGCCACAGCCCCGGACTGGGAGTCTGACCTCAGCGAACTGCCCGACGGGCGCCTGCAGGCCCGCAGGCTGGCGCCGCAGGTGCCGGTGGACCTGAAGATCATCCTGGACCGCTAGACCGCCTGGCGCTGCCGCACGGGGATAATGCCTGCCCATGCAGTCGCTCTACGACATTCCCGCCCCGGCCAAGCTCAATCTGTTCCTGCACATCACGGGGCGCCGCCCGGACGGCTACCACCTGCTGCAGTCGGTCTTCATGCTGATCGACTGGTGCGACACCCTGCATTTCGAACTGCGCAGCGACGGTCAGATCACACGCGAGGACCTGACCTGGGAACTGCCGGAAAACGACCTGAGCGTGCGTGCCGCCCGCGCCCTGCAGCAGGCCACCCAGTGCCCGCTGGGCGTGCATATCGGCGTGGCCAAGTCCGTGCCAGCGCAGGCCGGCATGGGTGGCGGCTCGTCCGACGCCGCTTCGGTGCTGCTGGCGCTGAACCGGCTGTGGAAGCTGAACCTGTCGGTGCAGGCGCTTTCCGCCATCGGCCTGGCGCTGGGGGCTGATGTGCCGTTCTTCTTGGGCGGACGCAACGCCTGGGTAGAAGGCATTGGTGAGAAAATCACGCCGCTGGAACTGCCGACAGCCCGCTTTGTCGTGCTCAAACCGGAGGCCGGATTGGAAACCCGACTGATTTTTTCTGATCCGAGCTTAAAACGCGATTCAGAGCCTGCTATAATCTCAGGCTTCGCTGCAAATGCACCAGGCTCAGAATTCAATTTCGGCCAAAATGACTTGCAGGCCGTTGCCCAGAAGCTCTGCCCCGGCATCAACCAAGCCCTCGCTTGGCTTGCAACCCAGGGATTGAGCGGTCGGATGACAGGCTCTGGAAGCGCGGTGTTTGCGCACTTGCTGCAGGACGCAGGTCTGGATTTAAGTCAGGTGAAGCCACCGGACGCGTGCCAGGTCCGGTTGTGCAGCGGTTTGGATGTTCATCCCCTGTTGGGGTGGGCAACCAGCGACGGTTTATCGGTGGGCAGCGTTTAGCTGTCAACCCGTGTAGGGGAGTCGCCAAGTTGGTTAAGGCACTGGATTTTGATTCCAGCATGCGAAGGTTCGAATCCTTCTTCCCCTGCCAAATCTGTTGTTTGGGTATTTCCTGCAGCAGAATGCGCTAAGTGACGACATAAACCCATTCTCTTCGCTGGAAATCCGCATGCAGGCATCCAATACCCCTGATTTCATGGTTTTCACCGGCAATGCCAATCCAGGCATGGCAGCCGACATTGCCAAGCATCTCGGCATTTCCCTGGGTGCGGCGACGGTGGGACGTTTCTCCGATGGTGAAGTCACCGTCGAGATCAACCAGAACGTGCGTGCGCGTGACGTGTTCGTGGTGCAAAGCACCTGCGCACCCACCAACGAGAATTTGATGGAATTGCTGATCATGGTGGACGCGCTCAAGCGCGCGTCGGCCGAACGCATCAGCGCAGTGATTCCCTACTTTGGTTATGCACGGCAAGACCGCCGCCCGCGCTCCAGCCGCGTGCCGATCACCGCCAAGGTGGTGGCCAACATGCTGCAGACCGCTGGCGTGTCGCGCGTGCTGACCATGGACCTGCATGCTGACCAGATCCAGGGCTTCTTTGATATTCCGGTGGACAACATCTATGCGTCCCCGGTGTTGCTGGGTGATCTGCGCCAGAAGAATTACGAAGACCTGATCGTGGTCTCGCCCGACGTCGGTGGTGTGGTGCGCGCCCGTGCGCTGGCCAAGCAGCTGGGCTGCGACCTGGCCATCATCGACAAGCGCCGCCCCAAGGCCAATGTGTCTGAAGTGATGCACGTCATCGGCGAGATCGAAGGCCGCAACTGCGTGATCATGGACGACATGATCGACACCGCCGGCACGCTGGTGAAGGCGGCAGAAGTATTGAAGGAACGCGGTGCCAAGAAGGTCTATGCCTATTGCACACACCCGATTTTCTCGGGCCCCGCGATCGAACGCATTGCCAATGGCGGTGCGCTCGATGAAGTGGTGGTGACCAACACCATTCCACTGAGCACGGCGGCAGCGCAGTGCCAGAAGATTCGCCAGCTCACCGTGGCACCGCTGATCGCTGACACGATTAAGCGCATTGCCAAGGGTGAGTCGGTCATGAGTTTGTTCTCCGACCAAGAGAACCTTTTCTAAGGTTTCTCCATGGCCTCGCAAGAGGCCGGGTCAGGGCAAAAAGCGGGCGCCACTGCATAGGGCAGTGCCAGCGCCTTTGTTAAACCGGAGTCACACTGGTCGCGGTGGACTCCTTCAGGAGTAAGTTATGAAATTCGTCGCTTTTGAGCGCGCTAAGCAGGGCACGGGTGCGAGCCGCCGTCTCCGCAATACCGGTCGCACACCTGGCATCGTTTACGGCGGTACCGTCGACACCACGCTGATCGAAATCGATCACAACGCCCTGTGGCATGCCATCAAGAAGGAAGCCTTCCACGCGTCCGTGCTGGACATGGAACTGGCTGGCAAGGAACACAAGGTTCTGCTGCGTGACGTGCAAATGCACCCCTTCAAGCAGCAGATCCTGCACATCGACTTCCAACGCGTCGATGAAAACACCAAGCTGCACATGAAGGTGCCACTGCACTTCAGCGGCGACGAGCTGTCCCCCGCTGTCAAGACCGACGGTTGCATCGCCAACCACGTCGTGACCGAAATCGAAGTGCTGTGCCTGCCCAAGGACCTGCCCGAATTCGTCGCCGTGGACCTCAGCGGCCTGAAGAAGGGCAAGTCCCTGCACCTGGCTGACCTGGTGCTGCCCAAGGGCGTGACAGCCGTGACCCACGGCAAGAACAACCCCGTGATCGTGTCCGTGGTGGCTGTGGCCGGTGCTGAAGCTGCACCTGCTGCCGACGCTGCTGCTGCACCGGCTGCCGATGCCAAGGGTGGCAAGGCTGCTCCCGCTGCCAAGGCACCTGCCGCCAAGAAGTAATCAGCCTCCCGCTGACTACCGCGAAAGGCCCACTTCGGTGGGCTTTTTGCATTGGTGCACCCCTTCTTTTGCTCTACCATCATTCCATGATCAAACTGTTTGTCGGCCTGGGCAACCCCGGCCCCGAGTACGACGGCACCCGCCACAACGCCGGCTTCTGGTGGATAGATGCGCTGTCGCGCCAACTCAAGGCACCGCTGCAGATGGACAAGGGCTACCACGGCCTGGTGGCGCGCACCAGCGTCAACGGCCAGAACGTCTGGCTGCTGGAGCCGCAGACCTACATGAACCTGTCGGGCAAGTCGGTAGCGGCGCTGACTCGCTTCTTCAAGATCGCGCCGCAAGAGATTCTGGTGGCCCATGACGAAATGGATGTGGTGCCCGGCGAGGCCAAGCTCAAGCTGGGCGGCGGCCATGCCGGCCACAACGGCCTGCGCGACATCCATGCCCAGCTCGGCACCGGCGACTACTGGCGCCTGCGCCTGGGCGTGGGCCACCCGGGCGTCAAGTCCGAAGTGGTCAGCTGGGTGCTGAAAAAGCCCTCCCCCGACCACCGCATCGCCATTGAACAAAGCATAGACCGTGCACTGAAGGCCATGCCCCATCTGCTGGCCGGCGAAATGGACAAGGCCACGATGCTGATCCACACCAGCAAGCCGCCACGCCCCAAGCCGCCCAAACCACCAGCTACGCCGGCATCCGACGCCCCTGCCCCGCAAGCCGCCCCCAAGGTAGAGTCATGAACAAGGCATGCGCATATGCTATTTTTTCAATAGCTGCTTGCGTAATGTCTGCGGGGGTCTGGGGCCAGAAAGTCTACAAGTGTGGCAACAGCTACAGCCAGATTCCCTGCGCCGGCGGCGTCACGGTGGACGCGGACGACGCGCGCAGCACGGCGCAGAAAGCCGCGGCCGACCAGCAGACGCTGCGTGACGCCCGGGCCGCCGACACCCTGGAAAAGACGCGCCTGAAGCAAGAAGCACTGGCACTGGCCCAGAGCAAGGCGGCCGCCAAGGCCAAGGAGAAAAGCAGGGAAAAGTCCGCGTCCGCCAAATCCAAAGCAGAGTCTGACGAAGACGCCAAAAAGAAGGCCAGGGCCAAAAAGAAAGAGCCGGAATTCTTCACGGCCAGAACGGCTGCCGAGAAGAAGGCCGACGACAACAAACCCTAGGCACGCGCCACCTGCGCGCCGGGCTCAGGCAGAGGCTTCAGGCTTGGCCGCCACCAGTTGCAGGCGGCGGTATTTCTGCCACAGGGTTTCCTTGTCCTCGACAAACTGCGGGTTCACCGGGATGCAGGACACCGGGCACACCTGCACGCACTGCGGCTCGTCGAAATGGCCCACGCATTCGGTGCACTTGTGCGGGTCGATCTCGTAGATCTCCGGCCCCAGGAAGATCGCCTCATTCGGGCACTCGGGCTCGCACACATCGCAGTTGATGCATTCGTCGGTGATGATCAGCGCCATGGCGGTAACAGCTCCATGCCCCAATTATCGCCGCGCAGCCTGCACAGCCCCTGGCAGAAGGGTCTTTAGTCCGCAGGCAGCTCGGGCGCCTTGACGATGACCACCGGCACACCCGACGCGTGCAACACTTCGTTGGACACCGAACCCAGCATGGCGCTGCGCAGCGTGCTGGCGCCGCGCGCGCCCATGACGATCAGCTCGCATTCAAAACGTTCGGCGATGTCCACGATGGTGTGCGCCGGGTCACCCTTGGCCACCTCGCGCTCGTAGGGCACGCCTGCGCCATCCAGCAGTTCCTTGGCGGCCGAGAGCGCATGCAGCCCGGCCTGCGCGCTGACCCGGTTGATGAGCTCCGGGTCATGCGCCACCAGCACCTCGTACAGATTGGCCGGTTCCTGCACATTCGCCAGCACCACGCTGAGCTGCAGGCCATCCTTGGCCATGCGCAACGCAAAGCGCACCGCCTCCAGCGACAACTCCGAACCATCTACAGGCAAGAGAACTTTCATGACGCACTCCCTCAGTTAGTTCGCAGCTTCGCCAGCAGCCGTGCATGCACTTGCGGCGTCACAAACTGGGCCACGTCACCCTGCAGCGTGGCAATCTCGCGCACCAGCGTGCTGGAGATGAACTGGTAGCGCGCATCCGGCGTGAGGAACACGGTCTCCACATCCGGGGCCAGCGCGCGGTTCATGCCGGCGAGCTGGGCCTCGTAGTCGAAGTCGGTCACCGAGCGCACACCGCGCAGCATGGCACCGGCACCCTGGGCCACCGCAAAATCGCGCACCAGGCCGCTGAAGCTTTCGACACGCACATTGGGGAGCGACTGCACCGCTTCGCGCACCGTGTCCAGGCGCTCCTGCAGCGTGAACATGGTCTTCTTGTGGTGGGCGGCCGCCACGGCAACGACCACCGTGCCGAACAGGCGGGCACCGCGGCGGATCAGGTCGAGATGCCCCAGGGTGATCGGGTCAAAGGTACCGGGATAGACAGCAAGCACGGGTTGGGACATGGCGGGTTTCCTTGGCTCAGCCCATTATGCGGCGGCGCTGGCCAGACGCAACAGATGGGCGTGCACGGCACCGGCCTTCAGGTGGCGGTACACCACCAAGCCCAAGGGCTCCAGCTGTTCGACCGTCCACGCCACGGGCGCTTCCAGGTAGATGAACCCCTGCGCCGACACCGCGCGTGCAGCGGCCGCCACCGCGGGCTCGAACAAAGGCGCATCAAACGGTGGGTCCAGAAAGATCAGATCGCAGCTGGCCGGGGCCGCCGTGCGCAGCGCTGCCACGCCGTCGCCGCGTGAGACCTGCACCGCATCGGCCTGCAACTGTGTCTGTATCTGCTTGAGCTGCGCCACCAGCGCGCCGTCCTGCTCCACCAGCAGCACCTGGCCGGCGCCGCGCGATGCGGCCTCAAAGCCGAGCACGCCGGTGCCGGCAAATGCGTCCAGGCAGCGCCAATGGCTGAGGTCCTGGCCCAGCCAGTTGAACAGGGTCTCGCGCACCCGGTCCGGCGTGGGGCGCAGGCCGGGCTTGTCGGCCACCTTGAGCTTGGTTCGCTTCCACTGGCCGCCGATGATGCGGATTTCATGGGACTGCGCGGCACGGGGGCGCGGGGATCGGGGGGGATGCTGGGCGGCGCCTGGGGATGGGGCTTTGGCTTTCATGCAGGCAGCTTACCGCATAGGTCCGTTTGGACAGAGGAAACATACTTGGTAACAAATTCCCCAGCGCGCAACACCGGCCCGCCCGCAAAATGGGCAGGCAATGAAGCCGCTGCTCGCCCACTTCCGTCTAGAGGCGCTGGCCCTGCTGGCAGCCGCACTGTGCCTGCTGGTATCGCCCTACCTGGCACTGCTGCCACTGGCCGTGGCGCTCGTGCGCCTTGGTATGCGGCTGCGCCAGGCCTTGCACCACCAAGCCTTGTTGCAGCACGAAATATCCACGCTGGAAGTCCATGCACAGCGCCTGAGAAGCCAGGCCTTCACCGACGGCCTGACCGGCCTGGCCAACCGCCTGCTGCTGGCCGACCGCTTTCAGTCCACGCTGGAGCGCTCCAAACGCAACAAAGTGGAATTTGCGCTGCTGATGGTGGACCTCGATGGCTTCAAGGCCATCAACGACCAATATGGCCACGCGGCCGGCGACGTGGTGCTGCGTACCGTGGCAAAACGCCTGCTGGCCACAGTGCGCGCGTCGGACACGGTGGCCCGCATCGGCGGTGATGAGTTTGTGCTACTCATCGAGTCGTTTGAAGACCCCGACGAACTGGTCTACATAGGCCGCAAGCTGATCGCGATGATCGGGGCAGACATCACCCTGCCCGGCGCTGGCACCGTGAACGTCGGCGCCAGCGTAGGCTTCGGTCTGTTCCCGCGCCACGGCATGAACCTGGACGACCTGCTGGACATTGCCGACCAGGGCATGTACGACTGCAAGGCATCGGGGCTGATGGAGTTGCACTAGGCTGCGCCCGCTTTCGACCTGAAAGGTGCGCTACGCATCCACTACTTCGCAGCCTCCTGCGCCCCCAGCACCACCGTTGCCATCTTCTGCGGCTGCAGCACTTTGGCAAAGGCTGCGCGGATGTCTGCCACCGTGAGCTTGCCGACCTGTTGCGTCCAGGTGTCCAGGTAGTCCAGCGGCAGGCCGACCCAGGCGATGTTGGCCACGTTGTCCAAGAGCTTGCGGTTACTGTCGATACGCAGCGCAAAGCCACCGATCAGGTTGTCCTTGGCCGCCTGCAGTTCGGCCTCGGTGGGGCCGTCCTGCACAAACTTCTGCAACACGTCACGCACCAGTTGCAGCGCCTGGTCGGCCTGGTCGGGCCGGGTCTGCAGGCTGATGGTGAACGCGCCGGCGTGCAGGCCGGGCGAGAAGCTGCTGTAGACGCCATAGGTCAGGCCACGCTTCTCGCGCACCTCGGCGGTCAGGCGCGACGTGAAGCCGCCGCCACCCAGGATGTGGTTGCCGACAAACAGCGCAAAGTGCTCCGGCACCAGCCGCGGGTAGCCGGGCTGGCCCACCAGCACCTGGGCCTGGGCCGACGCAAACGGGATGCGCTGTTCGGTGGCGGCCGCCAGCGGCTGCACCTCGGGTACCGCAGGCAGCGGCGCACAGGCGTGCTCCGGCACGCGGGCAAACAACTGGGTCACCAGCGCATCGGCCTGCGCCCGGTTCAGCGCGCCGACGATGCTGACCTTGGCGCCGCAGGCGCGCACCGCCTGCGCGTGCAGGGCGCGCATGTCCTGCACGCTGATGGCCTTCAGCGCGGCCTCGGTCATCTCGTAGCCGTAGGGGTGGGTGCCGTACACCGCATGGGCGTAGGCGCGGGCGGCCACGGTGCCGGGGCGGGTGTTGGCTTCTTTCAGCGAGGCGATGAGCTTGGGTCGGTCACGCAGCCACAGGGCTTCGGGGTAGGCCGGTTCGGCCAGCTGGCGCGCGGCCAGCGCAGTGGCACGGGCCAGAATGTCGGGGTAGGTCAGGGTGCGCCGCGGAAAGCCAATGCGGTCCGAGCCGGCACTGCCGGAGAAGGGAGCACACAGGGCACCCCCAGCCCCCCTCAGACCGTTTTCATCCCGCTCCCTCCC
>JACXTT010005361.1_pt1 | contig 18653 bp, 21 predicted proteins | sample 9270951 | NCBI WGS metagenome assembly JACXTT01 (sample SAMN15532306, study PRJNA645909) | rock metagenome | isolation source: weathered quartz diorite | place: Puerto Rico | collected 2017-06-21 | reverse complement strand
ATGACCGCCATGGTCGATACCTTCTACGCCGAGGTGCAGAAGCTGGGCGGCAAGAGGTGGGACACCTCCAGCCTGGTGGCGCGGCTGGAGAAGGCCTCCTGACGGGGCCCGGCAGCGAGAGTCAGGAGTAGGCGCGAGTGATCCTTTCGACCGAGCGGATGACGCTCAGCCAGCTTGGGCCGGGCGACGCCCCGTTCATCCTCGAGCTGCTGATGAGCCCCGCCTTCATCGACAACATCGGCGACCGTGGGGTGCGCGACCTGGACGGCGCGCGGGAATACATCGCCCGGCAGCGCGAGGGCTATGCCGAGCATGGCTACGGCCTGTGGCGCGCCGATCTGCGGTCGACGGGCGAGAGCGCCGGCATCTGCGGCCTGGTGAAGCGCGACGGCCTGGAGCACCCGGACGTGGGCTACGCCTTCCTGGAGCGGTTCTGGGGCCAGGGCCTGGCCAGCGAGGGCGCCGCGGCGACGCTCACTCATGCCCGCGAGCGCCTCGGGCTCTCGACGGTGGTGGCGATCACCAAGCCCGAGAACAAGGGATCGCGCGCCGTGCTGGAGCGGATCGGCATGAAGTTCGTGGGCCTGATCGACCTGCCCGGCCACGACGAAGCGAGCACCTTCTACACCACCTGAGGAGCGCCATGCCGATCGCCACCCGGACCATCGAGGCCAATGGCTTCCGCTTCGCCGTGGACGAAGCGGGGAAGGGCGACCACCTGGCGCTCTGTCTGCACGGCTTCCCGGAGAGCCGGTTCTCATGGCGCTATCAGCTCCCCCTGCTGGCAAAGCTGGGCTACCGCGCCTGGGCGCCGGACCTGCGCGGCTATGGCGAGACCGAACCCAAGCCTCGCGACGTCCCGGCCTATCTGATCGATCGGCTGATGGAGGACGTGGCCGCCCTGATCGACGCCAGCGGGGCCAAGACGGTGACCCTGATCGGCCACGACTGGGGCGCGGGCCTGGCCTGGACCTTCGCCGCCAACCGCGTGCGGCCGCTGGAGCGGCTGGTGATCATGAACGTGCCGCATCCGGCGGTGATGAGCGCCCATCTGCGCAAGGGCAACTGGGGTCAGCTCAGGAAGTCCTGGTACATGTTCTTCTTCCAGCTTCCGGGCCTGCCGGAGGCGGCGATGACCGCCAACGGCGCACGCGCGATCCGCAACGCCTTCCACGGCATGGCCATCGACAAGACCCACTTCACGCCGGACGTGCTGGATCGCTACGCCACCGACGCCCAGCGGCCGGGGGCCATGCGGGGCATGATCAACTGGTACCGCGCGGCGCTGCGGCTGCAGGGCAAGCTGGCGGGACCCTGGCCGGTGATCGAGACTCCCACCCTGATCGTCTGGGGCGAGGAGGACGCGGCGCTGGGGATCGAGCTGCTGGATGGCACTGACGCCCACGTGCGCGATCTGACCATCGAGCGCCTGCCCGGCGTCTCGCACTGGGTGCAGCAGGAGGCGCCTGACAAGGTCAACGCGATCCTGCAGGCCTGGCTGAAGGCGCCCCGACCGGTCTAGGACGGCGGCTTCGGTCTCTAGCCGCCGGACTTGTGCGCCAGCTCGTAGGCCTTCGCCTTCTCGCCGAAGCGGGTGAACATCCCGGGCACGATCACGATGACGATGTCGCGGGTCATCTTGGCGTCGAGGATCGTGCCGAGATTGCCGAACTTGCGCATGAAGGATGCGCCGGCCGGGGAGGACATCGCCTTCATGCAATCGCGCGCGCAAGGCTGACCCGTATGTTGGGGCAGGGGCTGGTGCTTGGCGGCGGCCTGGAAGACGAGCTCCATGGTCGGGTCGTTGAGCACCGTCACGCCGGCCTTGAGTTCGTCGGCGGTAAAGTTCTTGGCCAGGGCGTGCGCGAACATGGCCTCGATCTGCGGCTCATCGGCGTCGACCTCCTCGTTGAGGGCGTCGATGAACAGCGGACCCCACTCGGGCCGGGTCTGCTTGAGGAAGTCGGCGGTGGCGATCGAGGCCGCCGCGCCAGAGCTGATCGACGCCTTCACGTCGATGAGCCTGAACATGGTCTGGGTGATGGTCAGGGCCAGGGCTTCCTGCTCGGCCGTTTGGGCGAAGCTGGGCCCTGCGGGCAGCAACACCATCGCCAGGGCGGCGACCAATCCCGCCCACGGTTTACGAACGCTCATGATGGCCCCCAAGCCGAACTCCGACGGAATCGAGCTTAGCCCGCGCGGCGGGAGGTTGCACGGTCGCGGATGACACGAGCCGCTGCAGCAACGATCATGGGGGCAAGACCTCCACCAGCGAGGCCGGCAAACGCGAGGCGACACGATGGGACGGGAAACGCGGGTTCTGACGGGCGGCCTCTATTTCGGCGAGGGCCCGCGGTGGCGTGACGGGCGGCTGTGGCTCAGCGACTTCTACGCCCATGCCGTGAAGTCGGTGTCGCTGGCGGGCGACCTGCGCACAGAGTTCGAGATCGACGACCAGCCCTCGGGCCTGGGCTGGACGCCCAACGGCGACCTGCTGGTCGTGTCGATGACGAAGCGCCAGGTGCTGCGCCGCACGCCGGACGGCCAGATCAGCGTCCACGCCGACCTCGGCCACATCGCCACCTACTACTGCAACGACATGGTGGTGGACGCCCGGGGCGGGGCCTATGTGGGCAACTTCGGCTTCAACCTCGACGAGGCGATCGCCGAGCGCGGCGTGCCGGACGTCCTGGCCAGCCACCCCACCGCCAAGCTGGCCTATGTGGCGCCGGACGGAACCACGCGCATCGCGGCGGAGGACATGCACTTTCCCAACGGGCCGGTGATCACGCCGGACGGCAAGACCCTGATCCTGGGCGAGACCCTGGCGGCCTGCCTCACCGCCTTCGACATCGGGCCGAACGGCGACCTATCGAACCGCCGCGTCTGGGCGCCGATCTCGCCGGCTGTGCCGGACGGCATCTGCCTGGACGCCGAGGGCGCGATCTGGGTGGCTAATCCGGTGGCGCCGCAATGCCTGCGGATCGCTGAGGGCGGGCAGGTGCTGGAGACTATCGACACCGGCCAGGCCTGCTTCGCCTGCATGCTGGGCGGCGACGACGGCAAGACGCTGTTCATGCTCACCGCCGACAGCTCCGACCACGTGGACGCGGCCAAGACCCAGACCGGCAAAATCCTCGTGGCGGGCGTCGACAGCCCGCGGGCCGGGCGGCCCTAGGCCGGCGGCGGTCCGGGATCAGCGCGGCGCTGTTTGTCGCCCAGAGTCCAGGCGATCGCCGTAGCGCCGAGCGCATCCTGAAGCGCGAGATGCAGCTGGTGCTCAAGCTGGTTCATCGCCGCAAGGCGCCGCCGCCGCGTCCTGGGAAACAGGCCCAGGTCACGCAGCTGGACCTGTAGCGACCAACGGCCCTCCGCATTGAAGTCGCGCGACAGGCCGACCAGACATTCCTCGCCCGCCAGCATGATCGTGAAGCCCGACAGCTCCTCGCTGTCGAAGAAATCGCCATTGCCGAGGTCGAGGCCACGCTTGATCAGCTCGGCGCCGAGTGGCCGCGACGCCTTGCGCAAATCCGATTCGTTGTGCGGGTCCCCGAGCGAAGCCGGTGCGATAAAGCTGGCGAAGTGATTGAGGCTCACGCGCCGAGCAGCTTGGCCGCCCTGGGTGCAAAGTAGGTGATGACCCCGGCGGCGCCGGCGCGCTTGAAGGCGCCGAGGCTTTCCATGATGGCGCGCTCTTCCTCGAGCCAGCCATTCTGGGCCGCCGCCATCAGCATGGCGTACTCGCCCGAGACCTGGAACGCGTAGGTCGGCATGGCGAAGGCGTCGACCACCCGGCGCACGATGTCGAGGTAGGGCATGCCGGGCTTGACCATGACCATGTCGGCGCCCTCGGCGATGTCGAGGGCCACTTCGCGCAGGGCCTCGTCGGAGTTGGCGTTGTCCATCTGGTAGGTCTTCTTGTCGCCGGGGTTCTCCACCGAGCCCGTGCCGAGCTTCCCCGAGCCGATGGCCTCGCGGTAGGGGCCGTAGAAGGCCGAGGCGTACTTGGCGGCGTAGGACATGATCATCGTGTCCTGGAGACCTTCGGATTCGAGGGCCGCACGAAGGGCGCCCACCCGGCCGTCCATCATGTCCGAGGGGGCAAGGATGTCGCAGCCGGCCTTGGCCTGCATGATCCCCTGGGCGACCAGGGCCTCGATGGTCGGGTCGTTGAGGATGCGATTGCCCTCGATCAGGCCGTCATGGCCGTGGTCGGTGAAGGGGTCGAGCGCCACGTCGCACATGATCCCGACCTCGGGGGCGGCGTCCTTCATGGCCTTGACCGCCCGGGCGACGACGCCGTCCGGATCGCGGGCCAGGGAGCCCGAGGCGTCCTTCTTGCCCCCGTCGATGTGCGGGAAGACCGCGATGGCCGGGATGCCCAGGGCGCGGGCTTCCTTGGCGGCGGCGGCGCAGTCCTTGACCGACAGGCGGGCGACGCCGGGCATGGAGGCCACCGGGATCTGGCCCTCGCCCTCGTGGACCACCATCGACCAGATCAAGTCGTTGGGCGTCAGCACGGTCTCGCGGACCATGCGCCGGATCCAGTCGGCCTGGCGCAGGCGCCGCAGGCGCAGGGCAGGGTAGGCGGCGAGGGGCGCTTTCGTCATGGACCGGCCTTTGCACCCGGCGCGGCCTTGAGTGCAAGTCCTCTACCTGCCGTACCGGCATGTTGACACCGGCCGCGACGCGCGCTGACTCCCGCACCCATGGACTTCAGTCTGACCGACGACCAGCGGGCCATCGAGGACGCCGCGCGCGCCTTCGCCGCCGCCGAGCTCGCGCCCCATTCCGCCCGCTGGGACGAGGAGAAGATCTTCCCCGTCGACGTGATGCGCCAGGCCGCGGCGCTGGGGTTCGGCGGGCTCTATGTGGCCGAGGACGTGGGCGGCTCGGCGCTCGGACGCCTGGACGCCTCCATCGTCTTCGAGCAGCTCTCCTACGGCGACGTGGCGACGGCGGCCTTCATCTCGATCCACAACATGGCGAGCTGGATGATCGACCGGTTCGGGTCGGACGAGCTGCGGCGGAAGTATCTGCCGCGTCTGACCACCATGGAGCTGATCGCCTCCTACTGCCTGACCGAGCCGGGCTCGGGCTCGGACGCCGCAGCGCTCGGAACGACGGCGAAGCTGGACGGCGGCCACTACGTCCTGAATGGCTCCAAGGCGTTCATCTCCGGGGCCGGGACCTCGGACATCTATGTGGTGATGGTGCGCACCGGCGCGGCGGGGCCGAAGGGCATTTCGGCCCTGGTGGTGGAGAACGGGACGCCTGGCCTCTCCTTCGGGGCGCAGGAGAAGAAGATGGGCTGGAACGCCCAGCCCACCGCCCAGGTGAACTTCGATGACTGCCGGGTTCCGGTGGAGAACCGCATCGGCGCGGAGGGTGAGGGTTTCCGCTTCGCCATGGCCGGGCTGGACGGCGGACGGATCAACATCGCGTCCTGCTCGCTGGGCGGAGCGGGCCTGGCGCTGGATCTGGCCAAGGCTCACCTGACCACCCGCAAGCAGTTCGGCAATCCGCTGAGCGATTTCCAGGGCCTGCAATGGCGGCTCGCGGACATGGCCACCGAACTCGACGCCGCGCGGCTGATGGTGCGCCGTGCCGCCCACGCGCTGGACGCCAAGGACCCCAACGCCACGCGCTACTGCGCCATGGCCAAGCGGCTGGCTACCGACACCGGCTTCGAGGTCGCCAACCAGGCCCTGCAGCTGCACGGTGGCTACGGCTACCTGAAGGACTATCCCCTGGAGCGGATCGTGCGCGACCTGCGGGTCCACCAGATCCTCGAAGGCACCAACGAGATCATGCGGGTGATCACCGCGCGGGAGCTGCTCAGGCAATGACTGACGAGCCGGAAGTCCTGGTCAGCGTCGAGGGCGCGGTGGGGCGGATCACGCTCAACCGGCCGGGCGCGTTGCATGCGCTCACCACCAACATGTGCGTGCTGATCACCGAGGCGCTGACCACCTGGATCGACAACTCGATCGTCAAGCTGGTGATGATCGACCACGCGGGCGAGCGCGGCTTCTGCGCGGGCGGCGACATCCGGATGCTGGCCGAGAGCGGCGCGGGCGACGGCAAGCTGGCGCGGGAATTCTTCTTCACCGAGTACCGGCTGAACACCCTGCTGCACGACTATCCCAAGCCGCTGATCGCCATCATGGACGGGATCACCATGGGCGGCGGCGTGGGGCTGTCGCGGCCCTGCCGCTACCGGGTGGCCACCGAGCGGACCACCTTCGCCATGCCTGAAACCGGCATCGGCCTGTTCCCGGACGTGGGCGGCGGCTGGTACCTGTCGCGGATGAGCGACCACATCGGCCTGTGGCTGGCGCTCACCGGAGCGCGGATCAAGGCGGCCGACTGCGAGCTCACCTGCATCGCCACCGACTATGTGGAGAGCGTCCGCATCCCCGAGCTGAAGGCCGCGATCATCGCCGACCCGGCGGCGGTGGAGACCCTGCTCACCGAGTTCGGCGGCGATCCGGGCCGGCCCGGGCTAGCCGCGCAACAGGACGAGATCGCCCGCCTCTTCGCCGGCGACAGCGTCGAGGCGATCGTGGCCGCGCTGGAGGCCGCCGACAGCGACTGGGCGCGCGAGCAGCTCAAGGTGCTGGCGACCAAGTCGCCGCAGACCATGAAGGTCGCCTTCCGGCAGCTGAAGCTGGGCGGGGCGATGAAGACCTTCGCCGACAACATGGCCATGGAGTACCGCATCGGCGCGCGCGTCGTGCAGCGCCACGACTTCATCGAGGGGGTCCGCGCCGTGATCGTCGACAAGGACAACGCGCCGAAGTGGGATCCGCCGACCCTGCAAGGGGTCACGGAGACAATTCTCGATGGCATTTTCGCGCCCCTGCCTTCCGCAGAGGAGTGGACGCCCCTACCTTGACCGCAAGGCGGCCCCATTCACAGGAATTGGCGGGCCGCTATTGGGAGGATTCCAGACGATGAAGACCAAGCTCATGCTGGGCGCGGTGGCCGTGGCCGCTCTGCTCTCCGCCGCCGGCGCCTACGCCAAGCCGGACGCCAACCAGACGGCCGCCGTGGCTGACAAGAGCCGCCCGGAGGCTGACTCCAAGCGCGACGCTGACCGCAAGCCCGCGGAAACTCTGGAGTTCGCTGGTGTGAAGGCGGGCCAGACGGTGGTCGATCTGATCCCCGGCGGTGGCTATTTCACCCGCATCTTCTCCAAGGCCGTCGGCCCGAAGGGCACCGTCTACGCCGTGGGCGGCCCGCCGCGTCCTTCGCAGGATCCGGCCAAGCCCGCGCCGACGCCGGCGCAGGACACCATCGCGGCCGATGCGAACTATTCGAACGTGAAGTCGATCCACGAGCCGCTGCAGGCCGGCCTGTCCGTGCCGACCCCGGCCGACGTGGTCTTCACCGCCCAGAACTATCACGACGTGAAGAACATCCCGAACGTCGACATGGCGGCTTTCAACAAGGGCATCTTCAATTCGCTGAAGCCCGGCGGCCTGTTCATCGTCATCGACCACGTGGCGGCGCCCGGCGCGGCGGTCACCAACACCCTGCACCGCATCGACCCGGCCGTCGTGAAGGCTGAGGTCACCGCCGCCGGCTTCAAGTTCGAGGGCGAGAGCAAGATCCTGGCTGATCCCGCCGACGACCACTCGAAGGCGGTCTTCGACCCCTCGATCCGGGGCAAGACGGACCAGTTCCTCTATAAGTTCCGCAAACCCAAGTAAGTATCTGACAACATGAGGACTTCATGACCCGCATCGCCTTCATCGGCCTCGGCAACATGGGCGGCGGCATGGCCGCCAACCAGGCCAAGGCGGGTCATGAGGTTTCCGCCTTCGATCTCTCCAAGGCCGCCGTCGACAAGGCGGCGGCCGCGGGGTGCTCGGCGGCGGACTCGGCCGCGGCGGCTGTTAAGGACGCCGACGTGGTGATCACCATGCTGCCGGCCGGCCAGCACGTGCGCGCCATCTACGCCAACGACATCCTGCCCAATGCCAGGCCCGGCGCGCTGCTCGTCGACTGCTCGACCATCGACGTGGAGAGCGCGCGCGCCGTGGCGGCTCAGGCGAAAGCGGCCGGGTTCCGGTTCGCCGACGCGCCGGTGTCCGGCGGCCAGGCGGGCGCCGAGGCCGGGACCCTGGCCTTCATGGTCGGCTGCGACGAGGCGGACTTCGCCGCCGTGGAGGCGGTGATCGGGCCCATGGCGCGGGCCATCATCCGCGCGGGCGACCACGGGGCCGGACAGGCGGCCAAGATCTGCAACAACATGGTGCTGGGGGCGACGATGATCGCCACCTGCGAGGCCTTCGCGCTCGCCGAGAAGCTGGGCCTCGACGCCGAGCGATTCTTCGAGATCGCGTCGAAGTCCTCCGGCCAGAGCTGGAGCCTGACCAGCTATTGCCCCTGGCCCGGCCCGGTGCCCACGGCGCCGTCGAATCGCGGCTACGAGGGCGGATTCGCCACCGCGATGATGCTGAAGGACCTGAAGCTGGCCCAGGAAGCGGCCGCCAAGGCCGGGGCGGCGACCCCGCTGGGCGCCCAGGCCGAGGGGCTCTACGCCCTGTTTGACCGCCTGGGCGGCGGGCCCAAGGACTTTTCCGCGATCCTGGAGTTGTTCCGCGGCAATACGCCTGCAAACTAAACGGTGTTTACAAAGTCTCATATTTCGTGACGAAAAGGCCGCGGCCAGCGACCGGTCGTCTTATGGACAAGCCCCGCCGGCGGTGCGAAAACGCAGGCGCGCATCAGAGGGAACCGGCCAGCCGCGCGTCGAACGTGAACGCGGGACCCGGGTGAAAAGTCGATGGATTACAAGGCCGCATTCGCCAACGCGCTCGAGCAGGTCCGCACCGAGGGCCGCTACCGGGTGTTCGCTGATCTGAAGCGCCATCGCGGCCAGTTCCCGCGCGCCACCTGGACCCGTGACGACGGTTCGACCAGCGACGTGGTGGTCTGGTGCTCCAACGACTACCTCGGCCAGGGCCAGAACCCGGTGATCATGGACGCCATGAAGGCGGCCATCGACGAGGCCGGCACGGGCTCGGGCGGCACGCGCAACATCTCGGGCACGACGCACTATCACGTGGAGCTGGAACGCGAGCTGGCCGACCTTCACCAGAAGGAAGCGGCGCTGCTGTTCACCTCCGGCTACGTCTCCAACGAGGCGTCGCTTTCGACCCTGCACAAGATCCTGCCGGGCCTGATCATCTTCTCCGACGCCCTGAACCACAATTCGATGATCAGCGGCATCCGGGCCCACAAGGGTCCGAAGCATATCTTCCGCCACAACGATCTTGAGCACCTGGAAGAGCTGCTGGCCGCGGCCGATCCGGCCCTGCCCAAGCTGATCGCCTTCGAGAGCGTCTATTCGATGGACGGCGACGTGGCCGACATCCCGGCGACGGTGGCGCTGGCCAAGAAGTACGGCGCCATGACCTACATCGACGAGGTCCACGCGGTCGGCATGTACGGCGAGCGCGGCGCCGGTGTCGCCGAGCGCGACGGGGCGATGGCCGACGTCGACATCATCGAGGGCACGCTCGGCAAGGCGTTCGGCGTCATGGGCGGTTACATCGCCGCCGACGCGGTGATCGTCGACGCGATCCGCAGCTATGCCGACGGCTTCATCTTCACCACCTCGATCCCGCCGGCGCTGGCCGCGGGCGCGGTGGCGTCGATCCGCTACCTCAAGGAACACAACGAAATCCGCGTTGTGCACCAGGAACGCGCCGAGGCGCTGAAGGCGCGGCTGACCAAGGCCGGCCTGCCGGTGATGCCCAGCGTCTGCCACATCGTGCCGGTGCTGGTGGGCGACGCCGTCCACTGCAAGATGATCAGCGACATCCTGCTGGAAGAGCACGGCATCTACGTCCAGCCGATCAACTATCCCACCGTGCCGCGCGGCACCGAGCGCCTGCGCTTCACGCCCTCGCCGGCCCACACCGACCAGATGATGGACGATCTGGTCAAGGCGCTGGAGACCCTCTGGGTCCACTGCAATATCAAGCGCGTGGGCGGCGTCGCCGCCTAGCCGCCGTCAGCGCCAGAGCTGGCGCTCGGTCATCTGGCAAACCGTCGCCGGAAACGCGATCTCGGCGCGCACGCCGGCGATGCTCGCGCCATCCAGGCCCACCTCATAAGCCACCACGGGATTGTCCTGACTGCGGCCGCGCTCGAAGGCGATGACCCAGCGGGTGCTGCGCCGGCGCACCCAGAGCAGGCGCCTGTGGGCCGTGTCGCCGGCGTCGAAGGCCGCGCCCGGCAGGACATAGGTCCCGACGTCCCGCGCCAGGGCGGCGCGCAGGATCGGCGGCATGTCGGCGGGCGCCATGTCCTCTACGGGCGGCAGGCTAAGGCAGGCAGGGGCCTGCGCAGTCGCCCGGCCTCCGCAGAGCGCCGCCAGCAGCAGGGTTGCGACAGCGGCGCCACGCACGCGCCGGCTCAGGCCCAAAGGGGCGACGAGCCCTTCATGAACCGCAGGTAGTAGAGCACCCGGCAGACGTCCTGGCCGGCCTTGTCCGCCACCAGCACCTCGTACCAGCTGTTCTCGGTCTTCGGACTCTCCGACAGCTTCAGCATCCGGGTGCGCGCCACATAGTCCACGCCGGCCAGGACCGGGCCCGCCAGCTGCTCGGTCTCCAGCGCGCCGAACAGGCCGACCGACTGGCCCGCCTTGGCCAGCACGCGGCTGCGCACCTGATGGGTCAGCCGCACCAGGTGCGACGGCGGCAGGATCAGCCGGTCGCGATAGGCGGGCAGGGGCTCGGTCAGCGTCTCCAGCGCCTTCATCAGGACATCGGCCTCCACGCGGACGGGAATGTCGTGACATTCGTCGCCGACCTTGAGGTCCTTCAGGATGCGCAACTGGCCGTCCTCGGCCGGCGTCTGCGCCTCCAGGCGCTTGGCGAGTTCGGACTGCGGGTCGCGGCCCGGGCTCGCCGTGCCCTCGCAGATCTGGGCGCCCGCCTCGTCGTGCATGGTGAGGCGGGCCCGCTCGGCGCCGGCCTCGACCGTGGCCTTCACCGGCTCGGCGTCCACCGTGGCCTTGGTGAAGTAGAGCGACAGGCCGCCGGTCTCGAACCAGGCGTCGCCATAGAGCGCCAGCAGGCCCGGTACGAACTGGTCCATGTGGATGGAACCGGCCACCGTGCCGCCCCGGAAGCCCAGCTTCGAGGCGGTGGCGTCGTCGTGGATCGACCCCTTGACCTCGGCGGCGGAGTTGCGCGGCTGGCGAAACGCGCTGGTCCAGACGCCCGCTTCGGCGGTCACACTCATGGCGGTCCTCCCTTTTGGAGAACGCTAGACCCGGCGGCCGGGAAGCAAAAGCCTACTTGCGGCGGCGCACGCCGCGGCCCAGGCCGATCTTCTTGGCGAAGTCGGAACGGCGCGCGGCATAGGCGGGCGCCACCATGGGATAGTCGGGCGAAAGCCCCCAGCGCTTGCGGTAGTCATCGGGGCTCATGTCGTAGCGCGAGCGCAGGTAGCGCTTGAGCATCTTCAGCTTCTTGCCGTCTTCCAGGCAGACGATGAAGTCGTGCTGCACGCTGCGGCCAACGGAGACGGCCGGCTTGGGCCGCTCTTCGACCGTGGGCGCGACGCCGCGGGATAGGCCCTCGAGGGCGGTATGGACGGTGCGGATGACGTCGGGCAGGTCGTCAGCGGGGACGGCGTTGCGGCTGACGTATGCCGCCACGATGCCGGTTCCGAGACGCAGCAGGTCTTCGCCGGACAGGGCCTCCGGGTCAGGTCCAACGCTCATCGAGTTCCCCCTCCGAATTGACGCGACGCAGCCCCTTGCAGACGGCGAAGCCTGCAGCCCAGGTCAGGGTTCAACGCGGTTTGGAGGACATTGTTCCCGTGTGAGTTCGCATGTGAGTTTGCATCCGTTGGAGCGGACGGCGGTTTGGGGGTAAAGAGCGCTCTCCGCCCCCGAAGACTCACAGCCCGAAAGGCGCCGCCCTTGACGCTCACCATGCAGTCCCAAGCTCCCGCCGACAGCTTCTTCGGCGCCGGCGTCGGCGAGGCCGATCCGGATCTGGCGGCGATCCTGGGGCAGGAGCTGAAGCGGCAGCAGGACCAGATCGAGCTGATCGCTTCGGAGAACATCGTCTCCAAGGCAGTGCTGGAAGCGCAGGGCAGCGTGCTCACCAACAAGTACGCCGAGGGCTATCCGGGCAAGCGCTACTACGGCGGCTGCGAGGTGGTCGATGAGGCGGAACTGCTCGCCCAGGAGCGCGCCAAGCGGCTGTTCGGCTGCGAATACGTCAACGTCCAGCCGCACTCCGGCAGCCAGGCCAACCAGGCGGTGTTCATGGCCACCATGACGCCGGGCGACACCTTCATGGGCATGAACCTGGATCACGGCGGCCACCTGACCCACGGCAAGAGCGTCAACCAGTCGGGCAAGTGGTTCCGGCCGGTGGCCTATGGCGTTCGCATGCAGGACCACCTGATCGACTACGACCAGGCCTGGGAGGTCGCCCGCGCCGAGAAGCCCAAGGTGATCATCGCCGGCGGCTCGGCCTATTCGCGCCACATCGACTTCGAGCAGTTCCGGGCCATCGCTGACGAGGTCGAGGCGCTGCTGATGGTCGATATCGCCCACTACGCGGGGCTGGTGGCCGGCGGGGTCTATCCGAACCCGTTCCCGCACGCGCACATCGTGACCACCACTACGCACAAGACCCTGCGGGGCCCGCGCGGCGGGATGATCATGACCAACTCCAAGAAGTGGAACCAGAAGATCAACTCGGCGGTGTTCCCCGGCCTGCAGGGCGGCCCGCTGATGCACGTGATCGCCGCCAAGGCCGTGGCCTTCGGCGAGGCGCTGAAGCCCGAGTTCAAGATCTACGCGAAGAACGTCATCGAGAACGCCCGCGCCCTCGCCGACAGCCTGCAGACCGCCGGGTTCAAGATCGTCTCCAACGGCACCGACAGCCACCTGATGCTGGTGGACCTGACGCCCAAGAACGTCAGCGGCGCCGACGCCGAGACGGCGCTGGAGCGCGCCGGGATCACCACCAACAAGAATTCGATCCCCGGCGACCCGCTGCCGGCCATGCAAACCTCGGGCCTGCGGGTCGGTTCGCCGGCCGGCACGACCCGCGGTTTCGGCCCGGCGGAATTCCGCCAGGTGGGGACCTGGATCGGCGAGGTGCTGGATGGCTTGTCGGCCGGCGGCGACAATTCCGCGGTCGAGGGCAAGGTCCGCGGCGAGGTCCTGGCGATGACGCAGCGCTTCCCTATCTACTAAGGATAGGGTTCTGTAGGCCCCCCCAGACTAAATGCGGGGACTAGATCCAGGGGCTACACCATGCGCTGCCCATTCTGCGGCCACGCCGAAAGCCAGGTGAAGGACAGCCGACCGTCGGAAGACGGGGCGGCGATCCGTCGTCGCCGGCTGTGCCCGGAGTGCGGCGGCCGGTTCACCACCTTCGAGCGCGTGCAGCTGCGCGAGCTGACCATCCTGAAGCGGTCCGGGCGGCGCACGCCCTTCGAGCGCGACAAGCTCGCCCGCTCGATCTCCATCGCCACTCGCAAGCGCCCCATCGACCCGGAGCGGATCGAGCGGATGCTGTCGTCGATCGTGCGCCAGCTGGAAAGCATGGGCGAGACCGAGCTGCCGTCCTCGGCGGTGGGCGAGCTGGTGATGAAGCAGCTGAAGGCGCTCGATGACGTGGCCTATGTCCGCTACGCCTCCGTCTACCGCGACTTCAAGGAGACCCAGGACTTCGCGCAGTTCCTGTCGGCCGAGGGCCTGGCTGAGGCGAGCGAAGACGAGGTCTGAGGCGTGCCCGTCACCCTGAAGCTCGCCACATCGCTGGACGGTCAGATCGCCACGGCGGGTGGCGAGAGCCGCTGGATCACGGGCGAGGCGGCGCGCGAGGCGGTGCATCGGCTGCGGGCGGAGCACGACGCGGTGCTGATCGGCGCGGAGACGGCCCTGGCGGATGATCCGGAGCTGACCGTGCGCCTGGCGGGCCACACGGGGCCGCAGCCGGCGCGGGTGGTGCTGGACAGCCGCCAGCGCCTGTCGCCGGACTGCAAGCTGGCCAAGACCGCCCGAGACGTCCCCACCTATGTCGTCGCGACCGGCACGGCCGATCCAGCCCTGGTCACGGCCGGCGTCCGCGTGTTGACCGTGCCCGCTGTGGGCGAGGACCGCCCCGACCTCAAGGCCGTGGTCGAAGCCCTGGCCGCCGAGGGCCTGTCGCGCCTGTTCGTCGAGGGCGGCGGCCAGGTGGCGGCGAGTTTCATCCGCTGCGGCCTGGTGGACGCGCTGGAGTGGTTTCGGGCCCCCGTGGTGATCGGCGGGGAAGGGCGGCCCGGCATCGGCACCCTGGCGGTTGCGGCCTTGGCCGAGGCGCCCCATTTCCGGCGGGTCGAGGTTCGCGAGATGGGCCCCGACCTCTGGGAACGCTACAAGCGAGGCTGAATGTTCACCGGGATCGTCACCGACGTGGGCCGCGTGCGGGCCGTGCGCGACACCAACCGCGATCGCCGGTTCGAGATCGAGACGGCCTTCGACCTGTCGACCATCGACCTGGGCGCTTCGATCAGCCACGCGGGCTGCTGCCTGACCGTGGTGGAAAAGGGCGAGGGCTGGTTCGCCGTGGAGGTCTCCGGCGAGACGTTGGCGCTGACCACACTCGACCACTGGACCGAAGGCCGCCGGATCAACCTGGAGCGCGCGGCCAAGGTCGGCGACGAGCTGGGCGGTCACATCGTCTCCGGCCACGTGGACGGGATCGGCGAGGTGCTGTCCGTGGAGAGCGAAGGCGGCTCGCACCGGGTGCGCATCAAGGTTCCCAAGCCGCTGCACCGCTTCATCGCGCCCAAGGGCTCGATCACCGTCGAGGGCGTGTCGCTGACCGTCAACGAGGTGGAGGACGACGTGTTCGGCGTGAACCTGATCCCGCACACCTGGGACGTGACCACGCTGGGCGAGCTCAAATCCGGCTCCCGGGTCAACCTGGAGATCGACATGCTGGCGCGCTATCTCGCCCGCTGGCGAGAAACGGCCTAAAGGGGCCGCATGAGCCAGGACAAAACCCGCATCCTCATCGTCGAGGCGCGCTTCTATTCCGATCTTGCCGACGCCCTGCTGCAGGGGGCGAAGGACGCGCTGGACGCTTATGGCGCCGAGTATGAGGTGGTCACGGTGCCGGGTGCGCTGGAGATTCCAGGCGCCATCGCCATCGCCGAGGAGGGCGGCCATCGCCCGTCCGGCGACGCGCCGTGGGACGGCTATGTGGCCCTGGGCACGGTGATCCGCGGCGAGACCTATCACTTCGAGGTGGTGTCCAACGAGAGCGCGCGGGGCCTGATGGACCTGACGGTCGGCAAGCGGCTGTGCATCGGCAACGGCATCCTGACCTGCGAGGACGAGGCCCAGGCCTGGGCGCGAGCGAGGGCCAGCGAGGGCGACAAGGGCGGCGGCGCGGCGCGCGCGGCGCTCACCATGGTGGCGCTGAAGCAGCAGATGCTGGCCGGCAAGCGATGAGCGCGCCCAAGCAAGCGCGGTCCGTGGCGCGGCTTGCCGCGGTCCAGGCGCTCTATCAGATGGAAGTCTCCAGCGTCGGCGCCGAGGCGGTGATCCGCGAGTTCGCCGACCATCGCTTCGACCGTGATTCCGATCCGGACTCCGAGGGGGGCGACACGCCCCTGGCCAGCGCTGACGAGGCGTTCTTCGCGGACCTGGTGCGCGGCGTGGTGGAACACCAGAAGGCGGTGGATGCGGCCATCGCCAAGCGGCTGGCCTCGGGCTGGCGGCTGGATCGGCTGGACGCCACGGCGCGCGCCATCCTGCGGGCCGGGGCCTACGAGCTGTCGCACCGGGCCGACGTGCCGACTGAAGTCGTCATCGATGAATACGTCGAGCTGGCCAAGTCGTTCTTCGAGGGGCCGGAGCCGGGCTTCGTGAACGGGGCGCTGGACGCCGTCGCCCAAGATGTCCGGACCTGACGAGTTCTCCGAGATCGCGCGGCTGTTCCGCCCGCTGACCGGCGGCGCAGCGGGGGCTTTCGACTTACTGGACGACGCGGCCATCGTGCCGCAACAGCCCGGTTTCGACCTGGTCGCGACCAAGGACGCCATCGTCGAGGGCGTGCATTTCCCGGTGGGCGAGGCGCCCGACCTGGTGGCCCGCAAGCTGCTGCGCGTGAACCTCTCCGACCTCGCGGCCAAGGGGGCGGAGCCGTTCGGCTGCTTCCTGGCCATCGCCTGGCCGCCGGCCTACGGGCCCGCCGAGCGCGAAGCCTTCGCCAAGGGGCTCGGCGAAGACCTGCAGGCCTATGGCGTGGCCCTGCTGGGCGGCGACACGGTGGCGACGCCAGGACCGCTCACGGCCAGCCTGACGGCCCTGGGCTGGGTTCCCGAGGGCCGCATGGTGCGCCGGGCGGGCGCGAAGCCGGGCCAAGTCGTGGCGGTCAGCGGTACGATCGGTGACGGCGCGTTGGGCCTGGCCGCCGTGACAGGCGAGATCGCAGACCCTGACGGCTTCCTGGCGGGACGGCTGCGCCTGCCGACCCCACGCCTCGATCTGCGCGAGACCCTGCGAAGCCAGGCCCGCGCGGCGGCGGACGTCTCCGACGGGCTGGTGGCCGACGCGGGCCACATCGCCCGGGCCAGCGGCGTGAAGGTCGTGCTCGACCTGGACCGGATGCCGCTGTCGCAGGCTGCGCGGCGCTGGCTGGCCGGGCAAGACCGGCTTGCGGGCCTGACGCGCCTGGCGACCGGCGGCGACGACTATGAGGTGGTGGCGACCTTCGAGGGCGCGCCGCCCGCCGGCTTCACCGCCATCGGCGAGGTCGTGGCAGGCGAGGGCGTCGAGGTGCAGGTGGATGGCCGGACGGTCGATGCCGGGCCCGGGGGCTGGCGGCACCTCTAGGGCCGGGTGCGATCACACGCCGCTTGCGTTTCGGCCTGTGATACGGCTTTTGGCGCGTCCGCTGCGTTTCGCCCTCGCTGACTGGCGGACGCCAAGGAATTGAGATGCCCTTCCCGACCACCCATCCCGCCCTGTCGAGCGCGCTCGACAAGCAGGGCTATGCCGAGCCCACCCCCGTCCAGGCCGCCGTGCTGGCCGCGCCGGACGACCGCGACCTGCTGGTCTCCGCCCAGACCGGCTCCGGCAAGACCGTGGCCTTCGGCCTGGCCCTGGCCCGCGGCATCCTGGGCGAAGCGGCGCGGTTCGGCCGCCCGGGCGCGCCCCTGGCCCTGGTGGTCGCCCCGACCCGCGAGCTGGCCCAGCAGGTCAGCCGCGAGCTGAAATGGCTCTACGCCGACGCCGGCGCCCTGGTGGTCGACTGCGTGGGCGGCATGGACCCGCGCGCCGAGCGCCGCGCCCTGCAGGCCGGTTGCCACGTGGTGGTGGGCACGCCGGGCCGCCTGCGCGACCACATCGAGCGTAGCGCGCTGGACCTGTCGGCCCTGGAGGTCGTGGTGCTCGACGAGGCCGACGAGATGCTCGACCTCGGGTTTCGCGAAGACCTCGAGGAGATCCTCGACTCGACGCCCAAGGAACGCCGCACCCTGCTGTTCTCGGCGACCATCGCCAAGGAGATCGCCACCCTGGCGCGGCGCTACCAGCGCGACGCCGAGCGGATCGACACCCTGCGCCGCGACGAGGCGCACGGGGACATCGACTATCGCGCCGTGCGCGTGGCGCCCGGTGAGACCGAGCACGCGGTGGTCAACCTGCTGCGCTATTTCGAGAGCCCTGGTGCGCTCGTGTTCTGCAACACCCGCGAGGCGGTGAAGCGCCTGCACAACGGTCTGCGTGAGCGCGGCTTCGCCGCCGTGGCCCTGTCCGGGGAGATGACCCAGAAGGAGCGCTCCGATGCGCTCCAGTCCCTGCGCGACGGCCATGCGCGGGCTTGCGTGGCGACCGACGTGGCGGCCCGCGGGCTCGATCTGCCCGATCTCGGCCTGGTGATCCACGCCGAGCTGCCGGTCAACAAGGCCGGCCTGCTGCACCGGAGCGGCCGCACCGGCCGGGCGGGCAAGAAGGGTGTCTCGGTCCTGGTGGTGCCCTACAACAAGCGCCGCTTCGCCGAGCGGCTGCTGGACTCGGCCAGCATCGAAGCCGGCTGGTCGGGGCCGCCGCTGGCCGAGGAAATTCGCGCCAAGGACCAGGAGCGCCTGCTGGCCGATCCGATCCTGACCGAGACGGCGTCGGAGGAGGACCTGGTCCTGGCCCGCCGCATCCTGGCCGACAGCTCGCCCGAAGCGGTGGCCGCCGCTCTGATCCGCCTGCACCGCCAGCGCCTGCCCGAGCCCGAGGACGTCTACGACGACGTGCGCGACATCAACCGTGAGGTTCCCTCGCCGGTCCCACGGCCCCGGAGCTACGATCCGCTACGCGGCGGTGGGGCGGACCTGCCGGGCGGGGAAGGCGCGACCGCCTGGTACCGGATGCCCATCGGGCGGCAGAACAACGCCGACCCCAAGTGGCTGATCCCGCTGATCTGCCGCCTGGGCCACGTGACCAAGAAGGACATCGGCCAGATCCGCATCTTCGATCGCGAGACCAAGTTCGAGATTATCGCCGAGACCGACGGCCGGTTCCGCCAGGCGGTTAAGGGCGCGGCCGAAGGCGACATCCGCATCGAGCCGGCCGGTGCGCCGCCGGCCGCGGATCGGCCGCGCGGGCCCAGACCTCC
>JACXTT010005360.1_pt1 | contig 18654 bp, 14 predicted proteins | sample 9270951 | NCBI WGS metagenome assembly JACXTT01 (sample SAMN15532306, study PRJNA645909) | rock metagenome | isolation source: weathered quartz diorite | place: Puerto Rico | collected 2017-06-21 | reverse complement strand
CGATTGCCGCCGGACTTGGTCACCATGTTGATGACGCCGCCGGCCGTGAAGCCAAACTCGGCGGGCAGGGCGCCGGATTGCACTTTGAATTCTTCCACCGCGTCAACGCCAGGATTGATTGCGACCTCGCCGATGTAGCTCTGAATATTGTTCGAGCCGTCGAGCAACTGGCCGTTCATCGAGTTCGGGCCGCCGTTGATGGAGATCGACGACAATTGAATGCCGCGATCGCCGAAGCCTGCATTGGTGGGTCCGGCGTTGGACTTCACCGACGGCGTCAATAGCGTCAGCGCGAGCGCGCTACGGCCATTCAGCGGCAATTCGACGACGCGGCGGTTTTCGATGACTTTTCCGACCGTCGAGGTTCCGGAGTCCACGAGCGCGGTCTCGCCCTTCACTTCGATGACTTCCGCCACTTGGCCCACTTCGAGGCGCAGTTCCACCTGGGCGCGCTGATCGACCTGCAGCACCAGGCCGCTACGCACGGCCTTGCGAAATCCGGCCTTCTCGGCAGTGACCGTGTACGGACCCACGTTGAGATTGGGCGCCGAGAAGTAGCCCTCGTTATTGGTTTCGGTGACGAAGGCGAGGTTCGTATCGGTGTTCACGACGCGAATCTGCACGCCCTGTACGGCGCCCCCCGACGAATCCGTTACCGACCCTTGGATAGTGCCGCGGCCCTGTTGAGCCAACGCTGCGCCGCACAAGCAAAGCATGGCGATGACGGCGATCAAATGCTTCATCGTAGAAGCCCTCCCGAATCTGAAATCTGAAATATCATCTTACACGAAAAAGAAAGCCGCCGATGCCTGGCAGTCCGCGGTGGGCGTCAAACGAACCCAGTGCGCCGAGAACGCATCGGGGAAAATATGCTTGGCGTAGCCCTCTGCCGGAACCTGTACGCGCTCGTATTGGCGCCACGAACCGTCGCCCAGAAAATCGATCTCGATGTCGAACGCCGCGGCCTTGTCGGTGCTGAAGTGCACCATCTTGTGCTGGAACCCCGTCAGCAGAAAGGGATCGCTCGCCACGCCCTTCTTGACGGCCGCTTTCCACCAGGGCCCGCCCCAGCCTTGCGGACGCCCCCAGCTCCACAGGTCGTCCGTCTTGCCGAACCAAAGTCCCGCTTGCGGCTGGCCCGACAAGGCGTTGTTGTCGCGATTCGGCGTGGTCTGGTTGCCGCCCACGGCGAACAGGCCGCGATAGGAGCAGAAGTCCGGAATGATGCGCAAATGCTGGCAAATCGGCTTGACTCCCCAGATACGGCCTTCAAACGCGATGGGCTGCAGTTCGTACATCATGCCCTGGATGTCCATCAGGTAGTGCTCGGTTTCCACTTCGCGGATCCGCATCCATTCGGTCTGCCACGCCTGGCTCATCGCGTGCGTGGCTTTGGGCAGACGGTAGCGTTGCCACTTACCTTCGACGAGCGCCCAGAACAGGACGGAGGCTTCATCCCAACCCGTGGCGAACATCACCGAACCCATGTCCTGGCGCGCGGCGACATCCATGTGCGGCTTGTCCGAAAGCCGGCGCCAGGTCTTGCCGTCGTATTCGAACAGGCCCGCCTGCGTGTCGCCAAACTTGTAGAAGCCGTTGTTGGTCACCACTACGCGGCCTTGCGCGGTGTAGCCGCCCTTGAAGTGCGGGCGCGTCGCGATCTTCATCTCCTTCACGAGGTCGACGATGACGCGCGGCTTCAAGTCCTTCACGTCCATCTCGATGAATTCGCCTTCCATGCCCTGGTAGTAGATGCGGTTGGCGGGGTCGGTGAGGTGGCGCATCGTGGACGTGAGGCGGAAGTTGTCGAGTTCCGGAATGTGTTTCCAGTTGCCCTTGGCGTCGATGACGTAGGGTCCGATGAAGCATTGATTCGACTCCCGGTGGATCAGCCGGTTGGCATGCGTGCCGTCGTGCACGTGGACGCGTTCGTTCTTGAGAGCCTCGTCAATGCGAAAGAGGCCGAGTCCATAGCCGGTGCCTTTTTTGTGGCTGTTGTAGGTCACGGCCCAGAGCGCGTCCGCCCACGGCATCAGCGCGCCGATGCCGGATTCGGAACGTTCCGGCACGGTGTCGGCTTTGAATCCAATGGTGGTTTGCGAGGTTCCCGAAAACGTCTGCGCGACGGCGGCTCCGGAGGCGCCCAGCAGGGAGGGAAGAAAATGACGGCGGTTCATGATTCTTTCGAGGATGCCAGAACCGCCTTGACGTGTCATCGGACAAATGTCTGATAGTGTCCGATCAGGAGATGTGGATCAAGCCTCGCTGAATCGCGAGCAGGACGGCCTGCGTCCGGTCCTCGACGCCGAGTTTTGCGAACAGGTGTGTGAGGTGGCTGCGGACGGTTTTCTCCGCGATCGAGAGGCGGTCGGCTATTTCCTGATTGCTCAGCCCCTTCGCGAGCAGGTCCAGGACTTCGAGTTCGCGTGCGGTCAATTCGTCCACAGTGGAGCGGTTCCGAATCAGCCCGGCGACGCTCGCCATCAGATATTGCCTGCCCCTGCGGACGGTGAGAATCGCTTCGACAAGGTCGTCGTCGCTCGCGTCTTTCGTGAGATACCCCATGGCGCCGGCGGTCAGCGCGCGATGCACGTCCTCGCTGCCCTGGTAGTTCGACAGCACGACGATGCAGGCGGCAGCGTCGACGGATCGCAATTCCCGGATCGCCTCGAACCCGGAGATCCCCGGAAGGTTGAGATCCATGATGGTGACGTCCGGCTGGTGCTCTGCGAACAAAGCGACGGCTTCCGTGCCCTTCGCCGCCTCAGCAACCACGCGCATGTCGTCGCGGCCGTCAATCACGGTGCGCAATGCGAGGCGCGCGAAGAACTGGTCTTCAACGAGAAGAATGCGAATCATGCGGAGCCGTTCGCGTACGGCAGGGACGCTGTAATCACGGTGCCTCCGCCGCCTGGGTTACTGTGGATCTGCAATTCGCCGCCGAAGCGCCGCGCTCGTTCGCGCATGATGGTGAGCCCGAAATGCCCCGCTGGGACCTCGGCTGGCTGAAACCCGGCGCCATCGTCCTCTACCCGCGCGAGCACTTGGTTCCGGTCGAACCGCAGCAGCACCAGGATCTTCGACGCGCCCGCATGTTGAATCGCGTTACTCACTGCCTCTTGGCAGATACGCAGCAGATTCTGGCTCATGTCGCCCGCGGCGAGGGTTGCGGCATCGCCTTCCACAAGTAACTGCGAATGCACGCCTCGATCCCGGGTCAGTTCGGTCAACGCACGTTCCATCGCTTGTGGCAGGCTTTCGATTTCTGGTTCGTTCTGGCGAAGGTCCCAGATGACGCGGCGAGCCTCGGCGCGATAGTGGTGCACCATGGTGCGCGCCGTCGCAATCGTTGTTTCGGCAGGCTGGCCTCCGCCGACGCGCTTCAGCGCTGTGTCCAACTGCCACGAGATCGCCGAGAAGCCAGCGACCAGGGTGTCATGCCATTCGCTGGCAATGCGGTTGCGTTCGAGCAGCACCGCGCGGTAACGGCCTCGCAAAATCAACATGCGCCACAGATAGATCGCCCACAGCATCGCGGCAAAAGCGGCGACGGCGAGCGTACGGAACCACCAGGTTTCGTACCAGCGCGGCAGTTGCACGAGCTCGGCGGACGCCGGTTCGCTGCTCCATTCGCCTCCCACAAGACGTGCGGCAATTTGAAGCCGATGACGGCCCGCTGTTAGGCCGTTGTAGCGGAACTCCCGGGCCGCGCCCGTGGAAATCCAGTCCTGCCCATCGATCCGGTAGCGGAATTCGAGGTGACTCGGCGCACTCAACTGCGTTGACGTGTAGCGCACCGAATGCCCCTGCGCGCCCGATTCCACCGCTTCAATCACCACTGCCGGCGGAGGCAGCATCCGCTTGGCTGACGGGCGGATTCGAACCATCCCGCGCACCGTTGGAAACCAGAGATCGCCAGAGGAATCCTTCCAAGCCGCGGGCCGGCCGACGTTTTGGCATTCGATCGAACGCATGCCGTCTTCCTGGTCGTATGCGACCGTGGTGAGCGCCGGCGCGCGGCGCGCGAGCACGGCGTCGATCCCGGCAATCGGAACCTCGTAAATCCCAGCCGGCGAGGAAAGCCACAGCGAACCGCGCCCGTCATCGAGCACCGCGTAAAAGGGCTGCGGCGGCAGGCCGTGACTCTGGTCGAACACAGCCTCTACCTTGCCATTTGCGACGAGAACAATTCCGTTGGCCTTTGTGGTGCACCAGATGCGGCCGCGCGAGTCCGCCTGGACGCTCACTACGCTTGGATGCGGCAGCCCGGCAATCGCTGCCGGAGGGCCCTGCGCGGGAATTCGCCACAGTCCCTTTTCGGTTCCCGCCCATACCGCGTCCGACGCCGCGAAGAGGCTCTGCACGCGTTCCGAAATCACTGCCGGCGAACCCGAACGAAGCGCCCGCACATCGGGATGCATGTAGAGCCCGTGGGACGAGCCCAACCACAGGCGGCCCTGTGCGTCGAACGCGAGCGCGTGCGCCTCCGCCGCCTCCGCGCCAAGTTCCGCAGCGCGTGTCCACCGCGAGTCGCCGTCGTATCGCTGCAGGCCGTTCCAGTCGCTCAACCACAACGACCCATCGGGCGCGAAGGCCATCGCCCGGACCAGAACGTTCAGATCCGGCGAAGGCAGCGCGATTTTACGAATGAGGCCCTGGGCTTCGCGTTCGTACAAACCGCTTCTCCACGTCCCGAACCACATGCGGCCGTTTGCATCGCCAACGGCGGAGGAAAAGAATTTCCCCGGCAAACCCTCTTCCGGACCATACGGCGTCATTGGACCGCTGCTCCAGCGGCTCAACCCGGCGCGGCTGCCGATCCACAGATTGCCTTCACGATCTTCAAAGAGGCTGTGCACGAAATCGTCGGCGACCCCGTCATTGCAACGCTCCGCCTTGCCGGCTGCTTTGGAAATGCGATAGAGCCCATGCCCCCACGTTGCCGCCCACACGTTGCCGTCGCGATCCTCGATAACCGTGACCACGGGTCCGGGAACGCCAGCAATCTTCACCAACCCCTTCGACGACCCTCGATACAATCCCAGCGAGGTTCCGAGCCAGAAACCGCTGCCGGCGGCGGCGCTGCCTACGCTGAGGGTGGCCTCCCGCCTGGTGTCGAGGATCAAAGCGGCTTCGCCGGTCGCCGGATTCACGCGCCACGCGCCGGTTGCAGACGCGATCAAGAGGCTTCCGTCGGCATCCTCGAGCAGACCTTGCCAGGAGGGATTCGCAGCCCGCATGTCCGCGCGTATCGTTCGCGAGTCGCCTCCCGCCCACACCTGCAAGCCGCTTTGGCCAAGGCTCAGCATGCGTCCATCGCGCAACGGGATCAGGCTCGAAATCGCCGTCGAGGTCCATCGGGCGTCAATAAGAGAAGCGCCGAAACGGAACAAGCCGGCGTCGCGCGAGGCGATCCACAACGTGCCGTCCGCTCCAGGCTGCGCGGCGTTGATCCATTCGCGCGTGACGCCGGTTTTGGGGTCGAGAACGATCGGCGTAAAACGCAAGCCGTCAAAACGAGCTACGCCACCTGATGTGCCAACAAGAAGATAGCCCTCACGGGTCTGGCTCAGCCAGGTGACGTAGTTTTGCGGCAGCCCATCTTCGACCTGCCAATGCTTCTTGGCGTACTGCGACACCGCCAGATCGGGATCGAGCGCCAGAAGCGCAAGCGAGGCGATCGTGGTCGTCAGCACAAACGAGAATTATACGAACTTGTAGACGCCCGGAACCGGCAGCGGCGGAACCTCGATCTTCAAATCGTAGTCGAACGCCTTGGGTGTCAGATCCTGCTGCGAGTTCATCATCATGTCCCAGGTGATCTTCAGCCCGGAATAAGCCGACTCGCGTCCCATGATGCAGGTCATCGTGCTTTCGGCCACCGTCATGCCATGATTCACATACGGCCCCTCGCCCCGGATCGAGTCAACCATCGCAGTGTGTTCCGAAACATAGGGCCGCGTCCTGGCGTTGTCCGCCAGATCGTTGCCCTTGCTGCGGCCCTTCGACCCGATGATCAGTTCGCTGATGTTGGTGGCGATGCTATTGGATGCGTTACGCGGATATTGCCTGCAGTACGATGACATGTGAACGCCGTTCGCATAGACGAAGTCCGCGGAAACGTGGTCGTAGATGCAGCCGTAAATCTCGTCGCGAGGCCGCCACGCCGCGCCGCCTGAAGCCGTACATTCTACCGGATGCCCGCCCATCACCCAATTGCACACGTCGATATTGTGCAGGTGTTGTTCCACGATCTGGTCCCCGCAGATCCAGAGGAACGAGTACCACGCGCGATGCTGCCACGTCATGTCGCCCCACTTCGGGTCGCGCGCCTTCTGCTGAATCACGGGCGTGCCCACCCAATATGCATAGGTCGCGAGTACGTCGCCGATGGCGCCGTTCCTGATTTTGTCAACGGTGGTGACGTAGTTCGAATCGTTGCGGCGCTGCGCGCCCGACATCACCGTCAACTTCAATTCTTCTGATTTCTTCGCCGCGGCCATGAACCTGCGGACGCCCACCGCGTCGACGCCAAACGGCTTTTCGCAAAACACATGCTTCTTTGCATTGATGGCTGCTTCGAAGTGCGCCGGGCGGTAACCGGGCGGAGTGGCGAGCATCACGATGTCGATATCGGACTTCAGCACCTTTTCGATCGCGTCGAAACCGGTGAACCTCTTGTCCGGCGCTACCGCGATGCGGCTCTTGAATTTCTCGTAATCCGGGTGCTTGGCGAGATTGCGGATCGAGGCTTCGAGCTTGTCTTCGAACAGGTCGCCCATCGAAACAACGTCGACGTTTTCCGTTCCCTGCATCATGTCGATGATGGCCTGCGTGCCGCGGCCGCCGCAGCCCACAAGGCCTGCCTTCAGCTTTTCTTTGGCCCAGCCACGCACCAGTTGCGGCTTGACGATCATGAAAGTCGCCGCTGCGGCTGCCGTCGTGCTTTTGGCGAAAAGATTCCGGCGGGATATAGTAGACACAATCACTCTCTTTCTCGCGCGACATAAACGGCGATGCGAGACGCGCTTCACATTCTATCGAAATGAAACCTACTGGTATATACACAGCCGCGGTGACGCCCCGCCACCCGGGCGCCGTGTCCATCGACACTGGCGCGGCGCTCGAAATGATCGACTGGCTCTGCGACCGCGGCATTGATGGCATTGTGCTGATGGGCTCAACCGGCGAATTCGTACACTATGACATCGAACAGCGCATCGACTACGCCCGGGCCGTGGTCGCCCACTCGAAAGTTCCCGTTCTGGTGAACGTCTCGCATTCGAGCTTTCGCGGCGCGATACAACTCGCAAGCGCGGCCATGCATGCGGGCGCGGCTGGCATCGTGCTCATGCCGCCATACTTCTTCCGCTACACGCAGACGCAGTTGTTCGAGTACTTTACGAGGTTCGGCGAAGAATGCGGGAATGCGCCGCTTTACCTCTACAACATCCCGTTTTTCACTACGCCGCTGCAGGTGTCCACTGCCGAAAAACTGCTCGAAACAGGCCGTTTTTCGGGCATCAAGGATTCGAGCGGCGAGATGGACTACCTCGGCCAGTTACTGCCGTACCGCAGCGAGCGGACAGCCGTGTTCGTCGGCAATGACGTCGTGTTTCGCACCATGCGGACCGACGGGGCCGATGGCGTCGTGTCGGGCGTATCATGTGCGCTGCCTGAACTCATGGTCGCGCTGGACCGGGCCATTGTGGCAAACAACAAGGACCTCGCCGAACGTCTCGACGTCCATCTGCAGGAATTCATCCGCCATATCGATGCCTTTCCCGCGCCCATTGGCGTGAAGGAAGCCGTCAAAGCGCGAGGGCTGTCCGTGCATGGCCACTCGATCCCGTTCGGTCCGCACACACAGGCGGACATCGACGGGTTTCAAGCCTGGTTCCGAAAATGGTTACCATCCGTCCTGGAGGACTGTAAGGCGTGATCGCGAATAGTCAAAATGGCTTCGACATGGACTCAGAGGAGTTCCGCAAGCATGCGCACCAGGCCGTAGACTGGATCGCCGATTATTTGCGCGACATTCGCGAGTTCCCGGTGACCGCCCGGGTCGAACCGGGCGATCTGATCGCTCAACTGCCCGGGTCCGCACCTGAACACGGCGAGCCGATGGCGCGCATCTTCGAGGACTTTCAGAAGCAGATCGTCCCTGCGGTCACGCACTGGAACCACCCGCGGTTTCATGGCTATTTTTCGGTTTCCGCGTCGGGGCCCGGCATCATCGGAGAGATGTTGATGACCGCGTTCAATATCAACGGCATGTTGTGGAAGTCATGCCCGGCGGCGACCGAGCTCGAACAGGTGACGCTCGACTGGCTGCGCCAGTGGGTTGGCCTGCCGGAACCTGTTTTCGGCATCATCTACGATACTGCGTCGATTTCGACGATGCATGCCATCGCCGCCGCGCGCGAACGCAAGGACCCGTCCTGCCGCACTGCCGGCGCCAGCTCGGACTTGGTGATGTATTGTTCCGAACATGCGCATTCGTCGAACGAAAAAGGCGGCATCAGCATCGGTATCGGCCAGCACAACGTCCGAAAGATCGGCCTCGACAGCGAGTTCCGCATGCGGCCCGATCTGCTTCGTGAGGCGATCGAAGCGGACCTCGCGGCAGGCAGGAAACCCTTCTGCGTTGTGTCGGCGATCGGCACGACGGCGACGACGGCCGCGGACCCCACGGACGCCATCGCGGACATCGCGGAACAGTACGGCCTTTGGCTTCACGTCGATGCCGCCTATGCCGGCCCCGCGGCGCTTGCCGAGGAGTTCCGCCCGCTGTTCAAGGGCTGGGAACGCGCGGATTCCATCGTGCTCAATCCGCACAAATGGATGGCGACGCCGATCGACATCTCGGTGTTCTACACGAAGCATCCGGATATCCTGAAGCGCGCCTACTCGCTGATTCCGGACTATCTCATCACCGCCGAAGACTCGAAGGTCGTCAACTACATGGACTACGGCGTGCAACTCGGCCGCCGCTTCCGCGCCTTGAAACTCTGGTTCGTGATGCGGAATTTCGGCCGTGTGCATCTGGCCAACATGGTCCGCGCGCATTGCCTGTGGGCCCGGGAGTTCGCCGAATGGGCGCTGGCGGACGGCCGCTTCGAAATCGGCGCGCCCGTGCCGTTTTCGCTCGTTTGCGTACGCATGAAAGAGGCCACCGACGACCAGAACCGCGAACTGATGGACCGCGTGAATGCCTCCGGCATCGCGTTCCTGTCGCCGACGTCATTGAAAGGAAAACTGTACCTCCGTGTAGCGGTCGGAGACGTCAAGACGACGCGCGAGGATATCCAGACGACATGGAAAGCGGTGCAGACCGAAGCCTCCGCGATTCTGCCAGCATAGGAGCGGTGGGGGCGGCTATTCCTTGACGGCGGGTTGTTCGAACTGGGTAATCCTTACGCTCCCCTCGGGAAAGACAGCACGGATCTCGAGTTGGCCGCCCATGGCGGTGATGCAGCGTCGCAATGTACTTACGTACATGTCCGTCCTCCGCTCCAGTTTGGAGACGGCGGATTGATCTACGTGCAGTGTTTGGGCAAGTTCCTTCTGAGTCATGCGCAACGCATCCCGCAACTCCTCGAGGGCCATATCCTCTTTGAGACTGCGGCAGATCGCATCGCTGGCTGCGACGGCTTCAGGCGACATGTTTGCTTCGAGTTCAGCGAATTTTCGCGCCATTAGGTGATCTCCCCTTCTTGTAGATTCGTCCGTGAAACCGATTTCGCATGCCGTCAAATTCTACTATGCCATCAATGGCATATCATGAAGCCGTCGCTGAGGCCCTGCTCGAGGCAACTTGGAAGGAGTCGCAGAGCAGGAGGCATCGTTTTTTAGTTCCACAAAACCTAATCGACAGAGCGGTGTAATCGAGGGTTGGTTCTGATAGAATCACGCCAACTCAGGGAATGAGTAATACCATGAAGAAGATTACAACCTCGCTCTGCTTTGCGGCAGTCCTGACGCTAGCGCTTGCGCCGGCCACGTTCGCCGCCACTAATTTCACCCAACGCAATCTCGTTTCCGACACAGCCGGGGCCGCCGAGAATACCGATCCCAACCTGGTCGGGACCTGGGGCATCTCCGCATCGCCGACCAGTCCTTTCTGGGTTTCCAACACCACGAACGGCACGAGTACGCTGTACAACACCGCTGGAGTCCCGAACGCGCTGGTTGTCCAAGTACCGCCTTCGGCTGCCAACAAGGGAAAGACCGGAACGCCTACCGGACAGGTCTGGAACGGCTATGGCGCCGGAACGTTCGAAATCGCGGCCGGCAGGTCGGCGGCCTTCATCTTCGCGACCCTCGACGGAACGATCTCAGGCTTCAGCGGCGCTGCGACGCCGAATGTCGCGGTGATGGTGGACAACAGTTCCAGCGGCGCAGTCTACACGGGTATCGGCATCGGCGTCAGCGCCGCGGGTCCGACGCTTTACGCTGCGAATTTTGCCGCCGGAACGATTGACACGTTCGATAAAAACTACAAACCGGTCGCTGTCTTCGGCGGCTTCAAGGATCCCGACCTGCCAGGGGGCTATTTCCCCACCAACATTCAACGATTCGGACAGCGCATGTATGTCACTTATGGGATGTCGGACGGCGGCGGCGGCTTCGCCGTTGGCAGCGGTACGGGACTCGTCAACGTGTTTGACCAGAACGGAATTCTGATGCAGCGTCTCGTTCCCAACAACAGCCATATGAACGTTCCGTGGGGGCTTGCAGTGGCGGGTGCGAACTTCGGCTCATTCAGTTACGCTTTGCTCGTTGGCAATTTCGGCGACGGCACGATCAGCGCCTTTGACCCGATCACCGGCGACTACCTCGGAACCATGCAGGATGGAAAGGGCAGCAATCTCGCAATCGAAGGACTCTGGGCCCTACAGTTCGGCAGCCAGGGCAGCCTCGGCAACGCGAACGGTGGAGATGCGACGGCTCTCTATTTCGCGGCTGCGCCCGGCGGTGGGCAGCACGGATTGTTCGGAAGCTTGCGTCCAGCGGCGGATTCGCTCGTTCCGTAGCTCCGTACCGATAGAAGCCTGCGCAGGGCCGGACGGCCCACCCATGGACCAGAAACTCGATTCCGTTGCTCTGTCCGGCTCCGTTGCGGAGGCGAGTTCCTTAGAAAGAAGGGCTCCTGGGATTGTCCCGGAGCCCTTCGCTATTCTGAGAGAACCATGCTGTCGCTTCCTCTGTTCCTCTTGCTTTTCGCCGCCAATTGGGACCCCCGCCTCGCCTCCCAGTACCTCGATGCGCGCCAAAAGGAGTGGCTTTCTTTCAAGCCCGCTGCCGCGCCCGGCGGCTCTGGAACCTGCGCCTCATGCCACGGCGGACTTCTCTATGCACTCGCCCGTCCGGCTTTGCGCAAAGCCCTGCACGAGGGCTCGCAGCCGACCGAGTATGAAAAGGAAATCGTCGATGGTCTCCGCGCGCGCCGCGACAAGAAGCCGGAAGAGGGAGGCATGTTCGGATACAAGAAGGAACCCTTGCTAGCGCAGGGAGCGGCGGTCGAAGCCATCTTTGCGGCGTACCTGTTGCCCGGCGACGAACGCGCGCTCGACCGGATGCTGCAACTGCAGTTGAAAGAAGGCGAGGATCGCGGAGCCTGGAAGTGGCTCAACTTCAACTTTGAACCGTGGGAAGGTCCAGAGTCGAAGTACTTCGGCGCGGTGATCGCGTCACTTGCCCTGCAATCCGCTCCGGCGCCATACCGCAAAAAGCCCGCGGCCGTGGCCTCGATCGAGGACCTCAATCGTTACCTTATCGCCCGGCAATCCTCGCAACCGCTGCATAACCGCCTCATGCTGCTGTGGACTCGCGTGGCCCCGAAGGACATCCGCAAGCAGATCATCGCGGAGGCATGGAAACAACAGCGGCCCGACGGCGAATGGACGCAGGAATCCCTCGGACCCTGGTCCAAACCCTTGCGCCCAGGCACAGGCGACTACGCGACCGCGCTCGCCGCATATAGCCTCGTCCGCAGCGGCGAGGTCAAACCAACCGATGAGCGCTTGCGCCGGACACTTGCCTGGCTGGCTTCGCGGCAGGACAAGCAGAAAGGCCACTGGTCCGCGCAGTCGATGAACAAAGATCGGGACCCGGATTCCATGCCGGGCCAGTTTATGAACGACGCGGCCACCGCATTCGCGGCGCTGGCGCTGCTGGAAGCAAAGTTTCAGTAAAAGAGTTGACATAAAGCGCAGCGCTTATACGCATAAGTAGCTGTGAAAGCTCTGCCGCTCAAACAAACCGTGGATTGCGAATGCGCGGACTACCATTTGTCCCAACCGGTGTTGCTCTACAACCGGTATGCGGAACAACAAGTCTACGGCTGCCTGTGTTGCGGAAAGCTTTCCTGCGTCCATCCCATGAGCAAGGCGCCGCGTGGCTCCGGCCCGTTCGGAGGCGCTAATTTCATCATCAGCCTCGATCCGGATATCACGCGGTGGCTCGATCGTTGGCCGCGGCTGCTCACGCTCGGCTGCCAATCCGACCAGCCGTTATGGCTTCCCGCTGGCAATCAGGTCGCGAGCCGCGCGGAACTGAGTGCGGCAATCGACGCCGCGGAGGCGGAGCAAACCGCAATTGGTCCCGCCGAACGGCTGCTGCGCTGCTTGAAAGCCGAGGATTTGATCGCGCCTCCCCCGGATGCTTTGCCCGAGTTCCTGCGCTTCTACGGCGTCATCTGGGAGAGACTCGCAGATCTCGAAGCGCTCGGCGCATTCCTCACGGCGTGCGGCTGCCGCCGGTAAGGCGAGACCCCTCTGCCTGATAAGCTTTCAGTTTGGGCTTTTTTTGAACCAAAGGGGAGAGAGCAACCTACCGTGAAAGTAGTCGCCGGAGTCGATCTTGGCGGAACCGCCATCAACTATACGCTCGTCAACGCGGACGGGCAGTTTCTCATCGAGGGGCTATGCGAGCATCCCGCGATGTCTGTGCAGGGGCCCGATGTTTGCCTCAGCCAAATCGAAGATGGATTGAAGATCGCCGTGCAAAAGGCCGGCGTTCAACTCGATGACATCGCTGCGGTCGGGCTCGACACGCCAGGACCCGCAAGTGCAACGGGTGTGCTGAGCGCGGAAGGTTCCACCAACTTCGTTCATGCCGGCTGGGCGGGCTTTGACATCCGCAAGAATCTCGAAACGCGGCTCGGCCGCCCGGTGACGTATCTCAACGACGGCAATGCGGGAGCCCTGTGGGGCCATTTTGCGATCTTTGGCGCGGGCAGCAGGGAGACTTCAATTTCCGCGATCATTGGCACGGGCCTCGGCGGCGGCGTGATCGTCAAGGGCAGCGTTGTGAAGGGCCGCATGGGCTTTGGCGGCGAACTCGGTCACGTGCTGATTCCGTATCAAAGCATCGCAGGGACCGAAGGCATCCACCCGCAATGCAACTGCGGCCGCGTCGGAGATCTCGAATCGATGTGTTCCCTCACGGCGATCGCGCAGACGCTGCTACCGTACTTTCTGCCTCGCTATCCAGGGCACGAATTCACCGGCATGGATCCGAAGAAGGCCTCGAAGCTCGTGCGCGGCATGGCCGAAAAGGGAGATCCGCTGTGCGTGGACATCTTCAGGACCCAGGCGCACGCGGTTGGACTATTCTTCGACGAAATGGTGAACGCCTTTGATCCGGACGCCCTCATCATCGGGGGAGGCGCGCTCGAAACCGGACCCGAGTTCCAGCGCTGGTTCATCGAAGAGGTTCGCAAGGGCATGCCCGGGCAGCGGGAAGAGCAGGTCGATATTCCGATCCACGTCATGCCGAATGGCGATACCGCCGGCGCCCGCGGAGCGGCGATCGAATCGCTCGAACTGCTGCGGAGCGAGGGAAAGCTGTAGTTAGCGGCAACCGCAGCCGGCCAGCCCCATATGATATCGTCGTGAGACCTTGGCCCCGTCCGCTCTCGTCGTCGACCCCGCGTTGCTCCGGCGTAAAGTTGCCTGGCGAATCCTGCCGCTTGTCATCTCGATCTACTTCGCCGCGTACTTGGACCGCGCGAACGTGGGTTTCGCGAAACTGCGCATGGCGCGCGACCTCGGCTTCTCGGAAGAAGTTTTCGGACTCGGCATCGGCATCTTCTTCATCGGCTATTTGACGCTCGAAATCCCTGGCGCGCTGCTTGTCGAACGCTGGAGCGCCCGCAAGTGGTTCGCGCGTATTCTCATCACCTGGGGAATCCTTTCCGCAGCCACGGCGTTCGTCGAAACTCCCACGCAATTTTACATCGCGCGTTTCTTTCTCGGCGTCGCGGAAGCCGGATTCTTTCCCGGCATCATCGTCTACTTCACCCACTGGTTCCCGATGCAGGAACGCGCGCGCGCCATGTCCGGCTTCATCATCGCGATCCCGCTCAGCCTCTCGCTGGGCGCTCCTGTTTCAGGCGCGCTGCTCGACGTACACTGGCTGGGTTGGCATGGCTGGCAGTGGCTCTTCATCCTCGAGGGCCTGCCTGCCACCGCGCTCGGCGTCGTCACGTGGTTCTATCTGACCGATCGCCCCCGCGACGCCGCGTGGCTGACGGCCGGCGAAAGGGACTATCTCGAAGGAGTGCTTGCACACGAAGCGCGGGCCAAAGACCTGCGACACAAGTTCACCGTCAGCCAGGCCCTTCGCACTCGCAATGTCTGGCTGCTTGCGCTCGGCATCTTCGCCACCAACATGGGCGGCTATGCGCTGACCTTCTGGCTGCCGACCACCGTCAAGAATCTTTCTGGCGGCTCGGACTCCTCGACGCTCCTCTACAGTGGACTCTTCTACATCTGCGGCCTCGCCGGCGTGCTGTATTCCGGCTTCATCGCGGATCGCACCGGCAACCGCAAGTGGACTTGCATCGCCGGCCAGTGCACGACCGGAACCCTGCTGGCCATCAGCGCGATTCCAGGCCAATCGTTTCCCATGGTGATGACCTGGCTGATCCTCACCGGCCTCGCTGCGAGTTCGTGGCCCTCGCCATTTTGGGCGTTGCCGACGGTTTCGCTTACCGCCTCCGCGGCCGCCGCCAGCATCGGGCTCATCAACATCTTCGCCAACTTCGCAGGCTATTTCGGCAACCACCTCATCGGGTGGATCAAGGTCCAGGGCGCGACCGATAGCACGTGCCTTTTCTTTCTCGCCGGATGGTATCTGCTGGGCGGCCTCGTCATCAGCTTCGTACGTGTGAAACCACTTTCGACACCACCACTATGATTCCCGCTATGTTCGACCTCACCGGCAAGGTTGCCGTTGTCACCGGCGCCGCCCAGGGCATGGGCCGCGCCATGTCGCTCGCCTTGGCAGAAGCCGGGGCGGACCTTCTGCTCGTCGACCTCAACGAAATGGGCGTCAACCAAACAGCGGCTGCCATCACAGGCATGGGCCGCCGCGCCGTCGCCACTGTTTGCGATGTGTCGGATCCGAAGCAAATCCGTGAATCGATCTTTGGCGCGCTCGACGCCGGGTTCGGCGGCCGCATCGATTTTCTCGGCAACGTCGCCGGTGAAGGCCTTCTTGGCAGGCCGGAAGACATCAGCCTCGAGGATGTCGAGAAGGTCTGGCGGAACCTCGTGTTCGGCCGTTTCTGCGCCTGTCAGGAAGCCGGCCGCCGCATGCTCGCCGCGGGGCGCGGCAGCATCGTCAACATCGGTTCGCTTGCCAGCGTCACTGCCCTTGGACGGGGCCACATCGCATATAGTATGGCGATGGGCGCGGTGGCGCAGATGACTCGCGAACTCAGCACGGAATGGTCAGGGTCTGGCGTGCGCGTCAATGCAATTCTGCCCGCACAGGTCCTGAATCCGGGGCTCGAAGTGCGCATCGCCGCCAACCCCGCGCTACGCGATCAGTTCTTGAGTGGCATTCCGGCGGGGCGTTTCGGTCACCCCGACGACATCAAGGGCCTCGCTGTGCTGCTTGCATCCGACGCCTCGCAGTGGATCACCGGCGCGCTCATCCCGATGGATGGCGGCAACCTCGCCATGAATGGCGGAGGTTCCGTGCGCCACACAGCCAGGGCAAACCAGGCATGACCGCGGACTCGCTGTACCTCTATCGCACGATGCAATTGATCCGCGTGGCGGAGGAGCAACTGGCGCGCAGTCACGCGCGCGGGTTGATTCACGGCGCCTGTCATACCTACGTTGGCCAAGAGGCCATTGCTACGGGCGTGTGCGCGCATCTTCGCAAAGAAGACGCGATCTTCAGCACGCATCGCGGACACGGGCACGCGCTTGCGAAGGGCTTGCCTGTCGCAGAATTGATCGCCGAACTTTTTGGACGCGTGACAGGTTGTTCGCGCGGCCGCGGCGGATCGATGCACTTGTTTTCGCCGGAAATTGGGATGATGGGCACCAGCGGCATCGTCGGACCCTGCATTCTGCAGGCGGCGGGCGCGGGCTACGGCTTCAAGTTGCTCGAGACGAACAAGGTCGCAGTGGCCTTCTTTGGTGACGGCGCGGTGAACAATGGCGCGTTCCATGAGGGTCTCAATTTCGCGAGCATCTGGAAGCTCCCGGTGCTTTTCGTATGCGAGAACAACCAGTTCGCGACGGAGGTTCCGTTCTCGTACGCTTCCGGAAATCCCGACGTCGCATCGCGCGGCGCCAACTACGGAATGCCGGGCGTGCAGGTGGATGGCAACGATGTGCTCGCTGTGGCCAAAGCCGCTAGCGAGGCCGTGGAGCGCGCCCGGGCAGGCAATGGGCCGACACTGATCGAATGCCGGACGTACCGCACGCGTCCGCATTCCGAGGGCATGGGCGACTACACGTACCGCACGCGCGAAGATGTTGCGGCATGGCGCGAACGGTGCCCCATCAAGCGGTTCCGCGCGCACTTGCTGGAAGGCGGCGAAGCGGCAGCGGAGGAACTGGACGCGATCGACGCGGAGATTCAGGCGGAGGTGCAGGCTGCGAGCCAAGCCGCGGAACTTGCCGCCTGGCCGGCTGCCAGCGGAGCAACCACACACGTCTATTCGACTTCCATGCGCGCCTTGCGGCCGGAACCAGGCCCTGGCAGCCGCGAACTCAACTACATCGCCGCCACGCTCGAAGCGCTCGACGCGGAAATGACTGCGAATCCACGTATTTTCGTGTTTGGCGAAGGCATCGGCAAGCGCGGCGGCAACTTCGGCACAACCGCCGGACTACACGATAAATACGGCCCCGCGCGGCTCTGCGATACGCCCATCGCCGAGCGCGGCTTTGTGGGCATGGCCTGTGGCGCGGCGATGACCGGCGCGCGTCCGGTTATCGACTTCATGTTCATCGACTTTATCAACGACGCCTTCGGTGAAGTCATCAACCAGATCGCCAAGATGCAATACATGAGCAGCGGGCGTCTCAAAATGCCCGTGTTGCTGCGCGGCTGCATCGGCATCGGGCACTCCGCCGCCACGCATCATTCGGGCAGTTACTACTCGATCTACAGCCATATTCCAGGCCTCCGCGTGGTGATTCCGTCGACGCCCTACGACGCCAAAGGACTCTTCACCCACGCGCTGCGCTGCGACGATCCAGTGCTGTTCCTCGAGCCGCGCGAGTTGCTGTCGATCAAGGGAACGGTTCCCGCGGAGCCTTACGAGATCGAGTTCGGCAAGGCGCGAATTGCGCGCACCGGCAGGCATGTCACCGTGGTCGCCATCGCCTTCATGACGCAGCGGGTGCTGGCCGCGGCGGCGGAGTTGGCTGCCGAAGGCATTGAGGTGGAGGTCATCGATCCGCGAACGGTTTCGCCGCTCGATACTGAGACGATTCTTGCTTCTGTGCGCAAAACGGGCCGCTTGCTGGTGGTGGACGAAGCGTTCGCGCCCTGCGGCATCGGCGCGGAAATAGCCGCATGCGTGGCCGATGCCGGTTTCGACGATCTCGATGCGCCCATCCGCCGTCTCAATGGAGAGTTCGCGCCAACGCCGTACAGTCCGGCTCTCGAAGCAGCGGTGATACCGGATGTCGCCACTGTGGTGAATGCGATCCGCGCGCTTGTGAACGAGTAAAGTATGCCGATCGAAATTACGATTCCACGCCTCGGCTGGTCCATGGAAGAGGGCACATTTGCCGAGTGGCTGAAAGCGGCGGGCGACGCCGTGCAACCTGGCGAACCGCTGTTTGCGCTCGAGAGCGATAAGGTCACCCAGGATGTCGAGGCGCTTGATGCCGGCATCCTGTTCCTGCCTCCGGATGCTCCGCACGCGGGGGCGTTGGTGAAGCCGGGGCAGTTGATCGGATACTTGCTTGCCGCCGGTGAGGCGCCGCCGACTGCCGCCGATCCAAAAAACCGCATCACGCCACGCGCCCGGCGCATCGCAGAGGAACTCGGCGTGGATGCGTCGAAACTGCTAGGCAGCGGCAGCCAGGGGCGCATTCGCGAGCAGGACGTGAGAGCGGCCGCCGCGCCCACCGCTGTTTCCGTCACAACCACGCGCCGCACCATAGCGAATCGCATGGTCGAAAGCCGCGAGCAAACAGCGCCAGTCACGCTGATGCGCCGCGTGGATGCAAGCCGCCTCACGGCCTTGCGCAACCGCTGGAAGCTCGCACTGCAGCCCGCCCCCGCGCCGTCGTTCAACGACATCGTCGCGAAACTGACTGCCATCGCGCTCGAACAGCATCCGATGCTAGGCAGCCGCTGGCAAGGCGATCAGATCGTCTTGCCCACATCCAT
>JACXTT010005359.1_pt1 | contig 18654 bp, 21 predicted proteins | sample 9270951 | NCBI WGS metagenome assembly JACXTT01 (sample SAMN15532306, study PRJNA645909) | rock metagenome | isolation source: weathered quartz diorite | place: Puerto Rico | collected 2017-06-21 | reverse complement strand
AACGGCTCGAACGTTCGGAAAGCATGCGCGCCTCCTTGTCTCGGATGTTGGTGGTGTGGGCGGTCCGGCCCCATGGCCGAGTCACCCGGGTCGATCGGAAGGTCAGATCACCCCCTTCCTGGGTCCGCGCTCGGAGGGCCGGGGGGCAGGAAGATGCCCGTTGTCGGCGTCCTCAGCGTCCAGGACGACGCAGATGCCGTCCTCCTCGAGCACGCTCGCGACGAGCCGGGTGCGGCAGTGGATCGCCACGCCCGCGCGGCTGAGGCGCACGAGCGCCTCGACGCCGGCCCGGTCGATGAAGCTGACGCCAGCCAGATCGATCTTCAGGGGCCGGCGAGAGCGCAAAGCACGAGCGCATTCGCGCTCGAGCAGCGCCACCCACTCGCCGACGACGCGCCCCTCGAGTCGCAGCGTCTTCACCCGATGTGGCCCGTTCTCGCCTGTGATCCGCAGCGTCACGTCGACCTCCTCGTCGCTCGCGCTTCGACACATGCATAGGCATGCGGCGTGCCAGGGCCGCGCCGCGCCGGCGCAAGGCGGCTCAAGCGTCTGAAAGGAGTCGAGTTGGACTAGGACGCTGCGAGACGAACGCGCGGAGTCGACGCGGCCATGCGTGCCGACCTATTGGGAGATTGCCAAGGGAATGGCGGCGATCACTGGCGGCGCTGGATGCCGAGCCTCTTCATGCGGGCCTCGAGCGTCGTCCGCTTGAGGCCCAGAATCTTGGCGGCGCCCCGCTCGCCGCTGACGCGCCAGCCGGTCTCCTCGAGAACGACCATGATGTGGTGGCGCTCGATGTCCTCGAGGCTGCGCGCCTGCGGCTTCGGGCCCGCGCCGCCAGGGGCCGCCATGACATCGGCCAGCACGAAGCGGCCCTTGGGCGAGAGGATGACCGCCCGCTCGATGACGTTCTGCAGCTCGCGCACGTTCCCGGGCCAGGAGTACGAGGCCAGCCGGTCCAGCACCTCGTCGCTCAGCGTCCCCACGTGCTTTCCCATCTTCGACGCGTAGAGCATGGCGAAGTGGCGGGCCAGGCGCGGGACGTCCTGCAGCCGTTTTCGCAGGGGAGGGATGACGATCGGGAAGACGTTGAGACGGTAGTAGAGATCGGCGCGGAAGCGCTCTTCGCTCACGGCCCGCTCCAGATCGCGGTTCGTGGCGGCGATCACCCGCACGTCGACCTTCAGGGTCTGCGTTCCGCCGACGCGCTCGAACTCGCCGTCCTGCAGGACGCGCAGCAGCTTCGCCTGCAGGTCCAGCGGCAGGTCGCCGACCTCGTCGAGGAAGAGCGTTCCCCGGTTCGCCAGATCGAACCGCCCGACCTTCCGCGTGAGCGCGCCGGTGAACGCCCCCTTCTCGTGCCCGAACAGCTCGCTCTCGATCACGCCGGCCGGAAGGGCGGCGCAGTTCACCTTGACGAGGATCGTGTCCTTCCGCCGGCTGAAACCGTGAATCGCGCGGACGATCAGCTCCTTCCCGGTGCCGGTCTCGCCGGTCACCAGCACCGTGGAGTCGGTCTTCGCCACCTTGCGCACGTTCGCGAGGACGCCGACGATCTCCGGCGACTGGCCGACGACGTCGCCGAACGCGGCCTCCGCCCGCACCTCCTCCTGGAGGTAGACGTTCTCCTGCTCGAGGCGCGCCTTGAGCGCGGCGATCTCCTCGTAGGCCAGCAGATTCTCGATGGCGAGGGCCACCTGCTCGGCGATCGCCGTGAGCAGCGAAGCCTCGTCCTCTCCGTAGCGCCCCGGCTGTCGGCTCCCCACGTTGACCGTTCCGATCACCTTCCCCTTGATCATCATCGGGGCCGAGACGGCCGAGCGGATGCCCTCCTTGAGCAGGGCCGGGTGCTCGAAGAACGGGGGCGAGTCGAGCAGGTCGACCGTCAGGAGCACCCTGCGGTTGTCGAGCACCCAGCCGGCGCGGCTCCGGTGGCGCGGCCACTCGGTCCCGAGCGGGATGAGGGTGGATGTCGGCACGGAGCCCGCCACCCCGAGCACCCTGAAGACGTCCTTGACCGGATCGTGGAGCACCAGGGCGGCGCGGTCGAAGGGGATCACGTCGCGCAGCACCGTCGTGGTCGCCGAGAACAGGGAATCCCGGTCGAGGCAGGTGACGATGGCGTTGTTGACGTCGAGGAGGACGCGCAGGCGCCGCTCCGACGTCCTCAGCTCGGACGTACGGGACTCGACGAGGCTCTGCAGCGTCGCGCTCAGCGTCTGAAGCTCGCCGACCAGGCGCCGCAGCTCGATCTCGGACATCGCGGACGTCGCGAGGACGCGGAGGATCCCGATCTCCTCTTCCGTCCAGTCGTGTGGCTCTCCGTCGACGACGCAGAACGTCCCGAGGGCGTGCCCTTCGGAGGTGATCAGGGGAATGCCGGCGTAGGCGACCACGCCGTGCTCGGAGATCGACGGATTGTGCTCGAAGACGGGATCCCGCCGCGCGTCCGGCACCACGAGCGCCTCGCGCGAGCCCACGGCGTGCTTGCAGAACGAGTTCGCCAGGGGAGTCTGCCGCGCGGACGCGAGCGGCTCCGACAGCCCGCATTGGCTCTTGAAGAACTGTCGATCGCCGTCCACCAGGGACACGAGGGCGACCGGCACGTGCAGCACCGCCGTCGCCAGCCGCGTCAGCCGGTCGAACGCCTCCTCGGGCGGTGAGTCGAGGAGCGACGTCTTCCGCAGCGCCGCGAGGCGGGCCTCGTTCTCGATGATGTTGAGGAGCTTGTCCTTCAGACGGGAGCCCCTTCTATCGGAGTCAGTCTCCGGATACGATCCTGCGGAAGTGATCTCTCTTGAAGAGGTAGGTGACGCCGCCCTTTTCTTCGTAGATCACGTCGATCGCGTCGGTCGGAACGCTGAAAGATTTGTTGACGAACCCTTTTGCCCGGCTCAAGAGGATCACCACCTTCTGGGAGCCATCGGATCCCTCGTTCACGATGTGCACCGCGTAATCGACCTTGCCGTCCCCGTCGTAGTCGCCCTTGATCCACTCGGGGCTGTCGCCGGCGGCAAGCAGACCGCTGAACTGCGCGTCGAGCGTCGCGAAGCGCCACCCCCGGTACTGCTCGTCGAGCGTCGCCCGCACGTCCGGCGGCAGCTTCCCGACCGGATTCGCCGCCCGGGACATCCCCGCGGCGGCGGTTGCCGCCCAAAGGGCGATCAGCGCGCGTGCGATGGGGGCTCTCATACCGTGACGCTCAGGGTTGCTTCGTGCCGCTTTTGACTTCGGCCACGAAGTCTTCGGTCATCTTCTTGATGCGGGGACCGAGCGCCTGGATCCTGGATTGGGACACCTCCATCAGACGCTGCGTCAGGGTCGGCAGCTTGTCGGCGAACGCCCGGCCGGCGGGGCTCTTGTAGAAAGCAACCAGGCCCGACAGCTCGTCGGTCGTGAAGGTCGAGGAGTAGACGTCGATGTAGTCCGGCTTCATCTTCTCGAAGCTCAGCTCGTCGAAGACGACGTCGAGGATACGCTGCTGGAATTTCGCCTGCGTGTCACGCAGGTCGGCCGGAACGTCCATGGATTTCAATTGGGCCGTCATCATCTGTCCGATCTGGGCGCGCATGCCGGCGAGCGTCTTCTCGGTGTTCGTGAGGGTGAGAAGCTCCTCCGCCAGCTTCCGGCCGTCCGGCTCGGCGGCGGGTGCGAGGGTGAACGATTGAGCTAGACAGACGCCGACCGCCACGACCATGACCGCGAGCCTTTTCGGGAATCTCATCTGCTTCTCCATATGCGGGACGGTGTGCCGCAAATATACCATCCTCCTCCCTTCCGTCAGCAGATGAAAGGGATGAAGCGCTTGCGGGTCGCCATGAACCGGGCATACGGCTCTCCGAGCGAAGCGAGCAGGGCCTGCTCCTCGACATGGGCCCGGTACGAGTATGCGGCGAACGCCGTGACGAACGACACGAGGGCGCCGAGCCAGTTGCCGAGGGAGAGAGCGATCCCGAGGATGATGAGCAGGGCGGCGCTGTACGAAGGGTGCCGCACCCAGCGGTAGGCGCCCGCATCGATGACGCGGTGCTCGGCCTGAATCGTGACCGCGCCGGTGAAGAATCTGCCGAGGACCCGAAAGCAGTGGCGGCGGAGGAGGCTCCCTGAAATCAGCATGACCAGACCGCCGAAGAACCAGACCGAGCGATCGCCGGGCAGGACGGCCCACCGGGCGACGAAGGGGAGCAGAAATGCCGCGAAGGTCGCGAGAGCGAAGCCGACCACAACGACCCGAAGGGAGCCGCGGTCCTCGGCAGGAGCGGGCTTGCTCAGGGCGGCGGGCCGGGCGATGCGGAACTCGGGAATGAAGACCCAGACGTAGACCGGCCAGAAGATCAGGACGTAGGGCCACGTGAACGGAAGCGGTGTCGTCATCGGCTCCGGACGTCGATTCGGGCCGTCAGTTCACCTCCGCCGCGGCCGGCCCGCCCGCTCCTCCACCAGGTCCGCCACGGCGGCGGCCCGTCCCCGCAGGCCGGCAACGATGCCTTGTCGATCCACGTCGACGAGGAACGGAATATGGTTCACGATCAGGCCGGTGTCGCCAGGTGCCACCCACGCGCCGGGGGATGGGCGCCGATCAGCTCGTGAAGAACGCGGAGGTCGGTCCACGCGTACCAGACGGTCACTTGGCCGCGGGCGCCGCCGTGGGGAGCGGCGTTCTGGAGTAAAGGCCCAACGGATGGCCGGCCGGGTCGACGACCAGGCCGATCGCTCCGGTGCCGTCCGGCAGATTGAAGGGAAACCCGGCCACGACCGTTCCTCCCAGCTCGTTCGCCTTCTTGCAGCTTGCCTGGATGTCGGTCACCTGAACGTAGACCACTCCGTTGAACGTGCTGATTGCGCCCTCGGCGACCCGCAGCGTGCCGATGGCCCTGCCGCGCGCGGCGATCTCTGCCGCCTGATCCGATCCCTGCACCGGGTTGAAAGTCCAACCGAAGAGCTTGCCGTAAAACTCCTTGGACTGCGGCAGATTGGTCGTGGTGATGTCGAACCAGGCGATGCGGCCGGGTCCGACGTCCGGCGGGGGTGACTTGGCGGGATCGGATCGGAGCTGTCCGGTGACGAGAGTCAGGGCCGCGGTCCCCGTCAGAATCGCCGCTCGTATCAATCGGAGCTTGGGAATCATTTCGGTGGCCAGGCTCGGCCGGCCAGCTCCGAAGGAAGGGATTTCGGATCCCGAGGATAGAAGCGGGAGGGATCCGTCTTGAGGGCTGATGGCTCCTCCTGCGGCGCGGCCACGATCAGCCAGAGCGCAGGGTCGGACGTGTCGTTGAAGATCTGACGGAGCATCCGGGGAGCGACCAGGACGCTGCCGTACTTCGGAACCGTCACCGTCCTCTCTCCGATCCGCATCCGCCCGAGACCCTCGAGAAGAAAGTAGAACTCCCACGAATCGACGTGCCTGTGCCAGGTATTCGCCGAGAAGGGCGGAAGGCGCCAGAGACGTCCTCCGAACCGATTCTCTCCCCCGAGATCCTGAAGAAGGTTGGCGTTCGGGATCTTCATGATATTCGATTCACGCCAATGCTGCGCGTCCGGCAGCAGCAACGCAAAGCCATCATCATCGAGTGACATCGTTCTGGTTACCTCGAGAGGAGGAAGTCAATCGTCACCTCGAACCATGGCAGCGTTCTCGAAGCCGTTCATTTCGCTGTTTTCCTTCGGGGTCGCTGCTTCGCGGCGACCGAGCGAATGATGAGCCGGCCTCCTCCCGTGGCCGGCAACGGTGTCGTCGCCCGTTTGATGGCGGCGGCAACGAGCGCTTCGATGTCCGGGTTCGCCAGCACGCTCGCCGCACCGATGCGAATGAAGCGCGTTTGTTTTCCGGACCCAAGAAGCAGCCTCTTGGGGTCGGGAAGGCCGGCACCCTGAATGAAGCAAAGTCCGATGCCGTTGGCGCGCGCCGCGATCGATACGATCGAATCCGCCGGTCGCTCCGTAGGGGAGTAGCCAATCACGAAGAAATTGTAATTGTCCCACACCAGCTCGTTGGCGGTCGGGAACCTCCTGCGCACCGCGGACCGGACGGCGCGAATGAGCCTCTGGTCCTTCGGGTCAAACTTCTCGATGAAGGCGCGGAGCCTTTTCTCGCCAGCGGCCGATTCGCGATCACGCCTGCCGGTCATCGCCGGTTCTAGTGGACTCGGTATTCCTTGTAGGCATCGAGGACGTTGATGAGGTTCATCAACATCCGGCTCACTTCGGTATAGGTCTCGATCGCTTCGTTCGAGACGCTGGTTATCACGCGTCGGCGCGCCTCCCTGACTGTCGAGAGGTCTTGAGCTGTCAGAGTCGCATAGAAAGCATTGTCAAGCGCCTTACTCTCGGTCGGTGGGTCCGGGAAATCCGGCCACTTGGCGATCCTGCTGAGGATCTCGGCGCGGGTATACTTCGCTGGAGTGGTCACGGGCACGCGGACGTAGTGTCGCGCGGCGTCGACTTGCTCGCGCGTCACCTTGGAGAAGTCCTTCATGTCGCCGAGCGAGGCCAAGCCCTTGAAGCTGGCTTCCGTCATATTGAAGGACCAGGCAAGTGCGGCGTCATCGCGGGTTTCGGCGTTCTTCGACCCCATTTCTACTGCGAGGTATTTGTCGACCGCATCAGCCGGCATGCTTCCGTAAAGCAGAATGGCACCTGAAGCACGATCGAGTTTGTAGGCCCCGTGCGCCGGGAGGTAGGCCGTCACTTTTTCTGCATTCATGTAATTGTGCGCAGCCGGACCGATGTCACCGCCCCGTTTCGAGACTTGAAGCGCCAGATCGATGAACCCTGGTGGATCCACATCGGCCAGATCAGTCCGACTGAGCGCGCTGACGATGGCCGAATCGGATCGGCCAGATGCGTCGAAGGTGGCGAGGAGCGACGCGGCGTCGAAGAGGAAATACAGGTCGTCCTTCTCATCGGCAATCATATTGGCGATGCACGTCAGCCCATCCGGCCCGGCGGCCTTCACCGAGTTCCAGAACTGATCCATCTCAGCGGTCTTCGCTTGCTGTTCGCTCTTTGAGAGCTTGGAGGGGTGAAAGCCATATGTCTTGCGCTTGGCCTCGGCCAGGGTCACGCACTTGGACGGCGCCTGTCCTGTTATGACGGCGGCTGCCGCTGGAACGGTGAGTGCGATCATCATCAACCCGACGGTTCGGAAGATGTCCATCGATGCCCCTCGCGGTGATAAGTCTCCCCCTCGTCAGGCGACGGCGGCCTCGACGATGCTGACCGGCGACGACGTCGGCACCAACCTTGTCAGGCGGAAACCCCCCTTGTCAAGGAGCGCGCGGTACTCTTTCTCCGTTCGTTCCTGCCCTCCCGGCCCGACCAGCATCATGAGATCGAGCATCTTGCCGGGATGCGGCGTGTCGCCCTCGGGAAGGACCATCTCGATGATGAGCAGGCGGCCCGCCGGACTCATCGCGCGCCGGCAGTTGCCGAGGATGGTGAGGCACTGCGGCTCGCTCCAATCGTGGATGATGTGCGAGAGAAGGTAGGCGTCCCCGCCCGGCGGCACGCTCTCGAAGAAGCTGCCCGGCTGCACCGTGACGCGATCCGCCACGCCACGCGCCTCGAGCAGCGCGGGCGCATCTCGAACCACATGGGGCAGGTCGAAGAGGATCCCGCGTGGCGCGCGGTGCCGATCGAGAATCGTGGCCAGCAGATGCCCGGAAGCCCCGCCCACGTCCACGACGGTCGAGACCTTCGAGAAGTCGTACGACGCCGCCACGGCCGGGGGCTCCGCGTTGTGGAACCCGATCATGGTTTCGCTGAACAGGGACGCAGCCTCGGGATTCTTCGTCAGCCAGTCGAAAATCGGCATGCCCAGGGATTTTTCGAACCCGCTCCTGCCCGTTTGAACGGAATAGGGCAGCTCCCCGAATCCGCGGACCCACCAGTCGCTGGCCATCGTCAGGATCGAAGCGCGCGCCGAGCCGGGAGCGCCCGCCCTCAGGGCCTCGCCGAGAGGCGTCAGCGCGAAGCGGTGCGTGGCGCTCTCCTCCAGTATCCCCAGGTTCGAGAGCGTCCGCATGAATCGATAGAGGGACGGCGCATGGGTTTCCGTCGGACCGGCCAGTTCGTCGGCGCCCTTGGGGCCATCCGCGAGGCGGTCCGCCAGACCGAGCCTGGCCGCGAGGTAGACGATGCGGGACACCCAGTGTCCCATCGCCATCTGGATGAGCTGAGCGTGAGGCGGTGCCGCTTCCGTGCTGCTGCCCTGGTCCTGTGACATGTCGGGGTTCTCCTGAAGGGTCTTCATGGCCCACTGCGCGCGACTTCATAACGCAATCGCACCACTCCGTCCCGGTACTTCCTGGATGAGCGCAGACGAAGCGGCACATCCCGATGTCGCGGCGCCACGAGCGGAATCCCTTCGCCGATGAAGACCGGAATCACGTGGATGTCGAACTCATCGATCTCACCTGCGTCGAGGAAGGAAGCGATCAAACCCCCGCCGCCCATCATCCAGATCTGCTTTCCGGGCGTCGCCCGCAGCCGCTGCGCAAACTCCTTCACCGGCTCGGTCACGAATTCAGCCCCTGGCGCCGCCTGCCTGGGAGGCTCCCGCGAGAACACATAGTTGGCGACTTTCGTGTCGAACAGACCCTTCTTCTTGCCCGTTCTCCTGCAGTAGTCGAGAAGCCAGTCATAGGTCTTGCGTCCCCACAGGATGGTGTCGATGGTCGGGTAGAATTCGCGCATGCCGTAATCGACGTCGCGAGGCCGGCGATTGAGCCATTCCACGTCGCCGTCCGGCCTGGCGATGTAGCCGTCGGCGCTCGTCGCGATGTAAACGACTATCCTCCGCGTCGACTTCAGCCGGGCGTCAGACATCGCTGTGGGCCTTCAGGAGATCGATCGGCTCGCTCCCCTCGACCACCATCGGCCAGCGGGGCATACAGGCGAGAATGCCGGTCACCGATGGCCTCCGTCGTCTGTCGGTCGGCGGGAACCGCCTGGCGCTGCTCTCTTCAGATCGAAGTGCGCGTGCAGTGACTTGTCGCCAGGCAGGCGGAACGTCCAGTCTTCGGTGTGGCGGTCTGCATTGACGATGGTGAAGAGGAAATGATTCAGGAATACAGGCTCGGTGCTACCGGAGAGATCGACGAAATCGAACTCCACACTCTTGTGGTCCGCCGATTTGCGAGCCACCATCCGAGGCCGGTTGCCGGCCTCGCAGTAGTGAACCAGCGTCAGGCGATCACCGTCCACAAAAATCATGGTCGGCTCTGGCATGCCCCCGGGCGCAATCTCGTGCACCAGGACGCTTCCGCGCGAGGCCACGCGCAGCGTGACTTGAATGAGCCCGTCGATCTCCGGATTGGGGGGATCGGTCTTGACGGAGCCGCTCCACGTGCCCGCCAGGCCCTTCAAGACATCGAACGAGGCTTGCGCGTCCGACTTCGCGGGCGTCGCTTCTTGCCGTGGCGCAGGGGCCTGCGCAAGACTGATGCGACAAATCGACAGTACCATCGTACAAACGGCGAACGGTAGCGATTTCACGCGCGGCTCCGACTACCTCCCCGGTGCCTGCCCCGCATCGACTGGCTTGAGGTCGAACTTCCCTTTGCTTTCGACAAAAAACACACAGTCGGAGGTCTTGTCGCAGGTCGTCGTATGCCGATAGTTCCCGCCGGGCTGCAGGAAGTAAGACCCCGGACCCAGCCGGAATTCAGGCTTTCCCTCAGGAGCTTGAATATACGTCCCCGATACGATCACGACCTTCATGTCGTAGGTGTGCGTGTGGAGGGGAGCCGCGAACCCCGCCGGCAGCTTGAAAAATGCGCCGAACGCTCCGTTTGCATGGTTGCCCCACAGGTCGGCAACCTTGACTCCCGGAGCGCCGGGGTCGAGATCGGTCCACTTCAGGTCACCGGCCGGCATGACGACGAGTCGGCTGACCGCGGGCGGAGTGCTCTTCGCCTTCGCTTCGCCAGACGCCTGCGCGAACACCGCCACCGGCAAAGCGATCGTCATCACAAACGCCAGGATATTGTTTGTTCTCATTGTGCCCTCCTAACGTCATAGCTCACGCCTCGGTATGAGTCCGCCACCACCCACGCGCCGGCCGTCAACGCCCAGGAGTCGACGAATTCGCTCCACTGGAAGGCGTTGGGGCCGGCCACCACGCTGGGCGCCCATACGAGCAGCGTGAACAGGCCCAGCTGCAATGCCGACAGCGAGGCCGCGAGGCGTGCATGCACACCGGTGAGCACCGCGACACCTGACGCGATGAAGGCACAGCCGGTGAAAGATGCCCATGCCGTGTGCCACGGCAGCCAGCCGGGCACCAGCTCAGCGGTCGCTTTGAGATTGATGAAATGGGCTGCGCCGAAGGGGATCATGGCCAGGCCGTAGAACACTCTCGCGATGCGCAGACCGTTCTCACCCGTGGCGAAACGGAAGCGCCGACGGTCGTGCTCGTCGGCGAACCGGGCGTAAAGAGCCCATGCGCCGGCCAGCATCACCGCGGTGTCACCCAGAGACCACCAGCTATCCAGATCGGTCGGAGCGGTGACAATGTGAGACACCCTGAACAGCATCAGCCAGGTCAGGAGGTAGGCGATCAGCACGCGGGAGGCAACGACGGCGACGCGCCCCACGAGCAGCCCTGCGCCGCATGCCAGAGAGACGAGAGCGCAGAGATAAGCCAGTGCCTCGCGCGCGGGCACACTCGTGGGAACGCCGCCCCATGTCGGCGGGAAGTCGCCCTTCATCGCGCCCAGGATTCCGAGGGCGATCATGGTGATGGCAAAGAACAGATGCCCCACGCTTGCGATGCGCATCGTCAGACTGACCTCAGTTGTGATGTGCAGCGCTTTCTTCGAGAGAGAGTCGGAGAAAGCAGCCTGCATTGTAGTACAGAACGTCGCGCTGCTCGGTTCTGCTCAAGAATCGCGCAGCTTCCGCCATTCCCCTGCACGCAGAGGTCAGGCCGCTGGCGGTTCCGCGCCGGCATGGAAGTTCGCAGCCATGGTTGCCGCAAGCTGCTTTGCACCATAACAGCGGAATCGAAACTCGCCGCGCGCGTGTTTCACCACGACGATACCCGTAACCCAACCGAATTCGCGCCGCACGGCTCTGATGTCTCCCGCACGCACGTTGACCTGCTCTGGGTTGTTATGGACGAGTCGGTTAGTGCGGTTCGGTACGAACGATACGCCGTCGCTCGAGACGAAGACTGTACCGCCGACCCACAACCCACCTTGTGTCCGTGCGAAACGATTAATAACGGAAAGCGCTGCGATTGGCAGCAGGCGTGCAGGCGCAGCCTCAGGGATGAATACGTTCGCCAGCTTTCGGATGCCGGTCGTCCCCATGGGCGGCCTGACACCGTCATCGCCGGGTACGAGTGACCGATCCAGCTGGAGCTTCAGACGGGGCCGGATGTACGGGATCCCCCAGGATCGAACCGTGAGCCGGCAACGCAGGTTGCCACAAAAGAAGGCCGTGAAACTCCGATCGTCGATCCACTCGATACGCTCGAGAAGGAATGTCTCGTACATCCACCCAAGCCACCGGCACGATTGCAAGCGCAATTGCTTGCTGACGAGTGCAAAGTTGGTGATCTCTTCGAAAGGGCAATCGTAATCGGTCACGAGGATGTACCCGTCCGACGTCTCGAACTGATGCAGCAACGTGTAGCCGGGCAGGGAAATGTCGGTGGGCCTGCCATCCAGGGAGAGGCGCGAGCGCAGCGGCCATGTCTCGTAGGGGCCGTCGTGCTTCTCGAGCGTAAATCGGTTGATCGGTGTCATTCCGTGGCCATCAGGCGCCAAGCAGGGGGGCCAGACACGAGTGCGCCGCGGCGGGTCCGCCGCGGACCTCCAGCGCCCTCTCAGCTTCAGCCGGTTGTCAGGTTGCGCCCCGACTAAGGCGACAGCACGGACCCTACCAGAGAGAAAAACAACATGAGCGCACCCAGAGGCAGGAGCGCCTTCTGCCAAGCGGCAAACCGGCCATCAGGCGTCACGCCTGGGGCGACTACCGCGTTCAGACGGTTGATCTCGCGTTGAGCGACAGCCAACGGTACCACCGTCAGCAAGGCGGTGGGCCATAACACGTCGGCAAGACGCCAGAGGAGCGCGAACACTGTGCACACGGCCCCGGCGAGAACAGGGCTGAACTTGGATTGAATCCCCTTTTCACGCGCAGCCGACTTGATTCGCATGAAGAGCGGATAACAGAATATGAAAAACAGGAGCGAGCGCCACAGCGGATTGAGCCTGACGCCTGCGCGGAGCCTCACCGCCCACCAACACTTATAGAACCAATGAAGTTCGTACGTCCCCAGAGTGCAGAGGCACAGAATGACTACCTTCCGGACGGAGACGGCAGGATAGGGTGGCGACCCCGGCGCTGGAGCGTACCTGGCGTCCGGCTGGAACATGGGCTCCTTCGTTAGATTCCCACCCGTCGTGCTATCTGTCCGGCCAGCCAGATCAGTGCGGCGATCGCAAATCGCACGCGTCCAGAAAGCCGGATGCCGAAGGCTCGCTGTGCGCACCACGCGGTGAACGGGCACGCAGCAGTGCCGGACAGCAGGGCGAACCACCCATTTGTCAACGGCCAGGGCCCTCTCTCCACAAGTAACATCGCGCCTCCACCTGCGGCCATGACCGTCCATACCCAGGCCGCGACTGTTCCGAGTCTGGCCGCCCATTCTCCTCGCTTGGATATTGATGAGTCCCCGTGAAAGCTCTCGGTCATCAGGGTCCTCCGTCCTGGACTTCGGCCAGATACATCACGCGCGACACGGCTCCCCTTCGTGACAACTCAACGACCGTCTCGAGGTAGCGCAGCTGGCTCTCGATATCAGCCGCACTCGAGAGTCCCTCGAGCTCTGCTCGATGCAGCCTCATGGCGGCCAGCCTGCCGCCGGCGTTCTTGACCACGCTCACTGTTCTGTTCTCGCTCTCGATGAGCCGGAGACCGGCAAGTTCGAGCAATCTCTCGTTCCACCCGGTCGGAACGAACTGGGTGTAGCCATGAACGCTGCGTTTCCGCACCTCCTCGTTCGAGACGGAGCCAGTCACCACTCCAGCGTCGGTGAACAGAAACCTTCCGCCGAGCCGCAGCAGTCTCGCAACCTCGCGGAAAAGAGTCACGCGGTCGCGAAGATGAAGCACTACGTCGAGGGACATCGCGGCATCGAACGAGCCCGCCTCGAACGGAAGCGGCTCGTTCAGGTCGCCTTCGTGCGTGGATAGCAAGGCATCGACGCCAAGCGAGGCGGCACGCGCGCGCCCGGCGCGAAGGGCTGACGGGCTGAGCTCCACTCCCGTGCCCCGGCAACCAACCGCGTCAAGGATGAAGGTCAACGGGCCGCAGGGGCCGCAACCAAGATCGAGAAACCGGCTGGCACCCGACAGCTTGAGGCGCTCGATGTCAGCGCGTACTTCGTCGGCGCCCACCCAGGAGTGTTGTCCGATATCCTCGCCGTAGGATTCGCGCCGAATCTGCCGCATCAAAGGCGAGTCAAAATCTTGGTAGAAGGCTTCGTAACCATCCGCCCGTGATCCGCTTTCCATGCCTGCACCCCAGCGGTCTATCGCGTTGTCAGCCCCCCAGCTCGAGCGAAGAGAACGCGCTCATCGTGACGTAGTATCCGTCCGGATCCCGGAGGGAGAACTCCTGTGTGTGCGTATTCGGATTCGCGTGCGGCTCCTCTTCGAGCCGGGCGACGAGAGCGCGTGCCCTCTTCAGGGCCATATCGAAATCGTCGACGCGAAAAAACAGGAGGAGCCCGTTGCCAGGTGTCGCGTTGTCCGGACTCATCAACGACGGATGCTCGTGCGCGCCCCACTGGTGGAGGCAGAGCAGGACAGTTCCATCCGAATCGACGATCTGACTGAAGTAAGGATGGTCCGGTCGTTTCTCGGTTTGGCCGAAGAGCGACTGGTACCATTTGACGCTAGTCGGCACATCGCTTACGCCGATGATCGTCCAGGTGCGTTTCATGACATAGCGAGCCCGCCGCCTTTTGGCGGCGCCAGCTTGTAGGTCGCCTGACACGCCCGATACCCGACGAACGTGAGAATCCCTGAGAAGAAGAGGCAGAGACCCAGCCACACTCCCCAATGTCTGTTCATGAGGCCGCCAATCAAGCCTGAAACACCCAGCGCCAAAAGGAGAAAGGCCGCCACGCGACTTTGTCGGCGTTGCAGCCAAAAGCCCAACCCACCGCTCATGATTGCCTGGCCCAGGCCGAGACCCCACGAACCGAAGACGAATGATGACAGCGCCTGAATGCTGGCAACGACGTAACAAGCGCGCGCAGCCTCGGCGACAAGCAGTGCCGCATCGTCATGCCCGATCGGCCGTTCGAAGAGTCGGGTGAGTGGCTTGGAATTGGTCTGCACTTAGCCCGCTCGTAGTCCAGCTAACGCCATGCCGATGGATACGCCCGGTCAGCCGACGGCGCCTGGCCTCGGGATGGGTAACAACCGGCCTCGTTGTAGATGCCCCAAGGGTCGAAAAGCACCCAGGCGCCATTTATCGGGTCACGCCGCGCGAAGAAGACATGTAGATGGACGTTGGGATCGTCCTTGGTCGCGAACCCCCCTGGCCCGGTGTCGCCGGCCCATCCGAGAACGGCTCCAGTAGTCACTACGCGGTTGAGAAGGCGGAGGTTCATCGCTTCTCGCTCAGTCCCCCAGAAACGCGGGTCGGGAGACCGCTTTTCAGGGAGGGCTGAGCAACCCGTCTGATCCAGTTGCTCCTTGTAGCGGGCAAGAATCGGTGAACCGGGTGGTGCGCCCTTCACGCTTACGTCCCAAGAAGACGCGCAATCATGGGCAGCGCCACCACGCAGGTGCATGTAGATCGTGCGGTAAGCATCGTGATCGCCTCCTGCATCGTGGCTCAGAATCACTGTGTTTCCGGAGAAGCCATCCCAGCCGAGGAAGATCACCCGCCCCGGGGCCGCTGCCCGCACGACGAAGGTCTCTCGGCCGTTGATTCCAAAATCAGCAGCCATATGCCAGCGATCCGGTCCATACAGCCAACCTGCCACCAGGCGGACACGCTCGTCCTCGAAGGGCAGGGTAAACATGGGGTGGATGCCGCGCAGCAGGTCCAATCGTGCGCCACGGCCAGTGGTGTCCGCAGGCCATCGGTACTCCACGACAGATCCACCCGGAGGGGCCGCACATCGCTCGGGTGGCTCGGCGCAATGGGTGGCAGTTCGCGCGACCGCCTGCAGGTATGGTTCGGGCCCCAGTATCCAGGGCTGGCAAACCCTGGCTCCGTCGCCTGGGACTGATAGACCGGTTGCTGAGAGACTTGCAGTCAATCCCAACGCAAGGGCCAGGTTCCGCTTCGACTTCATATGAGAGCTCGACCAAGTGAACCTTGGTATGCGGCGGCCCAACCCAAGCCGCCCACCGCCGGCGCCGCAGGATCAGCCTGTTGTCAGGCCGGGAACGACAGGACTCCTAATGGCGCCGATCGACGGATCTTCTCAAGCCTCCTGCGTTCCGTCTTCATCTTGCCCACAGAACGCCCTGCATCAGGCGCGGTGAGCGAGCGCCCCACACGAACTCCCAGTACCTCACAATCCGTCCGCCATCGCCCGCATGCGTTTGTTTTGAGCAACGGCCGTATTGAGCAACTCGATACTGGTTCCACGCGTCACGGCTTGATACCCATGAGGAGGTCGACCGCCGCACTGGCTGCTGGACGTCCCGCGTACTTCGGCTGAGCGCAGAGCGCTGCGATGGACTTGGCAAACGCCTCATCGGATGCGCCCGCGCCGCCGGACAACATTCCTATAACACCGGCAGCTACAAGCTCCGCACCCCTCGCTTGGCCTGGATCTGTCGTTTTTTTTTGGACAGCGCGTACGGATGAGTCGAGTACTCCGAGGATGGCCCCGAGGCCGGAGAGAAATCCCTTTGTATACATCACCTGCTGTGCGGCGTCATACGCGTCGAACTCAGGACACGAGACGTGAGAGTACCCGCCCGCGTGGGCCTGCCCGTTCAGCGTCGTGAGAATCACGAGCACCAGCCCGAACGACCTCATGTGCTTGCCCTCCTACTCATGTCGCCAAGGTGACTCACACATCGTGTCGGCCGAACGCTCCGGACACCAGTCCGCCGCGAGGTCGCTGCCTGCCGACGGCTCCAGGTTGCTATACGGGCTGTACAGCATTCCAGACCTCACGAGGCGTCGAGCGAAAGAGATCGTTCAAAGCTTGGACTCGTGGAGCCAAGCTGGCGCGGTCGGAGCCGACGACTGTTTCAGCAAGCTGTTAGCTGCCTCCCGACGACAAGCTTGTGTAGAGCCGCCATTCTGGATCTTCCTGAACCATGAACTGAACCTCGTGGCTTCGCCTCTTTGCCTTCAGGGTTTGAAACTGAGTGCGCGCTCGTTCCGGATCGGACGTGTAGACTACGAACTCGCGCATTCCACCGGTGGTGATTACTATGGCGAAGAGATGCCCTCGGTCGCTTTGAATAGGTCGACAATCGGGCCACGGACCACCCGCGTGCCGTCAGCTTCAGGATCGCTTGACCCCGGGTCGGTGTTTCACGGATGCCTTGCAACCACCCTGAATTCTCTTTTGAACTTCACCCCACACCGGCACACGCAGCTCGCCCTCGCAGATGCGGTCACCCTGAGTCGGACTAATTTTTGCCGCATAAATACCCACGGTCACCTCGGTGTCTGATATGTCGCGCAGATCCATGGAGAAATGACTGGCACCCGCAAATCCTCCGTCGACGTCCCAACCGTCACCGCTGATGTGGTATGAAGGGAGGCTCCGGCCACCAGGCACGTACGTGTGCCTGATGGGCATTGAATGCGCAAACCAGTCCTGCAAATCGGGACCCTGGATCACGACGTCGATTATGAAATCGGCGTCGCTCGCCTTGGCATCGAGATATGCTTCCTCCAACTCTGGTCTATCGTCGATATCGGGCAAGGGCGGCACTATGACCTCGAGCGCAACGGGTACAACTGGCTTCATCTTTTCAAGCGACTGGCTACAGCCGCCCAGGAAGTTTAGCGCGATGAGGATGGCGACAAGTACACCACGACCCCGGACGATCACGTATGGCTCATCGTGTGCATGCGGTGTCTGTTGTGGCGGAGACGCGGTGGGCGAACACCCAACTAACCCTTCGCATTCGCAATGTAGGAATCGACGTTCGTCGCCAGCACGTCAAGAGGCACATTGCCACCGAGCACCACGGCATCGTTGAACGACTTCAGATCGAACCTCGATCGCAAGGCCGCCGTCGCTTTGTCCCGCTGCCGATTGATCTCGCTGTGCCCAACCTTGTATCCACAGGCTTGGCCCGGCCAGGAGCAATAGCGGTCGACTTCGCTGGCGACCTCGAGCGGGTTGGAGCCGTTGACCTCCACGAAATAGCGAACACCCTGCTCCCTGGTCCAGCGTTTCGCGTGAATTCCGGTGTCGACCACCAGGCGGCAGGCGCGGAAAGCGATTGACTGGAAATAGCCGAGCCTTCCGACCGGGTCGCTCTCATAGGCACCGAGCTCATCGGCGAGCTGCTCGGCGTACAACCCCCAGCCCTCCGAGTAGGCGTTGAAGCTGAGCATCTGCCGGATCAGCGGCATTGTGTGCGTATATTCGCCCTGCCAGATGTGACCGGGAATCGCCTCGTGGAAGGTGAGATCGGCGAGACTGTACCGGCTGTGCAGATCGGTGGTCCTGAGATTGATCCAGAACCGGCCTGGGATCTTGCCATCGATCGACCCGGCGCCGCCATACGCACCCGGCGCTCCCGGCTCTTCTTCCGGCGGGAGGCGTCTTACTTCCATGTTGGGATTCACCACATGATGGAAAGCTCGTGGCATCTGCTGCCTGATCCAGCGGAGCCGCTCTTCGATGAACGCCAATATGTCGGCTCGTCCCTTGTCGCCTTCCGGAAACTTGTATCGCGGGTCCTCGGCCAGTCCCCGCATCCGGTCTCCGACGGAGCCTTGCGAAAGCCCGAGTTGCTTGAGGATCGTGTCCATCCCGGCGTGCAGCCGCTCGACCTCGCTTCGGCCCAATTCGTGCACGTCGTCCGGCGAGAGCGTGGTCGTGGTGGACGCCTTGAGCGCCCAGCGGTAGAAGTCCTCCCCGTGTGGGCGTGCCCAGATGCCGGCGTCGTCCGTCGCGACGGCCCGCTCCGTCTCGAGTTCATGGATCTGGCGCTCGAGCGCGGGGGCGATCTGTTGTGCGGCGATGCGCCTGGCACGGTCGGCCCATTCCCCCGGGATGTTCTTGGTGCGTCGGGTTATCGATTCCACCAGCGACCCACCGGCGCGAGCATTCCGGGCGGAGAGGCTGAGCTGCGTGAGCGCCTTGTCGAGCAGGAAGCCTGGAGGAACGAGCCCCATCCCATGTGCCGCCTGCAGGCGCCCCAACTCTCCATCCAGCTGCAGCGCGTACGATTCCAGTCGGGCAAGATAGGCCTCGGCGTCGCCGGCATTCTCGATCGGATGCTGGCTGTCGAGGAAACGGGGGACGTCGAGATACGCTCCGACATTCTGGATCACGACGTACGGCGTATTGCGCCAGCCTCCCACTGTGATGTCGCCGTAGGGAAGCGCGAAACCCTCGAGCGCGGTCGTGTACGCGCTCCGGACCACTGCGATGCTGGTGCGCACGGAATCCGGGAGATCGGCGGTGGTGAGGGCGTTGAT
>JACXTT010005358.1_pt1 | contig 18658 bp, 15 predicted proteins | sample 9270951 | NCBI WGS metagenome assembly JACXTT01 (sample SAMN15532306, study PRJNA645909) | rock metagenome | isolation source: weathered quartz diorite | place: Puerto Rico | collected 2017-06-21 | reverse complement strand
AAGAAACTTCAAAATTGCCCGTGGTGGGATTTGTTTACAAACCAAATGATAAATTAACCTTCGATATAACCACCGATGAACAAAATGTAACTTATGAATTAAATAACAAGATTGATTTGTTCATAGAAGGTGGAATATCTATTGATGAATATGTTGTCAGAGAGGATGATGTTGAGAAAACGGTACGCTACACAGAACAACGTCTGGGAAGTGGTATCAAATTAAAAATTAATAAATCAGTTAACTGCTCACTTTCCGCAGGCGAAGTTTTTAACGATACGTTAAAATATCGGGATTTACCCGGAAAGATTTCTTTAAAAGACGAGTCCTTGTATACATAATTTAGTATGGAGTTAAAACTTTAAGAAAAGATGGATTTAAAATGCGTTTATTAATTATTGAGGATGAAAAGAAAACAGCCGCTTATCTTAAGAAGGGGCTGGCAGAAAACGGTTTTATAGTAGATATCGCTGTTAATGGAGATGACGGTTTACATCTCGCGTTTACGAACGACTACGATTTGATTATTTTAGACGTTATGCTTCCAGGAAGAGATGGATGGTCTATTATTGCTGAAATTCGTAAAGAGAAAAAACAAACTTTGGTCCTTTTTTTAACAGCACGTGACTCAATTGAAGATAAGGTTAAAGGGTTAAAATTAGGTGCAGATGATTATCTTATCAAACCTTTTTCATTTGCAGAGCTTCTTGCCCGCGTTCGGTCAATCTTGCGACGAGGTCCTACCCGGCAACCTGAAGTAATGAAGATAAGTAATCTTGAAATCGATTTTATTCGTCATAAGGCGACTCGCGATGGGAAACGGTTAGAACTTTCTCCCAAAGAGTTTATTCTATTATCATTCTTAGTAAGAAGAAAAGGAGAGGTTCTTTCCAGAACCCTGATAGCAGAGCAAGTTTGGGACATGAACTTTGATAGCGATACGAATGTCGTCGATGTTGCGATCCGTCGGCTTCGTAGTAAAGTGGATGACCCATTTTCTAGTAAGCTGATTCATACCGTTCGGGGAATGGGATATGTTTTGGAAGAGAATAAAGAAAAGTAGAGAAAAGAAATATAATCAATCTTTTTCCATTACAAAAAGATTAACTGTTTTATCCACAATAGCATCCCTTCTTATCCTTTTTTTATCCACAATCTTTTTATATTGGACACTTAAAGACGATTTAGAAAATAAAGATGCGAAATTCCTCATCGAGGAAATTGCTGAGATTAAATCTATTTTAGAGAATCAGTCCTTTGACTGGACGGCAATTGAAAAAAGCATTAAAGCAGACGAGGCTATTCCATATAGATTTAGTAAATATTATAGAAGAATCCTTGATGAAAAAGGACACATTTTAGCTGAAACTATCCGAATGAATGAAATTATTCCACCACAGGCATTCCCCGATCCGATTGTCATCGACCCGGATGAGCTTGGGGAGAAATGGAAATCGAAGGATGGAAAAACATTCCTTACAATGAGTACTTGGGCAGAGACAGTTTATTCTAAAAAAAGTAAATATATTTTGCAGTTAGCTGTAGATGTCTCACAAGACGAGAATCTTATTAATGCTTTTCGCAATAAGATGGCTCTAGTGTTCTTTCTTGGCATTCTTTTTTCTTGTGGGATTAATATTATTGTTGCAAAAAGTGGAATGCGTCCTTTGAGAGAGATGACTAAGAAAATTCATCAGATTACGGCTAGCCAGCTTCATGAACGAATTTACCCGGAGCGTTGGCCCAAAGAATTGAATTCCCTTGCTGTCGCTTTTGACGAAATGCTTGATCGTCTGGAGGATTCTTTTGATCGTTTGTCTCAATTTTCAATGAACCTAGCCCACGAATTACGTACGCCGATCAATAATCTTATGGGAGAGGCGCAAGTTGCTCTTTCTAAAGTCAGAACTCCGCAAGAATATACCCAAATTCTAGAATCTAGCCTAGAGGAATTCTCCCGGCTCTCTCGGATGATTGATAATCTTCTCTTCCTTGCGCGTTCTGAAAATAAAGAAATAAAGATTGAACCTAAAACTTTCGATGCCCATCGAGAGATTGAGGCGGTTATTGAATTTTATGAAGCCGTGGCTCAAGAACGCGGAATTAAAGTTTTTTGTGAGGGGGAATCATCTTTAAAAGCGGACATGGGCTTATTTAGGCGGCTAATCAATAATTTGCTTTCCAATTCTTTACAATATACTCCTAAGGGAGGGAAGGTTACGATTTCTATTCAACGCTTAGATGAATATATTGACATTGTCGTCAATGATACAGGTATAGGTATAGATTCTATAGATCTCCCTAATGTGTTTGATCGGTTTTTTAGAAGCCAATCTGCACGGTCAGAATATCCTCAAGGAATGGGATTGGGGCTCAATATCGTCAAATCCATTATGACTCTGCACGGCGGCCATGTGGCCATTCAAAGCGTACCGGACCAAGGGACAAAAGTCACCTTACACTTCCCTCATCAGCAAGCATAAGATTACAGAAATGTAATCCTACTGTAATTCTCCCGTAAATTTCAAAGAATATAATTAAGCAAATAAATTAAACCAAAGAGGATTTGTCTGCCTATTTATAAATGAAGGGATTGACAAAGACTTACAAAAGGAGACGGAAATGAAAATAGTGAAAGGTATTGTATTGGGATTATTTGTAATCGGGATTAATGTGTTTTTATCATCGTTATCATTTGCAGATAAAGGACCTGAAAAAGAAAAAATAAAACTTTTAAATGATTCAGCAGCGGTATTGTTGCAATCGAATCCGAAGCTTTCAGATGGATTAACTAAATTTGCTAATGAAGAGGCGGCAGAAAAAGAAGAGCATGAAGGAAAGAAAGAATTAGAGGGAGCAAAAGAAGAAGAAATGGAAAAGCATCATGTGGATCGCATTCAGCTTTTAAAAGATTCAGCGGCGGCTTTGCAGGCGTCGCATCCTGAAATGGCAGAGAGTTTAACAAAAATGGCAGATCATATGGCAAAGAGAATGGCAGAGAAAAAAGAAGGGAAAGAGGACACTAAAGAAGCGGAAGAAAAGGAAATTAAGGATAAAAAATAATTGATTCACATCGGCTGCCCCTTACAGATGCTTTGCAAGGGGCAGTTATTTGAAAAGAATATAAAAAATGTCTAAACGGCGTGTTGTCATAACGGGGCTAGGTGTTGTTGCTCCAAACGGAATTGGTAAACAGGAATTTTGGAAAGCAAACATAGAAGGGAAATCAGGAGTAGATAGAATTTCATCTTTTGACGTTTCTAAGCTTGACTCTCAAATAGCCGGTCAAGTGAAACAATTTGATCCATTAAATTATTTTCCCAAGGAAGTCACCAAGAAGGTGGATAGGTTTGTTCATTTAGGCTTGGCGTCGGCAAAAATGGCATTAGAAGACAGTCATTTAGATTTAAATAAAGAAGATCGGTCAAAAATAGGTGTGGTTGTTGGGTCGGGACTAGGTGGAGTTCTTTTTCATGAAGATCAGATGATGGCTGCTTATCGAAAAGGTGTGGATCGCATGCATCCTTTGAGTGTACCACGTGTTACACCTAATGCAGTCGCAAGTCATATAGCCATTGCTTTTGGATTGACTGGATCTAATTTGGTTATATCAACTGCATGCGCTTCGGGTGCGCATGCTATCGGTGAAGGATTTAGAAAAATCCAATACGGAGAGTTAGATTTGAGTTTATCTGGTGGGGTAGAGGCACCGCTCACTCAATTTACTTTTGGAGCTTACAACGCTCTAAAGGTCCTTTCAAGAGGAAATGATTTTCCGCAAGAGGCCTCTCGTCCTTTTGACAAAGAGCGCGATGGTTTTGTTTTGGCTGAGGGTGCCGCTGTTCTTCTTTTAGAAGAGCTAGATCATGCTCTAAAAAGAAATGCGCATATTTATGCGGAAGTCGCGGGTTATGCTGCTAATTCAGGTGCTTACCATATGGTTATGCCTCATCCTGATGGAGAAGACGCCGCCAATGCCATGGCCAGTGCTCTCAAGGATGCAAAATTCACGACTAAGGATATCAATTATATTAACGCTCATGGAACGTCTACCCAAGCTAATGACAAGGCTGAAACAAAAGCTATAAAGCGAGTTTTTGGAGACTACGCTTATAAAATTCCCGTTTCATCGACAAAATCAATGATTGGGCATAGTATTGGCGCCGCTGGGGCCATTGAGGCTTTAATATGCGCCTTAGTGATAGAAAATAATTTAATTCCTCCGACGATTAATTATAAACACAAAGATTTGGATTGTGATTTGGATTTTGTGCCTAATCAAGCTAGAAGCACCAAAGTTAATACCGTGCTGTCTAATTCTTTTGGTTTTGGCAGCTGCAATGCGAGTATTATTTTTGCAAAGAGGGAAATCTAATGAATTACAAAGAAATAGAATTAGAAGTCAAAAAGATTTTAGCGGAACAACTGAATTCGAATATAAATAACATCGATTTGAATCAGAATCTCGTTTCTGACTTAAGCATGGATTCATTTAATTCCATCGAGGTGGTTTTTGAATTGGAAGAGAAGTTTGGCATTCAAATAGAGGATGCAAAGATTGTTAAAGCAAAAACAGTGAAAGATATTGTAGATTACGTCGCGACCCAATTGACTGCTAAGGGAAACAATCAAAAAAAATAATTATGTCTGTCAGCTTTGCTTTTCATATTAAAATATCCGGTACACCTAATTTCAATATTCAGGATGAAGCAGGTTTATTTTTAAAAGGAAATAATGGCCGACATGTGATTTTAATCCATGGGCTTACGGGAACTCCTTATGAGGTGGGATTTTTAGCAAAATTTTTTAATAGAAAAGGATATTCCGTAACATGTCCACGCTTGGCCAATCATGGCAAACCGATTGAAATTCTCAAAAACACAACATGGCAAGAATGGTATCAATCAGTGCGTACGGCATTTCTGAACATAAAAGATTCAGAAAGACAGGGGCCGATTTTTGTTGCCGGGTTATCTGTGTCGGCGCTTTTTGCGTTATTACTTGCTGACGAATTTTCTAGAATTACGGCCGTAAGCTGTCTTTCTCCGACAATATTTTATGATGGATGGAATACTACGCGATGGAAGTATTGGCTGCCACTGGTTTACATGACCCCCTTGAGACATTTTTTTTATTTTAAGGAAGAGCCCCCGTATGGCATTAAAAATGAAAATATTCGTCGACGTGTTCACGAGTATTACAGTAACGCCACACTAGAGGATTTAGAGAAAGTCAATCAGCATGGTTATGCTTATTATCCAGTAGCCCTTCTATATCAGCACTATCTTTTAGTAAGACATTTAGTAAAAAGATTGTCTTTCATCAAAACCCCTCTTCAAATTATGCAGGCACAAGAAGACGATATGAGTAGCATCAAGAACTCTCAGTTTATTTATGACAGGATTGGTTCTCAGGTTAAAGAATTAGAGATGCTATACGATTCTTATCACATTATTACGGCAGATCAGGAAAGAGATAAAGTGGCTCAAAAAGCTGAACAATTTTTCGATAAGATCTGTGCGAAGGCTTAGAGGAAAAAGGATATGATAAAAAATAGAATTGACGACCACTTTCAAGTCCTAGAAAAATTGAAAAATCATTTCAATGACTCTCTATCTGGTCAGCCCTTAGTTTTATCTAATTTTAGAATTTTTTTTGATTTTGATAATACTATTACAACGTGTGATGTATTGGATGAGATCATCAAGAAATTTTCATCTAACAAAAAATGGATCGATTTAGAAAATGCATGGTTAGCAGATGAAATTGGAACAAAAGAATGTTTGGAGGGACAATTGCGGGGAGTGAAAGTAACCAAAAAACGGCTGTGTGAATATCTAAATGATATTAAACTCGACCATCATTTTCATAAGCTTTTGACTTTTTTGCAACAACACGGTGTCATGCCGGTCATCTTAAGTGATAATTTTTCTTTCATTATCGAACATATCCTAAAAAATTATGGCATTAAAGACGTTAAGGTTTATGCCAACTCAGTAAAATTTTATAGAAACCGACTTATTCCATCTTTCCCTTATGATAATCCTTTTTGCCCTTCGTGCGCTCATTGTAAAAAGATTCATTTAACTAGAAACGGACATGAACATAAGCTCATTGTCTATATTGGGGATGGTCATTCGGATGTTTGCCCAGCCCAAATTTCCGATGTCGTTTTTGCCAAAGACAAATTGTTGGAACACTTGAAGCAAGAAAACAAAGACTGCATCCCATATAAAAACTTAGGAGATATTTACAATTATTTTAAAGGAGTGGTTAATGACGTTACATCAAATGACAAGTAAAGACAATCTTTTGGCGTTAGAGTCTAAATATTGTTCCTGGGGCGACACGGTGCATTATGCTAAGGAATTAAATATTTTTAAAAGGGCTGAAGGGATTTATCTCTATGACCAGGACGATGTGGAGTACCTTGATCTTCAGATGTGGTACTCAGCAGCGAATTTTGGTTACAAAAATCAGAGATTAAACGAAGCACTTAAAAGGCAGATTGATACATTGCCTCAACTGGCATGCCAATATCTTCATGAAGAGAAAATACAGCTCGCGACTAAAATTTCTCAACATATGGAGAAGACGTTTGGCGTCAAAGGGCGTGTCCATTTTAACGTCGGTGGAGCGGCTGCTATTGAAGATGCTTTGAAAATTGTGCGTAAGCATACGGGTAAAAATTTGATGTTTTCATTCATGGGTGGTTATCACGGACGTACATTTGGTGCGACGTCCATTACTTCAAGTTACCGATATCGTGAGCCGTTCGGTCATTTTAGTGAACGTGCTAATTTTATCCCATATCCATATCAATTTCGTTGTCCCGAAGGAAAAGATGCGAAGACTTGCTGTGATCTGTCTTGTTTAAAACGTTTCGAAAAGCTATTTGAGTCAGAATATTATTCCGTCCTGAACCCCAAAAATAATAATTGTGAGATGGGAGCTTTTTTTATCGAACCAGTCCAAGCCACAGGTGGCTACATTATTCCTCCAGCGGATTATTTCAAGGGTTTAAAGAAAGTTTTGGATAAGCACAATATCCTTTTGGTCGACGATGAAATTCAAATGGGCTTTTACCGCACTGGTAAAATGTGGGCCATTGAACATTTTGGCGTTGTTCCCGACATTGTTGTGTTTGGTAAAGCCTTGACCAACGGACTTAATCCAATTTCTGGTATCTGGGCGAAAGAAGAGCTGATTTCACCTAATGTTTTCCCTCCAGGGATGACTCATGCAACATTCTCTTCCAATCCTTTGGGGACAGCTGCGGGTCTGGAAGTGATCAAGCTGATTGAAGAGTCAAATTTTTCTGAAACGGTTCCTCAAAAAGGAAAATATTTTGTTTCTCTTTTAAACAAGCTTCAAAAAAAATATCTTCAAATAGGTGAAGTTGACGGGCTTGGACTCGCGATCCGTATAGAGATGTGTCAAAAAGATGGGTTTACACCTAATCGAGAATTAACTGATGCGATGATGAACATAGGATTAAGTGGAAAATTAACAACCGGTGGCAAGCAAAGAGGTCTTATTCTGGATGTGGGCGGTTACTATAAAAATGTTTTTACGTTAGCACCTTCTCTATATATTACCGAGAAAGAAATAGATTTGGCCGTCGATCTTTTTGAGGAAACTTTACAAAAAGGAATAGTGACTACAGCTTGAGAGATCAGTTCAAATGTTATCCGATTCCGTACGTATATTAGATTTTGATGGAAGTCTCCTCTGCCAAAAAAAACTTCTTAGCAAATATCAACCCACCATTGTCGATCTTAAGAATTTAGGCCCACTATGCCGTCTGTATTTAAATAAAAAAGATTATCAGGCTGTTCGACGACAGTTAGATCCCAACTTTAAAAATGCTATAACATTTTTAGGGTCTGGCGATTTTCATCATATCTCTGCGCTTCTGGTTGAGCAATTTACTCAACCTGTCACCGTTATTGTTTTTGATTTCCATCCGGATTGGGATATCTTGCCGCCGAAATTAGGGTATGGATCTTGGATTACATATATTCTTAATCGGCCCAATGTAAAGAAGGTCATACTTTTGGGAGTTTCATCAGAAGATATATCTACTTTTTCAATTCAAACGGGAAATTTAAAGGCTTTGGATAATGATCGTATTGAGATTTACCCGTACACGCATCCGCCCACCTTAATAGCGCTCAAACAATTGCCCAATAAAAGTTTATCAGTTCGCATGGAGCAGAAATATTTTTGTAAAAAAATTCATTGGCATCAATTAAAAGATGTTCATTTAGCTGATTTTTTTAAAGATTTATTAACTAGAATCGAAACTAAAGAAGTGTATATAAGCGTCGATAAGGATTGTCTTAAATCCCAATACGCATTGACAAACTGGGAAGAAGGATGCATGAATTTAGATGACGTGCTTCTGTTGTTAGGTTTAATTAATAAACATTTGGATATTATCGGGCTTGATATTATTGGCGATTATTCCCCACCAAAGATAGAGGGGGTTTTTAAAGCACTTTTATATCTTTCGGATCACCCCCGACAGTTTCCGGCCAAAAATAAAACCTTAGATAAAATTAATGCCGTTAATCAAAAGACTAATCTAAAAATACTGGAGATGCTTAGAGAGGGAAAGTGATAGCTTAATGTATCACTACGAGGATTATTCCCATTAAGATCAAGAGTGTTCCCAAGAGGCGAGTTTTGTCGATGTGTTCTTTAAGAATAAAATGTGCTGCGGCAAAGATAATCAAATAATGAATGCTGCTGACGGGGATGGCCACGCTTAAATTTAAACTGGCTAAGACAATCAACCATATCCACCATGTTGCCCATGTCATAATAAATCCTAGCCAGATAAAAGGAGACTTAAGGACATTTTTAAGAAAAATAAAATAGCTTTTAAGATTTCTGGAATCGGTAACTTGTAGATTATTTACACTCTTCTTGAAGAAAATTTGTTCAGCAGCAATGAATATCTCATGTAAAATTATTAGGAAAAAGATTTTTAAACTCATAGCTAATGTTGGGTTTGGTGGGTTGAGTTTGAGACAAAAAATACACCGATTATAATTAAAGCGATTCCTAACCACTGGAGGACGCCTATCTGTTCATGTAAGAATATCAGCGACAACAAAGGGACAATGACATAGGTTGTGCACCCAATAGGAAAAGCGACACTTAAGTCTACTTTCGATAACGCAACGATCCACAGCAAAAAATTGATCAAATAAACGCCAATGCCAATCCAAAGCCAATGCGTGCTTAGTAATTGCAAGGTAGAGGGAATAAGATTGTGTAATGTGATGTCATGGACACCCATGATCAGTGTGCTTTTTTTGAAAAATAAATCCGCAATAGATTCTGCGGCATCGGCCAAGAAAATGAGTATAAATATTTTTAGTAGGAAAAGTTTTGGTCTGTTTTTCATGGATTTGAGCGTGGGATCAAAATTTTCTGGTTTTAAAAAAGTGCATACTATACCAAAAATGACATTGATCAATGGGTTGCGATGTTTGACGAGAATATAGGAGGGGATAAATTTGAAGTCGAGATGTTTTTTAGGGTCGTAGTTTAAGGTGCCTCCTTGAAAAATACGGATATTATGTTGAAGACACCAATTAAAAATATCGCGGAAAGTTACATGATAAAGGTGATATTTATAGGCCAGGGTGTAATCTAAGCCGATATATTCGTCTGAGAGAACGCCGTTAGAGACAAAACACAAATCAAAGGCCACGAGTTTTTTATCGATCCGCCAGAGAAAAAATTTTGTTTCATCAGGCGTGTTTTGAGAAATTTTATGGAAGAATTCTTTAGTTAATTTTTCGAATTGGATTTCACTTTTATTTAATGTATTGAGATAGAGTTGATAGACTTCATCCAAAAGCGTTTCGTCGAGGACATTAACGACATCCATTGCGATCGAAGACAGTTTTTCTATCTCTTTAAATTTCCGTCGTATGCTTTTTCGGGTTGCTTTACTAAGAGTGGTTAAATATTGATCAAAAGAATCAAAATTAATTTCGAGTTCAGTTGTTGGATAACTTTCGATCCTATGAAATCCGTTTTTAGAAAGCAGTTTTAAGGGGATCAGGGATTCCTGAGAAAAATCTTTGAAGGCGACAATGTGGGCTTTTTTTTCACGGCTGAGGGCAAACAAAGTATTTACCAGTTTTTGAATAATTTCAGGACGATTAAGTACTTTGAGACCAATTTTTCCTTCCGAAATAGGGAATCCGCAGACTAAAGTTTTTATTATAAATAATCCGGGTTTTCTTTTTTTGAGCCATTCAGTAAATTTTTTTAATATTCCTTCAACAGTCGTATCCAGGGAATAATCAATGGTAAAACAAGGCGCAAGACATACTATGTTCCCTTTTTCATACAAGATGATGTAGTACGGTGTAAATTGTTCAGAGAGGGTTTCTTCAATGGTTTTGAAGAAATTATAATTTTTTTCGGAAAAGATTTGATCCCAATCACTTTTGTGAATTTGAGTGATTGAATCAAGAATTTTGATTTCGAAATCAATAGATGAGTTTTTCATAAAAAAATATTATAGCATCCCAAAATATGAAATCTGTTTTCATTCTCTCTAAAGTAACCCCACCTTTAAGATTGCAGGAATGTAATCTTTCTGTCATATTCTTGTCAGTTTGGGATGACATACTTACTTTAATAAAAGAAATTAATAAGCACAGATATATAAACACTTAAAGAATCATAAATAATATGAAAAAAAGATATAAGTTTATAATTTGGGCCATTGTTTTCCAAGCTCTCTTATCATTTTTTATAAAACCATCTTTTGCTTTGACTCTTCAAGATTGTATTGAGACGGCATTAAGAAACAGTAAACTTTTATCAGCCTATGAGAATTTTATAAAATCGAGCATTTATGGGTATAAAAAAAATCGTGCTTCTCTTTTTCCGCAGTTAAGCGTTTCGTATAATCCCGATTATTTGCAATATAACAAGAATTCTGAATTCTCCGATGGATTTGAACCTAAAATGAGTGCGGCTGTTTCGATCGATTTGCAAAGAATTATGACCGATTACCCTCAATTGAGCCGATTAGAAATAGAAAAAGATAAACTCTTGAAGGAAGTGGCGGAAAATGAAATCAAGAGAGATGTTACCCAAAATTACTATCGTTTGTACATACTTTTAAGGAAGAAAAGCGATTATAACGAAGCCAATCGGTACTTCTTTAGACATAAGAAAGATATCGAGGATCTTCAGTCGAAGGGCCTCGATGTTACACTCGATTTAAGTCGGGTCAAAATTCAGATTAATACCCTTAACATCTCTCTGGGAAACATTAACAACGAAATTGGCAATGTTCTCCTTGCTTTAAATTCTCTCATGAATGCTCATGCTACAGAAACGGATTTTTCTTCTATGGATGCACCAGACATTTCTTTAGTCAAAACTGATAAGTCCGGCCAGAAAGATAATGAGGAAAATAGCTCTATCGAAGATATTGAAAAAGCACTTCCAGATAAGATTTCACAATTGCAGCAATCTAAGCTCGATGCCTTTGACATGAAGATGGCTCAGGAGAGTTATCGTCAAAGCAAGCTTTATTTTATGCCTACGCTTCAACTCGGCGTTGACCATAATATTCGCACCATTGATCCGACGGTCGAGGAGTATCGAAGTTTTCTCAGTTTAAATGTTAATATATTTGATTTTGGTCAAAAGGCTCATGAATCACGGCAACTCCAGTATAATTATGAATACCAAAAGGATTTGTTCGAAGATAATCAAAGAAAATTAAAACTGCGCATTGATCAGCTGACGGAAGATTTAGAAAACCTGCAAGTCATTTATACAAATGCCCAGGAAAATTCTGATAATGCCCAAAAGAACATTGACATCGCGCAGAAATATTACCAGCAAGGAAAAATTAAGGAAACAGACCTGTTGAGCACATTCTCTGATTACTTAAATGCTAAAGAACAATCCTATGAGACGCTTTATAATTTCGTCGCCCAAAAAGCGGAATTGGATTCCCTCGTCAAAGGCATTAATTTATGAAGAAGCTTGTTGATTGGCTGGACACTAACCACATTGCGATCATGTTTACTTTGGTTGTGGTTGGGATTATCAGTATTTTTATGTATTTTGACCTTCCCAAAGATGTCTTCCCCAATGGAACATTCCCCCGATTTCAAGTAATTGCCGATATTGGTTTTGCCTCCTTACAAGAAACGGAGATCAATGTCACCCGACCTCTTGAAGAAGCTATTAAGACGGTGCCTGGGGTCATGGAGGTTCGATCGATCACTGAGCGGGGAACTTCTACAATTGATATTTATCTGAAATGGGGGACAGATCTTGATAGAGCCTTCCAATTTATTCAAAGCAAAATAAGTCAGGTTCGAGGGACTTTGCCCAGCCAAATCGATATTGATGTTGTGCGGATGACAATGAGTGCGCTTCCCATGTCTGAATATGGGATATGGTCGGACCAACTTGATCAAAAAACACTTTTTACAGTCGTCAAGTATAACATCATTCCTAAGCTTATCGGAATCGATGGTGTTTATGGCTTAACTGTCATTGGCGGGGAAGAGCCGGAAATCTGGATTAAATTTAATCCGCAAAAATTAATTGATTATAACCTCGACAGCTCAACCATCGGACAAATCATTGATGATGCCAATAAAGTTTCCTTTATGGGGAGTGCTTTTGATAAAGAAAAAGCCCTTTTTGCCGTCGGCGGAAATAAAATTGCAGACTTAAAAGGTATTGGCGATGTCGTGGTTGCGTCGCGGATGGGGCAGCCGGTGTATCTTAAAGATATTGCAACCATTGAGGAAGGTCACGCCGAAACACGCAGGATTATAAGCGTTAATGGGCACAAAGGACTTATTATCGATGTTCAAAAACAAGAAAGCGCCGACGGCCTAAAGGTTTCCCGTAATTTTGACCGCGCGATGAAAGACATCGGAGATCAGTTTCGTGACCAGTTGCATATCACGAAGTGGGATCTTTCTGATTTTGTTAGCGGTTCCATTCGCGGAATTATGTTCGATATTTTGATGGGTATCGTGATCATTTTGTTCATAGTTTATTATATTATGAATGGATTCAAATATTCTCTACCGATCATCCTTGTGCTACCGGTCGTCATTCTCTTTGAGTTCTTAGTCTTAAAATTACTTGGTTTAACGGTGAACATTATGACTTTAGGAGGTTTGTCTGCAGCCATAGGAATCATTGCCGATAACGCCATCGTTATTACAGAAAACTATATCCGATTTAAAACAGAACTTAAGAAAGAGGATGCCTTGGCATCGTCTTTGGCCTACATTGTCCCCATAACTGTTTGGGCGACTCTCGTCAGTATTATCGTTTTTATTCCATTGAATATTTTAAGTGGAGTTTCGGGACTATTTTTTAAACCCTTAGCGGTCACGCTTGTCACCACAATTATTATTTCTTTGTTTATGGCTATTTTCATAATCCCAGTATTCATTAAATATTTTATTGAACATGACGCATCACGACAAGTAGAAGTTAAAGAGCGGTTTTTATTTAAAAAGGCGAGGGAATTTTATTTTAAGACCTTAAATACCGCACTGAAATTTAGAGGCCATGTTGTCGTGATTTCGTTAATCTTGATTATTTTAGGGGCCTTTATATTTTTAAAACTTCCCAATGGATTTCTTCCTGAATGGGACGAAGGAGACATCGTCTTAGATTATATTACTCCTGCCGGGACTTCTATTGATCAAACGGATCAAACCATTAATGCCGTCGAGGATATCATTAGAAAATCACCAGATGTTAATATCTATATTCGAAAGACAGGCACGCATCTGGGAACGCCTTTTGCTTCTCCTAATATTGGAGAGATTATTATTTTACTTAATAAACATAGGAAGCATTCGACTTTTGAGATTATGGACATGCTAAGAGAGGAGATTTCAAAAGCCATGCCGGATCTCGACACAGATTTTCATCAAATTTTACCTGATCGGATTGGGGATTTGACTGGAAATATAAAACCCATTGTCATTAACATCATTGGTAATGACTTAAACGATCTGAGGGATGCCGCTAAACAAACGAAAGAAAAGTTAGAAAAAATTGAAGGGTTAAATAGTGTCTTGATCGATCTTCCTGACCCTCAGAAAGAAATTAAGGTGACAGCTGATCAAGGAAATGCTTCTTTGCTTGGGATTAATTTAAGTGATGTCTATCGTCACGCTCAACTGGCTCTTTACGGTGAAGTTGTATCAAATCTGCAAAAAGGCTTACAAACAATTCCTCTGCGTCAGTTTTACGCAGGAGATTATCGAAATGATATAAAGAATATTTCGAACATTCCTATTTATACTGCGAATGGTGGAGTCTTGCCTTTAGGAAAGTTTGCGACGTTTAATTTAGTTGACCAGGATTCAGAAATTCATCATAAGAATGGTTCGATTGTTATGAATGTTACCGCTGAACTTTCTGGGAGATCTTTAGGAGAAGTTGTCAAAGATATCAAGAACGCTCTATCGACGCTTAAAGGCAATTTTACAACCGAACTTACCGGCAGTTACAAAGACCAACAAAAATCCTTCAGCGAACTGCTTTTTGTTTTGCTGATAGCGATTGTCCTTATCTTGGGATTGTTATTGTTTATTTTTGAATCATATAACACATCTATGGCCGTTTTTTTGGGGACTTTGTGTTCTGGATCGTTTGTTATCTTTGGATTATTCTTAACGCATACCGAATTCGATGTTTCTTCCTTCACTGGTATGATTGCGGTCATGGGAATTGTCGTTAATAATGGGATTCTTGTCATAGATTTTGTCGAAAGATACCGTCGAGAAGGGATGAAAATCTTGGCGTCTATCCATGAGGCTACTCAATTAAGATTTCGGCCTGTTTTAATCACCAATTTGGCCGCGATGGCGGGGTTTCTTCCCATGGCTTTAAATATCGGCCACGGCGCTGAAGTGTTGCGTCCATTCTCCATTGCCATGATTAGCGGGCTTATTGGCTCGATGTTTTTCTCATTGGTTGTTATGCCGGTATTTTATTTAATATCACATCGAAAAGCTTTATGAAGTCTTTTCAATTGCTTTATGACAAAAATTTCAATTGATAGTAATGAGCGATGGAAACGTTTGATGAAGTTACGTTTTGCCATCCTTTATCCGATCGGTATTTTTGCCTTTTGGTGTGCTCAATGCGATAATCGATCGATACGGCAAGGAATGGGCTTTGTGATTGCAGGCCTTTTGATCCGCTTATGGGCTAATGGCTACGCAATTAAAATGGACAAGTTAACGACGTCGGGGCCCTATTCTTTCGTGAGGAATCCATTATATCTTGGTTCCTTTCTCATAGTTTTGGGATTTATTATAATGTTAAAGCTGAGATATGTTGGGATGAGCTTTCTTTTAGTATGGATTCTCATTTATATTCGGACCATTCTTCAAGAAGAAACTATGCTTGAGGAGAAGTTCAAAGATCATTATCGAGATTATAAGAGAGAGGTGCCTCGGTTGATTCCTAGGATTATTCCTTCCCGACAAGGTCCAAAATGGTCATTTAGTTTCCTAAAGATCATAGAAAACAAAGAATACAAATTACTTTTTTGGATTTTTATCATTTTTGTTATTTTTTACAGCAAAGAAGAATTGGGAGAACATAAACATTTCCTTTTTAAGCAGTGGGGCTTTATTGCTATTGCACTCTTTTTAGGACTGGTCGATTTGTGGGGAGAGTTTATCAAATAAACGGAAATTATCTTAGATGGGGAATTAAAGTTGCAGAGTTTTATAGCGAAAGCAGAAGCCTTTCGAAGTGTAGTTATAAAAAAATTGACCATCCAGCTTCATTTCTGTTATGAATAGTGGTAGCTGTGAACAAGAATATTAAAATCTTAATTGGTTTAGAAGCAATAAGTTTTATTTTGCTTGCATTCCTCGTGCGCTTCTTTCCTCATTCGGACGTAGATATTTATATATCCAAACACGTCCAAGAAGAAATCAATGGACAAAGGCCTATTGAACATGAAGATTAGAGCTATTTATTGGAATGCTATTTCTTTCTTATTAATTCCAACTATGGTTTGGGCTGGAGACCCGTCTTTTACTCTCAATGATTGTTTTAAGGCAGCACTGAAAAGAAGCGAAGTCCTCGCCACCCAACAGGAGTTGGTCGTTCAAGCAGAGGAGAACTATCACCGGGCTTGGGGCGCTATCCTTCCCGATGTTAATGGCTCGTATTCTTATTTTCGTCAGCATGCTCCGGGACTTACTAATTTAGGCAACACATCTAATTCCGTCGGACAACAAACTTTAGCAATTACGGCAGATCAACCTTTATTTAGGGGTTTCAGAGATTTTGCTGCCATTAATGCGGCAAAATCTACAATCACGGCGCAAGAACAAGCCCGGCAATGGGCAGGCATGCAGCTTTACAGAGATGTCGCCCAGGCTTTTTATACAGAGTTAGCAGCGCAAAAAGATTTACAAGTGCTTGATAATGAGCTGGAGCAATATCAAAAAAGAATTAAAGACCTTGAGGATCGGCTCTCCATAGGTCGCTCCAGAGCGACGGAGGTCCTCACGGTGCAATCGGCGCAGGCCATTCTTAAAGCGCAAATAGCGCAGGTCACGGGACAGTTGGATGTAGCCAAAGAAGTTTTGTATTTTCTTACAGGCTTAGATCTAAATATACAATTGGATGATGCCGACGACGTTTGCTCCGATTTGGGTTCACTGGACAGCTATCAGTCCGAGATCAACGCAAGACCTGATATCATGGCGGCCAGAAAAAATGTGGATGCTTTTAAATCCAAAATATCCGTCGCTAAAGGAGAACGTTTGCCTTCGGCCGATTTGCTGGGCAATTATTATTTTGAACGCCCCGACAGGCATGACAATGGAAATTGGGACGTAGAACTGGCGGTGACGTTACCAATTTTTACGGGAGGGATTATTTCTTCGGATATAAAGATCGCCAAATCTCAGTTGCGCCAAAGCGAAATACAATTAAGTCAGGTTGAGCGGCTGGCTATGGAGGATGTGCGCTCTTTGCATCATAATTTAAAAGCGGATTTGGCTCAGTTAGCGGCGCTTCAAGAAGCTTATGACATATCAAAGAAAAATTATGAAGCTAACTCTAAGGATTACGAACTTAATTTGGTCACTAACCTCGACGTGCTTCAGGCTTTGACGGCTTATCAGGATACACAGCGTTCTCTGGAAAAAATTCGTTACTTGACTAAGATTGACTACAACAAGCTGGAGGCATCTGTGGCCCGTAAACTTCCCCTTACGAAAGATTAACCAATGAGCATAAGTGAACTTTCTATAAAAAGACCTGTTTTTGCCTGGATGCTGATGGCCGGTCTTATCGTCTTCGGCGGAATTTCATTTATGCGCATGGGAATTAGCCAATTGCCCGACGTGGACTATCCTGTTGTCTCTGTCAATGTGCGTTTGGAGGGCGCTGCCCCGGAGGTCATTGAAACTTCGGTCGTTGATATTATCGAAGACGCGGTGATGAGTATTCAGAGCATCCGCAACGTCACTTCTGAATCGGAAGACAGCGAAGGAACCGTAACAATTGAGTTTGAACTCGGCCGTAATATTGATCTCGCCATTCAAGACGTTCAAGCCAAAGTCGATTCCGTCTTACAGAAATTACCTAAACAAATCACTTCGCCAACGATCCGCAAATCAAATCCCGAGGATCAGCCGATCATGCTCTTGACTTTAGCGAGCGACAAATATCCTCTCAAAGACCTCATGTCCTATACGAATGACCGCATTAAGGATCAATTCTCAACGGTGGCAGGAGTTGGCGACATTACTCTCGGCGGTTACCGCGATCCGAATTTACGTATTTGGGTGGATGAGAAAGCCCTCAATACTTACGCGCTTTCAGTTAATGACGTGATTAGCACGATCCAGAATGAGCATCTGGAAGGTCCGGCAGGCCAGCTGCAAGATGGAAAAAGGCAATTGAATGTCCGCACCATGGGGGAAGCTAAAACGATTGAAGAGTTTAGCAATCTCATTATCAATCAGCGCGGCGGGCAGCCGAATTATGTCCCAATGCATCTTAATCAAGTCGCACGGATTGAGGATGGCATGGCGGACACGTTACGAATCAGCCGTGCGATGGGAACTCCCGGTGTGGCGTTAAATATTCTCAAGCAACGCGGATCAAACGCCGTTGCTGTGGCCAAAGCTGTTCGCGCCAAAGTTGCGGAAGTTCAGAAAGGTTTGCCGGAAGGAATGACACTTCGGATCAATTTTGACAGCACCCGGTATATTGAAAAGGCGGTGCATGAGTTAAATTTTACATTATTGTTGTCAGCCCTTTTGACCGGATTAGTCTGCTGGATGTTTTTAGGTTCCTGGACTTCGACGCTAAATGTTTTATTGGCGATTCCGACGTCGGTTGTCGGCACTTTTATCGTGCTTTATTTTGCCGGATTTACTTTAAATACCTTTACCTTGCTTGGATTAAGTCTTTCAATCGGAATTGTCGTCGATGACGCCATTATGGTTTTGGAAAATATTATTCGTCATCAGGAAAAAGGTAAAAGCAGGATTCTAGCGGCATTGACCGGTTCCAAAGAAATCACATTCGCGGCCATGGCAGAAACTATTCCCGTTTTGGCAATTTTTTTTCCAGTCTCTTTTATGAT